>ENA-OQOA01000680-OQOA01000680.1-human-gut-metagenome-genome-assembly--contig:-NODE-680-length-13526-cov-4.707142_pt1 | contig 13526 bp, 15 predicted proteins | sample MGYA00242633_ERZ504888 | MGnify/ENA primary metagenome ERZ504888 (study PRJEB26092, sample SAMD00036372) | human gut metagenome | host: Homo sapiens | study: EMG produced TPA metagenomics assembly of... | reverse complement strand
CTGCCCGGGTTGCGGCACCCAGCATCCGCAGCGCTTTGCTTGCGTCTTGCTGGCCGCGGCCCCAACAGCGACTCCCTGTTTCCGCCACTGGCGGCGGTCGTCGTTGTTGCTCCTATCGAGGGGAGGCTTTGGCAGTCCCCTCAAAGTAAACGGTTTCGCCAGAGGCTCCCCCTACTAGGGGGAGCTGTCGAGGAGCTTGCGACGAGACTGAGAGGTTGTACGAAGGATAGCGTAAAAATATGAATACATCTGAAACCAATCTGACCCACTTTGATGCCTCCGGCAACGCCGTGATGGTGGATGTGAGCGAGAAGACCGTCACCTTCCGGGAGGCCACCGCCCACGGCATCATCACCATGAACGCCGAGGCATTCGCCGCCGTGGAGAGCGGCACCGTGAAGAAAGGCGATGTGCTGGGCGTGGCCCGCATTGCCGGCATCATGGCCACCAAGCGCACCAGCGAGCTCATCCCGCTGTGCCATCCGCTGCCCCTGACGAAAGTGAGCGTGGACTTCAGGCTCCTGCCCGAAGGCAGGCTGTGGAGGCGCTCTGCACCGTCAAGACGGCGGGCGTCACCGGCGTGGAGATGGAGGCCCTGACGGCGTTTCCACCGCCCTGCTCACCATCTACGATATGTGTAAGGCCGTCGATAAGGGCATGGAGCTGGGCGAGATCCATCTCGTCGAGAAGACCGGCGGCAAGAGCGGCCACTACATCCGGGCGGAGGGCGGCTATGTTTGATTCTGCCCAGCGCAATATCCACTATCTGCGCCTGTCCGTCACCGACCTGTGCAACCTGCGCTGCCGCTACTGTATGCCCGACGGCGTGGAAAAGCTGGAGCGGGAAGCCGTGCTCACCTACGAAGAGTTCCTGCGTCTGGCGGCCCTGTTTGCCCAGTGCGGCGTCGATACCGTCCGCGTCACCGGCGGCGAACCGCTGGTGCGCAAGGGCGTAGACCAGCTGGTGGCGGGGCTGAAAGCCATCCCCGGCATCCGCAAAGTCACCATGACCACAAACGGCATCCTGTTGGCGCAGCAGCTGCCCGCCCTGCTGGCGGCCGGCCTTGACAGCGTGAACATCAGCCTCGACACCCTGCGCCCCGAAGTGTTCCAAAGCATCACGGCCCGGGACGAGTTCGAGCACGTCATGGAGGGCATCCGCGCAGCCCTCGACAGCGGCATCCCTGTCAAACTGAACTGTGTGCCGCAGGTGGGCGTGAACGAGGGTGAATTGGAAGACCTGGCCGCCCTCGCCGAGAGCCGCCCGTTACAGGTGCGGTTCATCGAGATGATGCCCATCGGCTACGGCGCGGCCATGCCCTGCATCTCGGGGCCGGAGCTGCGGGAGCGGTTTGCCCGCCGCTGGCCGGAGTTTTCGCCCCTGCCCGCCGCCCAGAGCGTCGGGTTCGGCGACGGGCCTGCCGTCTACTACACCGTCCCGGGCTGGAAGGGCGACGTGGGCTTCATCGCGGCGGTCCACGGCAAGTTCTGTGCTTCCTGCAACCGGGTGCGGCTGACCAGTCAGGGCTTTCTGCGCCCCTGCCTTGCCAGCGAGACGGGCTGCGACCTGCGCGCCCTGCTGCGGGGCGGCGCAGCCGACGAGGAGCTTTTACAGGCCATCCGGGAGACCATCTGGTCGAAACCCCGGGAACATCATTTCGGAGACAATTCCATGCCCGCCACCCGCGGGATGTACCGTATCGGAGGATAAATTACTATGGGAAAAATTCTGGCGATCTGCACCAGCCCCAAGCGCGGCACCGTCAAGACCGAGGTGCCAAGTGCTGTCCTGACCCCGGAATGGGGCATCGTGAGCGACGCCCACGGCGGAAACTGGCACCGGCAGGTGAGCCTGCTCAGCGCCGAGAAGATCGAGGCGTTCCGCAAGAAGATCTGGGTGGACTATGGTGCCTTCGGCGAAAACCTCGTCATCGAGGGCTTCGACTTCCGCAGCCTGCCCGTCACCAGCCGCTTCGCCATCGGCGACGTGGTGCTGGAGATGACCCAGATCGGCAAGGAGTGCCACAACGACTGCGTCATCAAGCAGCAGACCGGCGAGTGCATCATGCCCCGGGAGGGCGTATTTGCCCGGGTGCTGAAGGGCGGCGAAATTCGTGTCGGCGACGAAGTGACCCTTCTGCCGCCGCCGGAAGATCCGCCCCTGCGCGCTGCGGTCATCACCCTTTCGGACAAGGGCAGCCGGGGCGAGCGGGAGGATAAGAGCGGCCCCCTCATCGTGGAGATGCTCACCGCCGCAGGCTATGTGGTGGAAGAGACGATGCTCCTGCCCGACGAGGCCAAGGCGCTGAAAGCACAGCTCATCCGTCTGGCCGATGGCCGTCAGGTGAACCTTATCCTGACCACCGGCGGCACCGGCTTCTCGCCCCGGGATATTACCCCCGAGGCCACCTATGCCGTAGCCGACCGCAACGCCCCCGGCATCGCCGAGGCCATGCGGTACCACAGCCTTTCCATCACCCCCGCGGGATGCTGAGCCGCGCCGCCAGTGTATTGCGCGGCAAGACGCTCATCGTCAACCTGCCGGGCAGCCCGAAAGCCGTGAAGGAGAACCTCGAGTACATCCTGCCCAGCCTCGGGCACGGCGTCCGCATCGCCGCCGGTCTGGACGGCGAGTGCGCCCGCAAGTAACATTGCTGTCCTGCTCCGGTTTCGGGACGTGAACATATATGAGGGAATTTTAACCACTATAGAAGGAGAAAATTCATGAAAACCGATCTCATTTCCCGCCGCAGCTTTCTGTCCGTGGTCGGCGCAGTCGGCGCTGCCGCTGCCCTGACCGCCTGCGGCGGCGCGGTTTCCAGCACTGCCTCTTCCGCAGCTGCTTCCGAGGCTGCCGGCGAGAGCGTCGAGCTCATCGTCTTCGCCGCTGCCTCCTTGACCGAGACCCTGAACGCTATCGCCCAAGACTACTCTGCCGAGAACCCGGGCGTCACCTTCCGCTTCAACTTTGATTCCTCCGGTACTCTCAAGACCCAGATCCAGGAGGGCGCTGACTGCGACCTCTTCCTCTCCGCCGGTCAGAAGCAGATGAACCAGCTGGACATCACCGCTTCTGCCGACGTGAACACCGACGGTCTGGACTTCGTGGACCCCTCCACCCGCGTGGACCTGCTGGAAAACAAGGTCGTCCTCTGTGTGCCTGAGGGCAGCGACAAGGGCATCGACAGCTTTGATGCTCTGGCCGCGCACCTAAAGGCTCAGGACATCCTGTTCTGCATGGGCAACAGCGATGTGCCTGTGGGCCAGTACACCCAGAAGATCCTGGCTTACTATGACCTCGACGAAGAGGCTCTGGCCGCTGCCGGTGTCATCACCTACGGCTCCAACGTCAAGGAAGTCACCACCCAGATCAGCGAGGGCAGTGTGGACGCCGGTGTCGTCTACTGCACCGACGCTTACAGCGCCGGTCTGACCCCCGTGGACGAGGCCACCGCCGAGATGTGCGGTCAGGTCATCTACCCCGCCGCTGTGCTGAAGGCTGCCCCCAACGCCGAGGCCGCCAGGGAGTTTCTGGCCTATCTGCAGACTGACCGTGCCGCCGCCGTGTTCGAGGGCGTGGGCTTCACGGCGATGTAAGGTCAGCCTGACCGTGAGCAAAAGCCTCTCCCTTTGGGAGAGGTGTCACCGCAGGTGACGGAGAGGGCAAGGACGCTGACGGAGAAGCTCAGGCACGGCGATAGTATCGCTCTGATAAAGAGTCTACCTATCGCTGTGCACCGGAACTGTCTCAACGGGCTTGCCCTCTCAGTCTCGCTTCGCTCGCCAGCTCTCCCAAAGGGAGAGCCTTAAGGCCCCCAACATTCGAGGTATCATTTATGGATTGGTATCCCCTCTGGAACAGCCTGCGCATCGCGCTCATCAGCTGCACAGCGGTGTTCTTCCTCGGCATTTTTGCCGCTTATTATATCGCAAAGCTGCCCCGCACCGTCAAGGGCGTGCTGGACGTGGTGCTCACCCTGCCCATGGTGCTGCCGCCCACGGTGGTGGGTTATTTTCTGCTGCTGCTCTTCGGCGCAAAGCGGCCGCTGGGCATCTTCTTCATGGAGCATTTCGGCGTCAAGCTGGTCATGAACTGGTACAGCGCCATCTTCGCGTCCATCGTGGTGGCCTTCCCGCTGATGTACCGCACCGCCCGGGGCGCCTTCGAGAGCTTTGACGAGACGCTGGCCTGGTCGGCCCAGACGCTGGGACAGTCCAACGCATGGATATTCTGGCGGGTGCGGATGCCCTGCTGCCGACAGGGCATTCTGGCCGGTACGGTGCTGGCCTTTGCCCGGGCCTTGGGCGAGTACGGTGCTACCAGCATGATCGCGGGCTACACCCCGGGCAGGACGGCCACCATCGCCACCACCGTCTACCAGCTCTGGCGCACCAACGATGAGGCCGGTGCCATGCGGTGGGTGCTGGTAGACATCGTCATCTCTGCTGTGGTGCTGCTGGCTGTGAACCTCCTGGAGAAAAAGCAGAAAGCAGGTGGCCGCGCATGAGCCTGGAAGTACACATCGAGAAAAAGCTGAACGGCTTCACCCTCCGCTCCGACTTCACCGCCGGGAACACTGCCACGGCCATTCTGGGCGCGTCCGGCTGCGGCAAAAGCATGACGCTGCGCTGCATCGCGGGCATCGTGAAGCCCGACAAGGGCCGCATCGTGCTGGACGGGCGGGTGCTGTTCGACAGCGGGCAGCACATCGACCTGCCGCCCCAGCAGCGGGGCGTGGGCCTGCTTTTCCAGAACTATGCCCTCTTCCCGAATATGACCGTAGAGCAGAACATCCTCTGCGGCCTGAAAGCCGAAAGGGACAAAGCCGCCCGCAAGGCCCGCTGCGCCGGGATGCTGCGGGCCTTGCGGCTGGAAGAGCTGGCAGACCGCCGCCCGGCAGAGCTTTCCGGCGGACAGCAGCAGCGCACCGCGCTGGCCCGTATCCTTGTGGGCAAGCCGAAGATCTTGATGCTGGACGAGCCGTTCAGCGCACTGGACAGCTACCTCCGCGAGGAGGTGGAGGGCGAAGTGGGCAGCCTGCTGGCGGGTTTCGACGGCACAGCCCTGCTTGTCACCCACAACCGGGACGAGGCTTACCGCCTGTGCCGGGACATGATCGTCATGGACGGCGGGCAGGTGCTCCGCACCGGCACCACGAAAGAGGTCTTTGCCGACCCGGGCAGCACCGCTGCGGCCCGGCTGACTGGCTGCAAGAACATCCTGCCCTGCACCCGGGTGGACGCCCACAGCGTCCGCCTCGCAGGCTGTGAGAGTCTGCTGCACCTCGCCGCTGAGGTGCCGGAGGGCTGCACCGCCGTGGGCATCCGCGCCCACGACTTCGTCCCCTGCGCCCCGGGCGCAGAGAACGCCCTGCCGGTGGAGCTTCTCTCGACCAGCGAAAATCCCTTCGACTGGAACCTCATCTTCCAGCTGCCGGACGGCATCGCCCGCCTGTGGTGGAAAGTGAGCAAGACGACCCTCTCCGTGGCCGAACCCGACGCCCCGGCCTGCCTCTCCGCCCCGCCGGAGCGCATCATGGCGCTGGTGGATCATAAGTAAACGCCAAAAGAGCCGGTGCATCCTGCACCGGCTCTTGCTCTGTTTTTATGACTCGCCGAAGAATTTCTTGGCAATATCGGCGCTCTGCTTGGCGTCCTTGGCGTACCAGTCCGCGCCGATCTTCTCGGCGTACTCGGGCGTCAGGACAGCGCCGCCCACCATCACCCTGCAGTCGAGCTTTGCCGCATGGAGGGCCGCGATGGTCTCCTCCATGCTCTTGAGGGTGGTGGTCATCAGGGCCGAGAGCCCCACGAGGTGGACATCCTTCTCCCGGACAGTGTCCACCACCGTCTCCACCGGCACATCGCGGCCAAGGTCGATGACCTCGAAGCCGTAGTTCTCGAGGATGACGCGGACGATGTTCTTGCCGATGTCGTGGACGTCGCCCTTGACAGTCGCGAGGACGATGCGGCCCTTGCTGGCCCCTGCCCCGCCCCGCTTGGCGATGGCGGTCTTGATCTCTTCAAAGGCAGCCTGTGCGGCGCTGGCGGCCTGTAACAGCTGGGGCAGGAAGAGCCTGCCCTTCTCGTACTTTTCACCCACCACGTCCAGCGCCGGGATGAGGGCCTCGTCCACCAGTGTCAGGGGCTCGTTTTCGTCCAGCAGGGTGTGGGTGCGGGCGGCGGCCTCCCCCTTGAGGCCCTTTTCCACCGCCTGCATCAGCGCGGCAAAGGGGCCGCTGTGAGCTGCATCCGCCTCCGCCGGGGTGTCTGACGTCTGAGACGCCTGGGCCGTCTGGGCCTGCTTCAACGCGGCGCTGGCGGGGACTTTATCGGCATAGCGGGCGATGTATGCCATGCTCTGCTTGTCGCGGTTGGTGAGGACGTTGTAGGCGTAGACCGCCGCCATCATCTCTTCGCTGGAAGGATTCATGATGGCGAGGTCGAGGCCCGCGTACATGGCCATGGTGAGGAAGGTGGTGTTCAGATAGGGGCGGCAGGGCAGGCCGAAGCTGATGTTGGACACACCGAGGATGGTGCGGACGCCCAGCTCCTTCTTGCAGCGGGCCAGCGCCTCCACGGTGGCCAGAACGTCCTGCTGCTGGGCGCTGGCGGTGAGGGTCAGGCAGTCGATATAAATATCTTCCCGGGGGATGCCGTGGGCCAGCGCCGCGTCCACCACCCGCTTTGCGATCTCAAACCGGGCGTCGGCGCTGGGCTGGATGCCCCGCTCGTCGATGGCAAGGCCGACGACGGCCGCGCCGTACTTTTTGCAGAGGGGCAGGACACGCTCCAGCACTTCGGTCTCGCCGTTCACCGAGTTGACGATGGGCTTGCCGTTGTAGACCCGCAGGCCCCGCTCGAGGGCGTCTGCGTGGGAGGAATCCAGCTGCAAAGGCAGGCTGACGACGCTCTGCAACGCCTTCACCACCTGCTCCATGACGGCGGGCTCGTCCACGCCGGGCGCGCCCACGTTGACGTCCAGCACCTGCGCTCCGGCCTCGGACTGGCTGACGGCCTGCTCGAGGATGTAGTTCATGTCGCCCTCGCGCAGGGCCTGCTGGAACCGCTTTTTGCCGGTGGGGTTGATGCGCTCGCCCACCACGGTGATGCCGTCCACGGTGACGAAGTCCATCGGCGAGCAGAGCACCGAGGGCATGGCGTGGGCGGGGCGGCCCGGCTTGCAGTCGGCGAAGACGCCGTTCAGCAGCTTGATGAAATCGGGGGTGGTGCCGCAGCAGCCGCCCGCCGCAAAGAGCTTCAGATCGCGGTAGGGCTTCATCTCCATGGCAAAGAGCTGGGGCGTGATGTCGTAGCCGCTGCCGTCGGCGCGGGGCAGGCCCGCATTCGGCTTGACAAAGACCGGGAAATCGCCGGGCAGAGCCTCGGCCAGCCGCTTTGCCATCGGGAAGATCTCCTTCGGGCCGAGGGAGCAGTTGATGCCCACGGCGTTGGCCCCGAGGCCCCGGGCCGTGACGGCGAAGCTCTCGACGGTGCAGCCGGTGAAGGTGCGCCCGCCTGCCTCAAAGCTCATGCTGGCGAGGATGGGCAGGTCACAGTTCTCTTTCGCGGCCAGCAGGGCGGCTTTCAGCTCGTAGAGGTCGGTGAAGGTCTCAAAGAAGACGAGATCGGCCCCGGCGGCGACACCCGCCCGGACGATGCGGCCATACTCGGCCACGGCGTCTTCAAAGGCCAGCGTGCCGTTGGGCTCCAGCAGTTCGCCCAGCGGGCCGACGTCCAGCGCGGCCAGTGCGCCATAGGGGGCGCAGGCCCGCTTGCAGTTGGCGATGCCCGCCGCAATGATCTCTTCCAGCGTGTATTCGCTGCCCGCCAGCTTATGGGCCGACGCGCCGAAGGTGTTGGCATTGATGATGCGGCTGCCTGCGGCGGCGTACCGGCTGTGGATGCTCTCGATGAGCTGCGGGTCGGTGACGTTCAGTTCCTCAGGCCGTGCGCCCAGTTTCAGGCCCGCCGCCTGCAGCATGGTCCCCATGCCGCCGTCGAGAAGGATGGTATTCGGCTGGGTAAACAGTTCATTCGCTTGCACAGGTCTTGCCCCTCTTTCTATATTCGCACCGCGTGTTCAGCACGCAGTGTCCGCACCCGGCAAGACGTCCTTTCACCGGGTGGTCGCTCAGGCCCAGCAGAGCGGTCACGCTCTTGCGGGGCGTCATCAGGTCATTTTCGGTCACGCAGAGCCCGGCCCGGCGGGCGGTGTCCAGTGCCGCCGCCACCAGCGGCTGCACCCCGATGGGCCAGTCGCCGTAGCCCGGCGAGAAGCGGCCCGTGAGGTACTTGTCCTGCTCTGCGGCCCACTGCCGCAGCTCGGCCTCGGCGGCGTCCGCGGCCTGCTCGGCCAGCACAGAGCCGATGGCGTCCGACGCCACACCGGCGGCGATGTCGCCCACACCGGCCCGGCGTATCTGTCCGTCCACGCCGGGGCCGACCGTTACGGCCAGAAGCAGGGCCTCACTGCACCCTTCCAGATGCCGGAAGATGTCCTCCCCCTTCAAAATACCGGCCTGCGTGAGGCTCTCCACGTCGGCCTCGAGCCAGACGGCCCGGGGCGTGGCGGCGGCGAGAAGGGGCGCAGCGCACTTTTCCAGAAGAGTGAGGGTAGCGCTGTCCGCCTCGCCCCGCGCGCCGAAATACCGCGCGGCCTGCCGGATGTCGATGGACTCCGGCTTTGCTAAATTCAGGGGTCTGCTGGGGCCGATGGGCATTTTCCGCCGCCTCCTTCTTTTGAATAAAGTATGATAAGTATACCGCACCGGTAGGCTAAAATCAACACAAAAGCCCCTCCCTCAGCATTTTTGCCGGGGGAGGGGCCTATGATATGATCTTTCCTTTCAGCCTCCCCTTGATAGGAGCAACAACGACGACCGCCGCCAGTGGCGGAAACAGGGAGTCGCTGTTGGGGCCGCGGCCAGCAAGACGCAAGCAAAGCGCTGCGGATGCTGGGTGCCGCAACCCGGGCAGTGGCACGGCGTCAGCCGTGACGGAGAGGTTTATCAGCGGATGTCCCTGACCGACACCGCCTGTTACTTCAAAAACTTGTGGACAGCGCGGGCGACGATGCCGCCCAGGATGCCGGAGACAAGGAACTCGGCCACGCCCTGCACGCCGACCAGCAGGACGACGAACATCAGGGGGTTGGCTGCGCCCTTGACGGACACGAGGTTCTGGACGTAATCGCAGCCGTAGAAGGCCAGCACGATGTAGCCCATGAAGAACAGGGTGTTGAGGGCCGGGGCGCACATGGCGCTGACAAGGTAGCTCCAGGTGCCGGGCTTATCGAAATTCTTGACAGCGTTGAAGATAAGGCCGACGCACACGCCCATCAGCACACGCATACCCACACAGAGGATGAAGGTGTTGACGGGGCTGACCTGGAACAGCGCACCGGTCATGGCGGAAGCGCCGGTGACGGCGTCATAGAAGCTCACGGCACCGAACACGCCGCCGAGGATAGCGCCTGCAACGGGACCCATGGTGATGGCACCCACGGCGATCGGCAGGGTCAAAAAGCTCATGTAAAGCGGGCCTACAGGGACACTGCCCAGGCCGACGGCCTTCATGACCAGCTCAATGGCGACCAGCAGTGCCAGCCGGGTGAGGGTGCGAATGTCATTCTTTTTCATAATTCAGTTTTCCTCCTTGCTGCCGTTCCGCCCTAAATTGTCGGATACGGCGCAAACCTGCCCGTGAAACACACGGGGTCTTTTGTAGAATACGGTCTGAAATATACGGGATGTTTTGTCAGGGAACTCCCGGGGATAGCATTATAGATCCGTAGTGAATCGGATGCCCGCATCGCGGCGGGCCGTTTCCAGCACACGGCTGACGGCCACCGAGGTGTCCAGCATCCGGCTGCAAAGCTCCATATCCTCGCTCTCGATGGCGCGGGCAAAGGCGTGGAACTCCGCCGCCTGCCGGGGACGGCCTGCGCTGAGGTTGAAGTGCTCTTCCTTGCCCTTATAGGGGTGGAAGGTGACGCCGCCGCAGAAGTTGGCGGTGGATTTCTGGAGCAGATACCCCTTGGTACCCTGAATGATGTACCGGGCCGGGGAACTGCTGTCCTTGGCATTGATGCTCACGGCCTTGAAGCTGCGATACTCCATCGTCAGCACGCCGCTGGTATCGATGCCTCGGGTGATGTTGGCCGCATAGTGGACCTTGTTGGGCGAGCCGAAGAGGCCCACCACATAGCTGACATTGTAGACGCCCAGGTCCATCAGCGCACCGCCGGCGCAGGCCGGGTCAAAGGACGGCCAGACCTTGCCGGCGCAGAAATCATGATACCGGCTGGAATACTGGCTGAAATTACACTGCACCATCGTGACGGCGCCCACCTTGGGCAGCACCTCACGGATCTTGGCGTAGTTGTCCTGATACTGCGTGGTGACAGCCTCGAAGAGGAAGAGCTTTTTGCTCCGGGCCAGCTCGGCCAGCTCTTCGGCCAGCGCCGCCGTGGGGGCCATCGGCTTTTCGACGATGACGTGGCGGCCCGCTTCCAGAGCGGCACGGGTATATTTTACGTGCAGGATATTCGGTACGGCGATATACACAACGTCCACCCAGCTCAGCAGTTCGTCGTAGCTGGTGGTGTGGCGCGGCACACCATACTGGTCGCAGAGGGCCTGTGCTGCACCGGCGCTCCGCTCCGTGCTGCAAAGAGCCTCGACCTTGAAGGGACTTTCCGGCCCGGTGAGCCAGGGCAGGAACTCCCGGACGATCATGCCTGCGCCGAGAATGCCTAATTTCATCATAAGGTCTCTCCTTTCAGGGCTCAGCCCGCTTTGGCCTCATCGTCCCGGCGGGGACGGCGGTTATTGTGGCTGCGGCGGCGGGGGCTGCTGCCGTTGTTGTAAGGGCGTCTGCCTGCCGGGCGGGGACGGCGGCGCTCACCGTCGCTGCGCGGCTCGTGGTAACGCTCATGCTGCGGCGCATTGAGCTGGTAAAGGAGAGCCAGTCCCTTCAGCAGCAGCTCGGGGTCATAGGTGAGCGGGTGACGGCAGAGCGGGATGACATACTTTGCCAGACCGCCCGTGACCACCAGCGTGGCCGGACGGCCCAGTTCTTCCTCGATACGCTGCGTGATGCCGTCCAGCAGGACAGCCGTCCCCAGCACAGAGCCGGAGAGCATACACTTCTCGGTATCGACGCCGATCGCGCTTTTGGGCGAAGAAAGATGTACCTGCGGCAGCTGGGCGCACCGCTCCCCCAGCGCCCGCAGACCGGTGGAAAGTCCGGGGCAGATGACGCCGCCCCGGAAGACCTTATTCTCATCTATCACGTTGAACGTGGTGGCGGTGCCGAGGTCTACCGTGACCACCGGCAGGGGGAAATTCGCCGCCGCGTAGGCCGCATCCACAAGGCGGTCTTTGCCGACGGCGTGGGGGTCAGGCACCCCCATCGTGAGGCCGGTGCGGATGTCGGGCGAGACGATGACCGGCTTTTTGCCGGTGTAATGGCGGGCGCACTCGGCCAGCGCCCCCGTGATCTGGGGGACGACGCTGGTGAGGACAGCGCCCTCAAAGCGGATGGGCTTTTCCGGGTGTCTCCGATGAGAGAACACCTTTTCCATCTCGGCACGGTACTCCGCCGCTGTGCGGGTGCGCACCGTGTCCATGTGGGCCACAAAGCATACACGTCCGTCCCGGATGCCCCCGAGGGCGACGGTAGTGTTGCCTATGTCAATGGCTAAAATCATAATTCAGTTCCTCGCAGGGTCGAACCTCTCCGCAAAAGGCTCCCCCCTCTGGGGGAGCTGGCGCGAAGCGCCTGAGAGGGCAAGGCCAGTACGACAGGACTCTTACCCAGCGATAAGCAGCCTCTTTGTCAGAGCGATGCTGTCGCCGTGTCTGCGGTTTCCTGTCAGCGTCCTTGCCCTCTCCGTCACCTTCGGTGACACCTCTCCCAAAGGGAGAGGCTTGTGTGCGCCAGCGCTGACGGAGAGCTTTTTGTATAAGTCAAGCTGTATTTTACCGCATTTTGGGCCAAGATACAACCCCCATCAAAGATTTTGTTGTGCTCCGGGCCGTTTTGCATTATACTGTAGTTATATTATCCCTATTTATAGGAGGTATTTGGGGATGGATCTGAAGGGAAAATGCGTCCTTCTGGGCGTCAGCGGCGGCATTGCCGCCTATAAAATGGCCAACGTGGCCAGCGCACTGCGCAAGCTGGGGGCCGACGTGGAGGTCATCATGACCAAAAACGCCACCCAGTTCATCACCCCTATCACGTTCGAGACCCTGACAGGCCACAAGTGCATGGTGGACACCTTCGACCGGGATTTCAAGTTCGAAGTCACCCATATCTCGCTGGCAAAGAAGGCCGACGTCATCCTCGTGGCCCCGGCCACCGCCAACGTCATTGCCAAGATGGCTCACGGCATCGCCGACGATATGCTTACCACCGTCGTTCTCGCGGCCAAGTGTCCCAAGCTCGTCTCCCCTGCCATGAACACCGGGATGCTGGAGAACCCCATCACCCAGGACAACATCGCCACACTGGAAAAGTACGGCTTCACGGTCATCCCCTCCGAGAGCGGCGTGCTGGCCTGCAAGGACGTGGGCAGCGGACGCCTGCCGAAAGAGGATGTCCTGCTGGACTACATCTTCCGCGCCATCGCAAAGCCAAAGGACCTCGCCGGCCTGCGCATTGCCGTCACGGCCGGCCCCACCCAGGAGCCGCTGGACCCTGTGCGCTACCTGACCAACCACTCCACCGGCAAGATGGGCTATGCCGTGGCCCGTGCCGCCGCGATGCGGGGTGCTGAAGTCACCCTCATCCACGGCCCGACGGCCCTGCAGCCGGTGCGGTTCACCGAGGATGTCCCCATCACGACAGCCCAGCAGATGTACGAGGCCGTGACCAGCCGCTTCGACGAGATGGACGTTCTGGTCATGGCCGCTGCCGTGGCCGATTACCGCCCCGCCGCCGTGGCCGACGACAAGATCAAGAAGAAGGACGGTGACCTCTCCATCGCCGTGGAGCGGACGCCCGACATCCTCGGCACCATCGGCCCCAAGAAGAAGGGGCAGTTCCTCTGCGGCTTCTCGATGGAGACGCGGGACATGCTGGCCAACTCCTCGGCCAAGCTCGAGAAAAAGAACCTCGACATGGTGGTGGCCAACAATCTGAAGGTAGCCGGTGCCGGGTTTGGCGTGGATACCAATGTTGTCACCTTCATCACGCCGGACGGCGCCCGTGAGCTGCCCTTGATGAGCAAGGATGATGTGGCGGATGCCATTCTGGATGAGATTTTAGCACGAAAGAGTAAGTGATCGTGCTGAAAGAAGTTCTGTTCTTCTGTCGAAAACTATGATATAATCGAATCGCCGTCCTTACCACTCCATTCCGTTTGGAAGGGAGGTGATTCCGGATGAATGGCGTTTTCTCATTTATGCTGTCTGTCGCAGCAGGTGTGGTTGCAAACTACATCTACAAGTGGCTTGGCAGATGGTTCAACAAGGACTGTAAGCACTAAATAATAAGACCCCTTCCCGGAGCTAGCACCT
>ENA-OQOA01000679-OQOA01000679.1-human-gut-metagenome-genome-assembly--contig:-NODE-679-length-13530-cov-4.045885_pt1 | contig 13530 bp, 13 predicted proteins | sample MGYA00242633_ERZ504888 | MGnify/ENA primary metagenome ERZ504888 (study PRJEB26092, sample SAMD00036372) | human gut metagenome | host: Homo sapiens | study: EMG produced TPA metagenomics assembly of... | reverse complement strand
AGCCGTGGGCCACCGAACAGGCCGCCCGCTGCATGGATTGCGGCACTCCTTTCTGCATGACCGGATGCCCGCTCGGCAACATCATCCCCGAGTTCAACGATCTGGTCCGTCAGGAGAAGTGGGAGGACGCCTACAATCGTCTGTCCACCACCAACAACTTCCCCGAAGTGACCGGTCGCATCTGCCCGGCATTGTGCGAGAAGGCGTGCGTGCTCGGCATCCACCAGCCGCCGACGATGATCAAGCTCGACGAGCAGACGATCATCGACCAGGCATGGGGTCTGGATATCGTCAAACCCATGCCTCCGCAGCGTCTGACCGACCAGACCGTGGCGGTCGTCGGATCCGGCCCCGCCGGTCTGGCATGCGCCCAGCAGCTCACCCGAGCCGGCCACACGGTCGTCGTCTATGAGCGCGATGACGCCATCGGCGGTCTGATGCGCTACGGCATCCCGAACTTCAAGCTCGACAAGCGACTGATCGACCGTCGTATCAAGCAGATGGAGGCCGAAGGCACCCGCTTCCACACGGGTGTGGAGATCGGCAAGGACATCAGCTGGGACGATTTGCGCGACCGCTATGACGCCGTGGTCGTCGCTATCGGATCCACCGTGCCGCGTGACATGAAGATTCCCGGCCGCGAGCTCAAGGGCATTCACTTCGCGATGGAGTTCCTGCCCGACGCGACCCGACGCGTGTACGGCGTAAAGCCCGTGCACGACATCACCGCCAAGGACAAGCACGTCATCATCATCGGTGGTGGCGACACCGGTTCCGACTGCCTCGGCACCTCCATCCGTCAAGGCGCGAAGGACGTGACCGTGCTGCAGATCATGCCGAAGGAGCCGGACGAGCGCCCGGACAACCAGCCGTGGCCGACATTCGCGCGTCTCTACCAGAAGACCTCCTCGATGGAGGAGGGCGGCACCTATGTGTACAGCACCGATTCTGTCAACTTCGTCGGCTCCGACGAGGAACAGGCCCGTGTGCACATTGAGGATTCCACCGCGTCCGAAGGATTCGTGGCCGACGAGAACGGCCACGTCACCGGTCTGAAGGTCGTGGATGTGGCACCGGGGGAGAACGGTCCGTTCACCCGCCAGCCCGGTACCGAACGCGTGCTGCCCGCGGATCTGGTGCTCATCTCGGTCGGCTTCCTGCACCCGGACACCTCCACGCTGCTCGACCAGCTGCCTGTCGAATTGGACAAGCGCGGCAACGTTGCCCGCAACGACAAGTTCGCCACCTCTCAGGATGGCGTGTTCGTTGCCGGCGACGCGGGCCGCGGCCAGAGCCTGGTCGTGTGGGCCATTTCGGAGGGCCGCTCCTGCGCGGCCGCCGTTGATGAGTACCTCACCGGCGTCACCGAGCTGCCCGCGCCGATCACCGCATCCCAGCGTCCGATGATGCTGCCGCGATGATTCGATAGTCCGGCGGTTCGCCGTATCGACATCTACTGGGGGCCGGAAGTCTCTTCAAGGGACTTCCGGCCCCCAGTCGCATATCGGGCGTTCCCTATTTCTGGCGAAAGTCCCGTCCCGTTGTGTGCCGGTGGGTTTCGCCGGAGAATGGCCCGCTCATGTGTGGGTGAGCCGCAGAAGGAGGCCGGCTATGTGCGGGGTGGTACGTGTCGCGGCCACAGCTCGGACGTCGTGATTGCCAACGATTGCGGATCTGTCTCGTCGTGCGAGTCGAACCGCCGCTACGGCACGGCTTGGAGTACAGTACATAGGAGTGTTATCCACAAACGAGCAGGAGAAGTAACGATGCCTAACCGTGCCGAACGCCGCAAAGCAGCAAAAGATCAGCGTCGGGGAGTCCCGTCGCAGTACGACCAGACCCGTGGCCGTGCCCGATCCGGCATGCTCGACGAGTACGCGCTTCAGGAGAAGTCCCGCCGTATTCAGGAGGGCGTGGATGACAGCGGCGTGTGGAAGCCCAGCGCTCGCACCGAGGTCGATGAGGAAGTGGAGTCGGTGTTCGAGGCCAACCCGAACTATCAGGATCCCAAGGCGTTCAAGGCACCGCACTCCGTGCGGCAGTGGTTCCGTGTCGGCAGCTGGACGCTGATCGCGCTGTCGGTCATCGCGTTCTTCGTGGTGATGTGGCTGCCCACGCATCCGCTGTGGCTGATCCTGACCGTGTCCGTCGTGTTCGTCGTCGGCGTGCTCAGCCTGTTCTTCACGGCTGGAAACTATCGCAACAACCCGAACCTGGACGCCAACGGCACCGCGGTGTGAGAGTCTGGTATCCGGTAGTTATCTGGTATTATGGCGTGTTTTTTCGCCAACACGAACATGGGCATTGTGCGTTTTTTCGACGTGCAATGCCCTAAAGTTGTATATGGCAGTAGCCGCAAACAAGGTTACCGACGAAGGAGGCCTTAATCGTGAAAGTTGATATCCTCACCCGCGAATACCCGCCGTATGTCTATGGTGGCGCAGGCGTGCACGCGGAAGAGCTCTCGAAGGTGCTGGCCGAGCGGGTCGACGTGACCGTCCGTGCGTTCGACGGACCGCGCACCGAAGCCGATGTACCCGCCATTCCCGGAGATGGCTCGGCGAAGGGCAGCCTGAAGGTCGTGGGCTACGGAACGCCCTCTGAGCTGGCCGACGCGAATCCGGCGCTGAAGACCTTCGGCGTTGATCTGCAGATCGCCAACGACGTCGACGCCGACATCGCCCACGCGCACACCTGGTATGCGTGCCTGGCTGGATATCTCGCCAAGATGCTGCACGGCACGCCGCTGGTCATCACCGCGCATTCGCTGGAGCCGTTCCGCCCGTGGAAGCGCGAGCAGCTCGGCGGCGGTTATAACCTGAGCTCTTGGGCCGAAAAGGACGCCTACGAGCATGCCGACCGCGTCATCGCCGTCTCCGGCGGCATGCGCGAGGACATCCTCACCGCGTACCCGAACCTCGACCCCGACAAGGTCGTCGTGGTGCATAACGGCATCACCATGAGCGACTTTGCCACGCCGGCCGACGACGACCCGGGCTGGGCCGTGTTCGACCGCTATCACATCGACCGCAGCAAGCCGACGCTGCTGTTCGTCGGCCGCATCACCCGTCAGAAGGGTCTGCCGTACCTGCTCAAGGCGCTGCACCTGATTTCCAAGGACATTCAGGTGGTGCTGGTGCGCCGGCGCCCCGGATAACCCCCGGAGATCGCCGAGGAGGTCAAGACCGCCTTCGCCAAGCTCGACGAGGAACGCGGCAACATCATCTGGATCGAGGAGATGCTGCCTCGTCCGGAGCTCAACGCGCTGGAGCATGGCTGTGACGCGTTCATCTGCCCGAGCGTCTATGAGCCATTGGGTATTGTGAATCTGGAAGCCATGGCCTGTGGCCTGCCCGTGGTCGCCTCCGCCACCGGCGGCATTCCCGAGGTCGTCGTCGACGGCGAGACCGGCTATCTGGTGCCGATCGACCAGCTGCGCGACGGTACCGGCACGCCCACTGATCCCGACAAGTTCGTGCACGACATGGCCGCCGCCATCGACAAGATCATGGCCGACCCCGAACTCGCCAAGAAGATGGGCCAGGCGGGCTACGAGCGCGCCCGCGACCATTTCAGCTGGGAGTCCATCGCCGACAAGACCGTGGCCGTCTACCAGTCCGTCCTCGACGAGCAGAACAAGTAACTGCGATCCGCCGCAAGCGGGGGGGCAAGAAATGACGCCCCCGTTTGCGGGATCGCCATGTGCCGTATGACCGGGTGGCCCGGTCCGGCGAATTACCGCGCCCGCTCCAAACCTGTACTGCCGGCGACCTTCCCCACGACAAGGAATCACAACATGCCCACGACCGACACCGCCGACAACGAAGTCCTCAAACTCGACAACGTCGAATTCCGCCGCAACCGGCGCGTCATCATCACAGACGTGAACCTCACCATCCACGCGGGGGAGCGATGGGTGCTGTTCGGCCCGAACGGCATCGGCAAATCCACTGCGGTCGGCATGCTCGCCACGCGCACGTTCCCCTCGGACGGTCGCGTATTCATCCTCGGCCATCAGCTCGGCAAATACGACGTATTCAAACTGCGTACGCGCATTGGTCTGGCTTCGGCAGATCTCGGCCGGCAGTTTCCCGAATTCGAGGATCCGTTGGACGCCGTCGTCACGGGCCTGAGCGCCGTGACCGGACGGTGGCGCGACACCTATACTGACGAGGAGTATGCGCGGGCGCGACAGCTGCTGCGTGACTTTCGCGTCTCCTATCTCGAAGGCAAGGAGATGTGGCGGCTCTCCGAGGGCGAGCGCACCCGCGTGCTCATCGCCCGCGCGTTGATGGGCGACCCCGAACTGCTCATCATGGATGAGCCGACCACTGGCCTTGACCTGGGCGGCCGCGAGCAGGTGATGCGCACCCTGAGCCGTATCGGCGAAGAGGATTCGCGGCGTGCCGTGGTGCTGGTCACCCATCGACTTGAGGAGATTCCCGCGGGCTTCGACCACATCGCCATCATGGGACGCAAGCCGGTCTCCGCCGAGGACGCCACCAACGACGGCATTGACGCGATGGGCAACCCGTCCGCCGGCACCATCGTCTACACCGGTCCACTGGAGGCCGGCCTGACCGACGAGCGACTGTCGGAGCTGTTCGGCATGCCGATCGAGGTGCAACACACGCACGGGCGCTGGTCGGCGTTCGCGGTGTGAGACCGAGGCGTATCGGTCGCTGGCGGGATTCATGAGGAACCATGCCCGCGCATCTGATATAACGGTAGCCATGAATGGCACGCAAGAGCTGAAGGTCGCCGTAGCTCAGTTCACGGTTCGCCGGGAGCCGGAATGGAACCTTGACATTATCGACGGATATGCCTGGCAGGCCGCGGATGCCGGTGCCCGCTTGCTGGTGCTTCCGGAAGGGCTGATCGCGCGTGACGGCGATGATGACATGTTCGCGGCCGCACACGCGCAACCACTAGACGGGCCGTTCGTCACCGGCCTGAGACGGATCAGCGAAGAGCGTCATATTACGCTGATGGGCACGGTTCATGCTGTGCCCGGCGCGGCTGATGCGGTGCCGGACAAGCCGGCGTCTTGCGCAACGGATTCCCGGGTCTCCAACGTTTTCGTCGTCATCCGTGACGGGGCTCTTATCGCGACCTATCGGAAGCTGCATCTCTATGATGCATTCGCCGCGCGGGAGTCCGATACGGTTCGCCCCGGTACCGAGCTGCCGCCAATCGTCGAGATCGACGGCTGGCATGTCGGCGTCATGACCTGCTATGACGTGAGATTTCCCGAAGTCGCGCGGTCGCTGGCCGTGCGCGGCGCCGATGTGATCATCGTCAGTGCGGCATGGGTGCGCGGGCGTTTGGAGGAGCGACATTGGAAGCTGATGACCGCCGCGCGTGCGCTGGAAAACACGTGCTACGTACTGGCATGCAGCGAGGTGAGCGCGCGCAACATCGGCTGCAGCCGTGTCATTGACCCGCTGGGCGAGGTCATCGCGCAGGCGGGTGACGGACAGGGCGGGGCGGGCGGACAGGCCGGAATGCTGATTGCCCGGCTGCGCCGAGAAGTTCTCGAATCCGCGCGACGCACGCTGCCGGTTCTGGAGAACCGACGCTTCGCAGACCCGCAATTGCGGGATTGACACAAATTTCCCGTATGACGCGCATGCGGCCCGGGAATCGGCCACACGCGTCGCACGACATGCCCGGATTGCGCTGCACGAATGTCAAAGTGCACCGTTGTACTTCAGCGATCCCCTGACGATTGTGCTGAGCAATCCGGGCGTGTCGCGCTTATCGGAAGCGCAAATCGCGCGGATCAGCCCGGTCGGCATCGGTCATGCGAACGAGGCGGAAGCGGGCGTGCCGTACTACGACGATATCTTCGATGAAGACGACGAATGCACCACGGCCGACATCAGCGATCCGGATGGCTGTGCGCCTGGGGTACGTGTACGCGTACGACCGCTGCGAGGGTAGGTACTTCCGCTCGTATTACAACAATTTCGGCGAAGTTCCACCCAAACCGGATACGGACGTTTTGGCATACGAGTGCTTTCGTCATGCGGCCGAAGCGGGGATCGCGGAGAGCTGCTACAAGCTGGGAGACATGCTGGCCGAGGGCAGAGGCTGTGCGGCTGATCATGCGAAGGCGCTCGACATGTTCCTGCGGGCGTACATGTGTGACGGATATTGCGGCAGGCACATCTTACACGAAATACATGATTGAGGAGGACGATACTATGGATGAGGTAGTCAAAGCAGATTCTTCCGCGGGCAAAACTTAAGATTTTCCCAGCAAGTGACGCTTACCATGAACACGCAAGCAAGAAAATCACGGCAAATCATGGAAAGGAGTCCATATGTGCACTGGTGTTCGTTTCTCCGACGATGAGGGAAACATGTATTTCGGCCGTAATCTCGACTGGAGCTTCTCCTACGGCGAGACCATTCTGGTCACTCCGCGAGGCTACCAGTACGACTATGTGTATGGGGCCGAAGGTAAAAGCGAACCGAATGCGGTGATCGGCGTGGGCGTGGTCATGGTCGACCGCCCCATGTATTTCGACTGCGCCAACGAGCATGGCCTGGCCATTGCCGGACTGAACTTCCCCGGATACGCCTCCTTTGCACACGAGCCGGTCGAAGGAACCGAAAACGTCGCTACTTTCGAATTCCCACTGTGGGTAACGCGCAATTTCGATACTGTCGACGAAGTCGAAGAGGCGTTGAAGAACGTGACGCTCGTTTCGCAGGTCGTGCCCGGCCAGCAGGAATCCCTGCTGCACTGGTTCATTGGTGACGGCACCCGCAGCATCGTCGTCGAGCAGATGGCTGACGGCATGCACGTTCATCATGACGATGTGGACGTGCTTACCAACCAGCCGACCTTCGACTTTCATATGGAAAACCTGCGCAACTACATGTGTGTGAGCAACGAAATGGCGGAGCCGACCACTTGGGGCAAGGCGGAACTGAGCGCATGGGGTGCCGGCGTGAGCATGCACGGCATTCCCGGTGACGTGAGTTCGCCGTCGCGTTTCGTACGCGTCGCCTACACCAACACGCACTATCCGCAGCAGAACAACGAGGCTGCTAATGTGTCTCGTCTGTTCCACACGCTGGTTTCCGTGCAAATGGTTGACGGCATGTCCAAGATGGGCAACGGCCAGTTCGAGCGCACGCTGTTCACCAGTGGCTATTCCGGGAAAACCAACACGTATTACATGAACACGTATGAGGATCCGGCGATCCGCTCGTTTGCCATGTCCGACTTCGACATGGATTCGAGCGAGCTGATCACCGCCGATTGATTCCGGGAATTTCGAGTTCGAAGACTCCAGTTCCAAAGATTCCGCAGTGATCGCACTATATGGACAGCATAAAAGTGCACAACGTCGCAACCTGAACCGCACCCCGATTGTTGGACTGAAGAAATTCAGATTCGATGATCGGAGGTGCGGTTCTTTCGTATGCGGGAGGATCGAAGGAGACGTTACGACGACGGGTTCCGGCGCGAGGCGCTGGCACTCATCAAGGCCGGAGCCGGCAGGGACGCGCTCGCCAGACGGCTTGCCATGCCGGCGTATACCGCGAGAAACTGGATCAGGCTGTACAGATCCAACGGCGAGGCGGCGGCGGCAGACGCTACGACTGGGAGACGAAGGTCGCCGCGGCGCGCGACCACGTCGAGAACGGCATGACCAAGACGGAGGCCATGGCCAGGCACGGGATCGCGAGCATCGTGGATTGGCAACGGTGTGTTGGACGGTTTCTTAGAGGACGAGTCCTTGTTCGGTGAATTCCTTCGGGCTCCGGTATCCGAGGGCGGACCGGTTCTATGGCGTCGATTTGGAAATTCGCGCACGTGAATCCATGCCGCTAAAGGTCACTGATCCAGTTCGATTCGTACGTAACTTTGTGCCCGCCACTACCGTGTCGTATTCATTCGATGATGAAGGGCCACGTAGGCAGATTCTGTCTGAATTCGTACAGTCGTTTATTGTGGCCATCAATTCGTTGTCCAATGAATATCGTATTTCGCAATTGCTCGGCAAGGCGAATGACATCGCAGCATGCGTGCGTGGCGATCGGGCCAATGCAGGTACGTGGAATGATCGTTTTGGCTTTGAAGTGTTCAGCGTGGGCATCGAAAGCATCGAGCTCACCGAGCAATCACGTCAACTCGTGCAGCAGTTCGCCTCGAATAGGATGAATGTTGCCGCATACGAGGGCGTTTCCCCAGCAAGCTGGCAATATGGCTGCCCAGCAGCGCATTGCGCAAGGCATCCAAGACAACGGCTTTGGCGATGGCGGCATGTTACTGGGCATGAATATGGCGCAAGCCATCAATCCTATGACCGCCGCCCCGGTTCAAGCGCCGGCACCTGCGCCGGCACCGGAAGCCGCTGCTCCCGCCTCTCACACGGCATCCATGTCTGTGGAAGAACAAGTCGAGGCGATGAAGAAATTGAAGGAATTGGTTGATATCGGCATTCTCTCCCAAGAAGAATTTGATGCAAAAAAGCACGAAATTCTCGGCCTGTAAACGGTTCATTCATGCAACTCGAAACAGCTGATAATGAGGGAAACGCTGGTGCGACACGGACAAAATGGTGCTCAGGGCTTCGAACTGGGGTTGTCCAATCCGTTTCGATATTTCGGCGACTCAGCGCTTGTTCGGGCCGCCGTCCGGGAACATCAAGTAAGTGATGATGCCGGCGGCGGTTCCACTGGCCAGTGCTCCGGTGATGACGGCAAGAGCCTGCATCGCCGTGCTGAGCGTAGGCTTGCCCGTTGCGGCAGTCTTTGAAGCCTTCAATGTGGCGGCACTGGGCTTGCGTTTCTCGGTGGCGGCGTTGTCGGCAACGTTGCCACCGTCCGTATTGACTGGGGCATTGTCGGCAACGGCCTCGCCGTCCTGCTCTTGGGCGCGCCGTTCGCGAATGCGTTGCTCAATGGGATCGTCGACCAAAGTCTTGATGATGCGTGCCAGATCGCGGTCTTCACGACGCGCGATTTCGGCGCTGAACACCGTACGTAAAGCGAGATACTGCAGTTTGGTCATCGGGCTTTTGCCGGTCTCCAAGTTAGACACCGTCTGTCGCGCGACTCCCAGCTCGTCGGCCAGTTGCTGAGTCGTCCATCCGGCTACCTTGCGAATCGGACCCAGGTTCTCCTGAAACTTATCAATCCACCATTGTTCGATTTCAGACGCCGCCATTACGCACCTCCTTCCACGCTGTCACCAGTGTACGTTACCTGTACCGAAATCAATCCAAAAAACAGTGTTCATGTGAAATTCACTGCGTATTTGCGCTTTCGCCGGCTTACTGAGATTAGCCTTAAACAAGGAATAACAGAGTAGAAGCAGAAGGTATGCGCGTATTCGATTTCGACGGAACCATCTATGATGGCGAAAGCCTGTTCGACTTGTACCTGTATTCCGCCCGCCACGACCCGAAAGTGTTCCGCTATATCGCCCCCGTGCTGCGGTACGCGGTCAAATACAAGCTTGGCCGGGCCACGCTTGAACAGATGGAATACGGCGTGGGCAAGATGACCGAAGGCTATCTCACGGAACTGAGCCGATCCAAACGGGTGGCGAGCGTCGAACAGCTCGTGGACGATTTCTGGGACCGATATTACGCACGTATCAAGCCTTGGTACCAGCCTGAGTCGGACGATGTGATCCTCACCGCATCCTTCGATCTGACGGTGGGGAGGCCTGCCGCAGACTCGGCGTGAGGAATCTCGTGGCCAGCGAGGTGGATGTGGGGACGATGAAGGTCACGTACCTCAACTTCAGCACCAACAAGGCCAAACGGTTCCGCGAACTGTACGGTCCGGACGTCGTCATCGACGAGTTCTACACCGACTCCAAATTCGATCAGCCGATGATCGACATGGCCCGGCACGCGTTCATGGTCAAGGGGAACACCATCACGCAAGTCAAGTAGGAAACAACAGAAAACAACACAACGTAACCAATAACGAAAGGGGAACATATATGAGCATGCCGCTCGATCTATACGTAATCCGGCATGGCGAATCCGAAGCGAACGTCATCGTCCAGGCGGGCGAGCAGGGCGACAATTCCCTGTACACGCAGGACAACGTCACTGTGCCCGATCGCTCCTGGAGACTCACCGCCACCGGGCGCAAGCAGGCCGACTGCATCGGTCGCTGGCTGGTCAGCCAGCAGCAGCTGTTCGACCGCTACATGGTCTCGCCATACGTGCGCACCCGCGAAACCGCAGCCACCATGGCCCTGCCCAAGGCCAAAATGGGAGGAGAACCGTGTGCTGCGCGAACGTTCTTGGGGCGAGATCAACACCATCACCAAGGACGAATTCAAAAACAACTACGCGCGCAACTGGAACTTCAAGAACACCGATCCGCTGTACTGGCGTCCGCCGGCAGGCGAGTCGATTGCCGATGTGGCCGAGGACCGTGTGCACAACATCCTGACCTCGCTGAGCCGCAAATCCGATTCGGAATCCGTGGTCATGGTCACCCACGGCGACTTCATGCTCGCCCTGATGCTCACCATCGAGGATCTGGCCGACGAGGAATTCCTGCATCGCGCCGATTCGGACGACTGGAAGATCACCAACTGCACCTGCCTGCACTATACACGCCGCGACCCGGAAACCGGCCGCACCTCCAAGCGTGTGCGCTGGGAGCAGACCGCCCGGCCCGTGCTCGACGAGACGACCGGCCGCTGGGAGGTCAAGGTGGAGCCGTGGCGCGAATTCAAGCGCCCGTATCTCTCCAATGGCGATTTGGTGGATGTGGTGCAGGCCGTCGACCCACACCTGCTGGAGTATTACGGCAAATAGCCTTTCCCGGAAGAGAGACTTCACAAAATCTTCGTGAGCTAGAATGGTGCGTGGTGCGGCTGGTTGTGAATGCCGTGCCCCAAGCGAGAGCGAGGAGAGTAGTAATGTCCAATATCTTCCAATGGCAATTGCATGGCGACGGCAAGACGCTGGCGCCCGGCGAGGTAGTCGAGCCCGATGAACGTCTGACTTGGGTGCGCACCGCCGGTATCGGCGCACAGCACGTCATCGCCATGTTCGGTGCCACCTTCCTGGTGCCGATTCTGACGGGCTTCGACCCGTCCACCACCCTGTTCTTCACGGCTATGTCCACCGCACTGTTCCTGCTTATCAACAGGAACGTGCTGCCGAGCTATTTGGGCTCGTCCTTCGGCTTCATTGCACCGATCACCGCGGTCTCCACCGCCAACAAGGGCATTGCGGTCGCCAGCTTCGGCATCATGGTCACCGGTATTCTGCTGGCCCTGGTTGGCGTGCTCGTGCATTACGCCGGCTCCAAATGGATCGACATCATCATGCCGCCCGTGGTCAACGGCGCGATCGTGGCCATCATCGGCTTCAATCTGGCACCTTCCGTGTGGACCAACTTCCAAGCCGCGCCCGACACCGCACTGGTTACCCTGTTGGCCGTGCTGCTCGTGGCCGTGCTGTTCAAGGGCTTGCTGGGCCGCCTCAATATTTTGGTCGGCGTGATCATCGGCTATGTATATGCCTGCATCCGTGGCCAGGTCGACTTCTCCGCCATCGGCGACGCCGCATGGATCGGCTTCCCGAAGTTCCACCTGCCGCAGGCCGATTTCTCCATCCTTCCCATGTTCATCCCCGTTGTGCTCGTGCTTGTGGCTGAGAACGTCGGCCATGTCAAGTCCGTGGCCCAAATGACCGGCCGCGACTACGACAACCAGATCGGCACCGCCCTCATGGCCGACGGCCTGGGCACCACGCTCGCCGGCTTCGGCGGCGGCTCCGGCACCACCACCTACGGCGAGAACATCGGCGTGATGGCCGCCACCAAGGTGTACTCCACCGCCGCCTACTGGTGCGCCGCCGCCTTCGCCCTGATCCTGAGCCTGTGCCCGAAGTTCGGTGCCGTGATCAACACGATCCCCGCCGGCGTGCTCGGTGGCGTGACCACGCTGCTGTATGGCATGATCGGCATGATCGGTATCCGCATCTGGGTGGAGAACAAGGTCAACTTCGACAAGCCGCTGAATATCATGGTGGCAGCCATCACCATGATCATTGCCATCGGCCAATTCGCGTTCACTGTTGGTGGCATTTCCTTCAACGGCATTGCCATTGGCACGATCGTGATTCTTGTGGCCTACCACGGCCTGAAGGCCATTGGCAAGGCAACCGGCACTATTGCCAAAGACGATCCGGATATTTTGTAGTGTGTTTTAGGGCTACTGGGCTGTATCTTGGCTCAGCCCTTTTGCACAATGGCCCCTACCTTCACGGGTGGGGGCCATTTGCGTGTTCCATGGAGCGGTGCTCGCCTTACGTGGTGGTAAAACCCATGGGGCGGCAAATATCCCATGGGGTGGTAAAACCCTCATGGGGCGGTAGGTGAAAATGGCTTTATTCTGCGGTTTCACAATTTCTTCAAACCGCCCCATGGGCAAGTTGCCGCCCCATGGGCGAGTTACCGCCCCATGGGGTCATAAGTAAAGAGTGGGATGACAGTGTGGCGAGCACCAAGCAAAGTAGGGGGCTTACGCTAAGCTCGGAAAGCTTGCGTAATTTGCGTAACCTTTGACATGAAAGGCCACTGTGCCCCGTAATAATTTCGATGATCGTGACGATTCCGCTGATTTCCAGATGAACGACAGCGCGGAATCCCGCCCCTTACCTTTGGCGAACTTGGCGTACCCGGACCGCTGGTGCGCGTGCTTGCGGCAGATGACAAGAAGACCGCATTCCCCATTCAGGCCGACACCCTGCCCGATTCACTGGCCGGCCGCGACATTCTCGGCCGAGGTCGCACCGGCTCCGGCAAAACCCTCGCATTCTCCATTCCGCTGGTCACCCGCCTCGGTTCCTACGATTCGTTCGGCGAAATCGCGATGGAGGAGTTCCGCAAGGAAATCAAGCGCCGCAAGAAGGCCAGCCTGGAAGAGCGCCGCGCCGACGACTTCCTACCGCACCCGCGCGGCCTGGTGCTGGCCCCACCCGCGAGCTCGCGAACCAGATCAACGACGTGCTGATGCCGCTGGCCCACACGTTCGGCATGAACACCACCACGGTGTACGGCGGCGTCAAGTACATCCACCAGATCCGCGATCTGAAGGCCGGCGCCGATATCGTGGTCGCCTGCCCGGGCCGCCTTGAGGACCTGCTGCGCCAGCAGGCGCTCACGCTCTCGTCCGTCGAAGTCGTGGTCATCGATGAGGCCGACGAAATGGCCGATATGGGGCTTCCTGCCACCGGTCAAGCGACTGCTTGAGCAGATTTCGCCCGACGCCCAGCACATGCTGTTCTCCGCCACGCTCGATCACGGCGTGGATGAAGTGGTGAACACCTTCCTGCACGATCCCAAGGTGCACGAGGTCGATTCGGCCACCGCCGAACCCGACCTGATGACCCACCACGTGTTCGAAACCACGCGCGGCGACAAGCACGAACTCGTGCGCATGCTCGCCTCGGGCGAAGGCCGCCGCATCCTGTTCACCCGCACCAAGTTCCAGGCCAAGAAGCTCGCCAAGAACCTGACGCAGAACGGCAT
>ENA-OQOA01000678-OQOA01000678.1-human-gut-metagenome-genome-assembly--contig:-NODE-678-length-13614-cov-2.737228_pt1 | contig 13614 bp, 14 predicted proteins | sample MGYA00242633_ERZ504888 | MGnify/ENA primary metagenome ERZ504888 (study PRJEB26092, sample SAMD00036372) | human gut metagenome | host: Homo sapiens | study: EMG produced TPA metagenomics assembly of... | reverse complement strand
CCGAATGACCGGCAGTTTGTTACTGCGGCGACCAGTGTTGATGTGTACGAAAAAGCGGAGTGACAACCGGATGTCATAGAAATTGCAGAGCGGATAGATGCCTTGGGAGTTCATGTAAGCGGGCATTCCCAGGTAGAGGTCCAGTAACTTGGGTTTAATGGTGGGGTCGTTTATTCCCCGTCCCTTCCACTGATGGATCAATTTTCTGCGTCTCGCTGATGGATACGCTTTGTTTCAATGCTTTTATAGCCATGTGTGCTTGTTTTTTTTGTAATAATGGCAGCGAAGTTACAAGGAAAAATAGACGCGTCTGTCCACAGTGGACAGACAATTAGTAGACAGATAGTATTATTAACGATATTTAAACTGAAAAAATGAAAGACAGAGAATTTTCTACGAAGAGGTTGGCCGAGAGTATTAAAGCTCTGAGAAAGGCCAGTGGTGTCAATGTAAAGGGGTTTTGTAAATCTATCCACATGACGGAACATAGTTATTACAGTGCTCTTAATGGTAAACTGACAATCTGAATTTTTATGCCACTATCATGCATCCTTTGGTCGAGAACTATGGCGATTGCGGACTGGATGAGGAGATAGAAGCGGTGAAACAAGAGTGGTGGAATGTGGTGACGGAGAATTCATGGGAGTATGTGCCGGGAGAGAAGAAGGATGAAGTGGAGGGGAGTGGAATAGGTAAGGATAGGTGATGATGGTTGTAAAAATATAGCATCTGCTTAGAAAAAATGAAAAGTTTAGTTTTAAAACGTTCAATGATAACCTACCTCTTGTTTATTTTGATAGGATGCCAATCTCTGCCGGTGATTAGTATTGGTGGAAGTACCTTTAAAATATATGAGCTGTTAGGTCTTATTTTATTAATGCAAGGTATTAAGTGCCGTAGGATGCTATTCTTGCAGTGCTGTTTCTTTTATTTTATTATAGCCCCTTGTCTATCACTCTTATGGGGATGGTTGGTTTTGGGATATCCTACAGGATTTTTTTGATTATTTTGTGGGTAATCCCGAATTGGATAGTTTCAAATTGAACTATTATATATTTCCGGTTTTTTGCTTAATATTCATGTTTGCCAATTATTGTGCAATATATGGCATCGTAACAAATAATTGGATATATCGAAATGTACATAGGGTGATTAGAGTTTTTGTCTATGTTGGAACTGTAATTTCTTTGTTTTCACTATTGACAATTATAGGTTTCGATATTCGGTCTATACTGCCTGCTGCCCTCTATACCTCAAGAGGGTATATCGATGTTCGATCGTCAGGATTCAGTCTCGAACCCTCCAGCTATATCATCTATCAGACATGGGTGGTGATATTCATCTTGGCGATACGTAATCATTTTAAGGGAAAGCTATATTGGTATGCCGTTTTGGTGCTGAATTTGGTCAGTCTGTTTTTAACGATGTCATCCAGTCTGATAGTTTTTGTAATAGTCCTGTTGCTGTCTCCGTTTTTTATATTGAAATCCTCCACCAAATTAAAGTTATCCATTATAATCTTTATAGTGACCATATTTATAGCAGGTGTTTCTATATTGGAATACTGGGGCATTTATGGTGATTTCATATATATATTTCAATCAAAAATTGAAGGCTTTTTGACTTCTCCCAATTATACTACCGACAGTGGGTCATTTCGGAATTATACAAGCAGAATCGGGATAGAGATATGGAAATCAAGTCCTTTATTAGGAACTGGAGTGTCTATGAGTGTATATTATATGTACATTTATGAGTTCGCTATGGGAATAGACCATTTCGGGGAAATCTTGACACCTACTACCTATCCTCAAAACCTTATCTCTCAGACTCTGGCCGAAACAGGATTGTTGGGATGCATACCGCTTGTCATCCTATTGGCGTATACGATAATCGTTTTATGGAAAAAGCGTGAGTCGGATCGTCTTGTCCCTTATTTGCTTATGGGCACACTATGCAATACGGCTTACTTTTCAACGAATTACACTCTCTATTCATTCTATTTATGGGTATTTATAGCATTTTTCGGCAGGATATTGTCTTTATATAGACCAATTGCATAAAAAATTAACTATTAGTGTAATAAATAACAAATGAAAGTAATATCAATTATTATAGCGACATTCAACGCTGAAAAAGTCCTCGAACGTTGTTTGAAGGGGCTGAAACTTCAGAAAAAAGATGAAGTGGAAATATTGATTATTGACGGTGCCTCAACCGACCATACAGTTTCTATTGTGAAAAAAAATCTAGGGGTGGTAGATATTATCCTGTCCGAACCTGACCGTGGTATTTACGATGCATGGAATAAAGGTATCAAGTTGGCGCATGGAAAGTATATCATGTTTTTAGGAGCTGATGATTATCTATATCCAGATGCTATATCTTCTTACTTGGATTTTATCTCGAAAATGAAGGCTGATTGTGATATTATATCAGCCAAGTCGGAATTTGTGGACAGCAAGGGACGTATCATGAAGGTTATAGGTGAAAAGTTTAGTTACCACCGACACAAAGTAAATATGTATATAGCTCACGGCACTTGCTTGCACAATAAAATTCTTTTTGAGCGATATGGAATGTTTTCCCTCAGGTATAAGGTCTGTGCTGATTATGAATTTTTCATGCGATTGGAGAATGTAAATTCTGCTTTTATGAATAAAGTAGTTATGAAATTCTATGCCGGAGGTGCTAGCTTCTCAGTCAATTGTCTAAAAGAGACATTTGCTATAAGGAAGGAATATAAGTCAGTATCCACCGCATTGAATTGTTTTTTATTCTTCAAGCGATTGGTAGGACTCTATTATAAGAAATTGGTTTTCAAGCATGGATAAATTAAAACAAAAAATTCTAGTAGTTGAAGGGAGAACTACTATCGGAGGTGGACAGATGATGACACGCCAGATAATTGATTCTTTAAAACAGGATTACTGTGTTGAATTGCTTTGCCCTGTCATAGTATCGGATGCTTTTGACACCATGTTCGGCGATGTTCCTATATGGCAATTCAAGCAAAAGAATTATAATTTAGGAAGAAAGAGCTTTTCGGATTATTTTTATTTTCTGTATAATTTTATCGTTCCATTATTGCAAATATATGGAATAGTAAGACGGGGAAAATATGAGTTGGTTTACGTCCAACATCCCAGAATGATACCTGTCACCGCGTTCATCTGTCTGTTTGTAAAGTGCCCGATCATCGTACACATTCATGTGGTACATACAAATAAATGGGTTAGAAGGTTTGTTAATAGTCTTATAAAACTCCATTCTGTAAAGAAAGTAATAGGCGTTTCGGATTATTCTTTACAGCAATTCAAAGGTATAGATCATAAGAAACTTGTTGTGTATAACTGTGTCCGTCCTTTGTCTTTCCGGCATTATAGCATGCTTGATGTTCATTCTCGTATTCAGTGCTCTGTTAACGCCGATATTTTCCCGGCCAAGAACCAGCATTTATTGTGCAAATCCATTTTGAAGTTGCCCAATCATTCGGATTACTCGGTTTATTTCGCAGGGAACGTTATCGATAAATCTTATTTGGGTGGCATCTTGAATGAGTTCAAGGAACTTGACTTGAAAGTCTGTGGCTGCATTGACGATATGGATTCCTTTTTGGAAAATATCGATGTAGTAATAGTAGTAAGCAGCGGTTTTGAAACTTTTTCTTTATCCATGGTTGAATGTTGGAGCAAGGGTGTCCTTTGTATCGCAAGCAGAGTAGGTGGGATGAAAGAATTGGTTCAACGATTCGCTCCTCATTACTCCCATTGCTTATTGTTTACCCCACATGATTCGGAAGACTTGGCGAGAAAGATTCAGTCAGTAATGACTCTTTCATGCGAGGAAAAAAATAAATAGTGGAGGATTTGCATCAAATTTACTTGAAATATTTTTCCAAAGAGGTCTTTAAACAGAAGATACTTCAGGTCGTAAAAGACACAATATAATTTGAAGTTGTATTTATAATTACTTATTAAAAAATGTACATTTTTAAATATAACTTCCCTTATTGGTGAGGAGTAGAAAACATATACTTGTAGAAAGAGAGCTTTTTAAAGACAAAATTAGAGGTGTACCGAACATCATGGAGAAAGCCAATTACAAGTTGCCGAAAGAGGGAAAAGAACAAAAGGTTCAATTGAAACAGAGTATGGAGGAAATAACGATTAAATCAATGATAAAATCCATGGGTAAAACTTATAAAGAAACGATGTCCGAAACCTTAATGGGTGTGGTGAAATTGGTCAACAATATGATTCGGCTTAACCACTGTTATACTGCTCTTTACATAGAAAGGAGGATCGCATAATGAAAGTAGCGATCATTCAAGAATGGTTGGTCACTGTAGGAGGTTCCGACAAAGTGGTAAAAGCGATAGCCGATGTCTTTCCGGGGGCTGATATTTACACGTTAGTAGCCAAGAAGGAGGTTTGCGAGGAACTGGGTATTGATTGGAATAAGGTACATACGTCCTTCATCCAAAAAATGCCTTTGGGTACAAAAAACATCGGGCTTACCTACCGCTGTTCCCTTTTGCTATCGAACAGTTTGATTTACGAGGTTATGATGTGGTTATTTCTTCGAGCCACGCTGTGGCTAAAGGGGTTTTAACCAAGGCTGACCAGTTGCACATCTGTTATTGTCATTCGCCCATCCGGTATGTGTGGGACATGTATAATGAATACTTGGAAGAGGCTCATTTGGACAAAGGATTCAAGGGCTGGTTGGTGAGATATATGCTTCACCGTATTCGTAAATGGGATATGCTTTCCAGTTTCCGTGTGGATCATTTTATAAGCAATTCTGACTACGTAGGTCATCGTATCAATAAAACTTATCGACGGGAGGCTACTACAATTCATCCTAACATTGACATCTCCAGTTTTGAATATTGTGATGATAAGCAGGATTATTATTTAGCCAGTAGCAGATTGGTTTCATATAAAAAAATAGACTTAATTATTGAAGCCTTCAACCGTATGCCTGACAAGAAGCTGGTTGTCATAGGCGGTGGTCCGAATCTGAAGCATTATCAGGAGATGGCGAAAAGAAATGTGAGCGTAATGGGATATCAGCCTTTTGATGTGCTGAAAGCCAAGATGCAACATGCCAAAGCTTTCGTTTTTGCAGCCGATGAAGACTTTGGCATGATTCCCATTGAAGCACAAGCATGTGGTACGCCTGTGATTGCTTATGGTCATGGCGGATCGCTTGAAACGGTATCGGAAGGACGAACAGGATTGTTCTTTCATGAGCAAACGGCGGATTCCATTGTCGAAGCGGTCAATTGTTTCGAATCAATGGGAGCTAAACCTGTCGATTATCAGGAATGCAGAAGATGGGCTGAATCTTTTTCTGAGGATAGATTTAAGGCCGAAATTAAGGCATTTGTCGAAGAAAAGTATAAAGAGTTTAATCGTTGAAACTTTATGAACTATTTTATAACCGGAGGTACCGGTTTTATCGGTACGCATCTCACTAATTTATTGAACGAAACGCATCCTGAATGCAATGTATATAATCTGGATATTGTGGAACCGGGCACTCCGCTGCCTACGGTGAAGGACTACAAACCTGCGCTGAAGAAGGGACAGAAACTGGGTTCTACATTTGTGCGCTGTGACGTGCGCAAGCCTATCGAGTTACCTGCTTCCATTCACCCTACGAGCGAAGACGTAATTTTCAACTTTGCAGCGGTGCACCGTACTCCGGGACATCCTAACTATGAATATTTCGAGACGAATATCCGTGGGGCGGAGCATATTTGTGCGTTTGCCGAACGCTATGGTATCAAGAAAATGGTATTCACTTCGTCTATCGCTCCATACGGGGCGGCAGAGGATGAGAAATCTGAATTTACATTGCCTACGCCGAATACGGCATACGGCATATCGAAATTGGTGGCGGAAAAGATTCATCAGGCGTGGCAGGCTGGAGGAACAGATCGCCAGCTGACTATTGTACGCCCTGGCGTGGTGTTTGGACGGGGAGAGAATGGTAACTTCACGCGCCTTTATTGGGGTATCCGTGGGGGAAAGTTTGCCTATCCGGGACGTAAGGATACCATCAAGGCGTGTATCTACGTGAAGGAGCTGGTAAGGTTTATGCTTTTCCGTTTGGAAAATCACAAGTATGGCACAGAACTCTATAATTGTTGCTACGAGCCTGCCTACACCATTGAGCATATTGTGGAGGCAATGAAAAAAATGACGGGGCTGAAAAAATCTGTTCCGATGATTCCAAACTGGATCATCATGCCTGCGGCGGCGGTGATTGGTGCGATGGGCGCACCGATGGGGATTTGCCTCGCCCGTGTAAGGAAACTTCAGATTTCTACAAACATTTGCGGCAAGAAACTGGCAGAGAGTGGCTATCCGTTCCACTGGACGTTTGAAGAGGCGTTGACCGACTGGTTCGACGATAATGACCGATTTGGGTTGAAATAGCATTAACAATTAGCAAATTGGATGAAAAGATTACTAGCGATTCTTTGCGTTGTTGTCTTGACGGGTGGTACGGTCAAAGCTCAGATTAATTATGGAACAACAGGCTTGATGAACATGCCAACTGCTGACATGCAGAAGGATAAAACTTTTATGGCGACGGGTATGTGGTTGAATCATCATGCAACGGTTCCAAGATGGTGGTATGATACGTGGAATTACAGCATCAATGTCACTATATTTCCTTGGCTGGAAATCGGGTATTTATGTAATGGCCATAAGTCGGTTCCGACGGATTATGGAAATGTTTCCGGCTTTTGGGTTCCTGGTACTTATGGTAAATTCGTGAATCAAGACCGCTCCTTCCACGGACGATTGCGCCTTTGGAAAGAGGGCTGGTGGAAGGAATGGACTCCGCAAATTGTTGTTGGCTTTAATGATGGTGTCAACCAAATGTCGGCAAGTGAGGCTACGGAAGTGGCTTATTCTACGAATGCCTTTTTAAACAGGTATTTCATTGCCGTAACTAAGCATTTTGATTTTCAAAATATAGGAACACTTGGCGCTCATTTTACATGGATATACTCCACGCGTGAGGACAATGATCTCAATGACCCTGCTTTCGGTGTCAACTTCCGCTTCTCACTGCCTGCCACAAACTGGTGGCGCAAAGCTATCAACGGCTTCAACGTAATGACTGAAGTACTTCCGGGATATACGGATGTGCGTGAGAACCTGACGTTTGACCCGGACGCCCCGAAGTATCAGGCGAATATCGGCCTGACGTATAACTCCCTTGCCGCCTTCTCGCCCAAGAGTACGAAACGCTTTGAGGTGGAGGCGGTATTGGAACTCAACCGTTATAAATATGTCAGTGTGGGTATTGTGATGAAAGTGCATTTGAAATAAATGTTATGTGTCTGGTTTCTACAAATGCGTGAGGACGGATATCGATTGGATGACGTAACTGTTTGATAGTAGAAACAGGCAATCTGAATATAATTCGCCCGCAACCTTTGCCCGATTGGAATTGTTTATATAACTTTGTGACAAGCAATGTTGCTGTATAAACGTGAAATGAAGCAATGGAAGAGATAAAGCAAGTGCCCTACGGTGTGTCCGACTTCGTGACGGTGAGAGAAAGGAATCTGTATTATGTAGACAAGACGATGTATTTGTCTTTGCTGGAGCAGCAACCGGACAATTTGTTCTATATCCGTCCCCGTCGATTCGGCAAGAGCTTGTTTATCAGTATGTTGCAAGCTTACTATGATAAGGCAATGACAGACCGTTTCGACTCCCTGTTCGGTGGGCTTTGGGTTCATGAACATCCCACATCGCTCCGGGGACGGTATCAGATGCTTTATCTGGACTTCTCGCAAGTGGGAGGAGATATCGATCATCTGTCGACTCATTTTGAAGAATATTGCAAAGTGAAATTGGACGGGTTTATGCGCAAATATCAGAACGAATATCCCGGAGTTGTAGTAAAGGCCTTTTTTGAAATACAGACGGTTTCTGGGAAATTGGCATTGATTCGGGATAATGCCGGTGCGCTGCGCATCCCTCTTTATCTCATCATTGACGAATACGACAACTTTACCAACATCGTGCTCAACGAGAAAGGCGAGGAGGTTTACCATGCCATCACCCATGCCAGCGGTTTCTACCGCGATGTGTTCAAAAAGTTCAAGGGCATGTTCGAGCGTATCTTCATGACAGGCGTAAGTCCCGTGACGCTGGACGACCTGACCAGCGGCTTCAATATCGGCTGGCACTTGTCCATGAACCCCAAGTTCGACAAGATGCTGGGCTTCAGCACTGAGGATGTACGTGCCATGCTCCTTTACTATAAAGAGGTGGGTATGCTGCCTGCTGGAAGTGACGTGGAGGCGATGCTGACGGAAATGAAACCGTGGTATGACCATTATTGTTTTGCCAAGGAGTGTCTGAAGCAGGATGCCCGTGTGTTCAACTGCGATATGGTACTCTATTATCTCCGTCAATACATGGATAGCGGCCATTCGCCCGAGCGTATGGTTGACCCCAATACGAAAACCGATTACAACAAGCTGAAAAAACTGCTTCAACTGGACCGCCTGGACGGTGACCGCCGAGGTGTTATCCGTCGTATTGTTGAAGAGGGGCAGATCATAACCGAAGTGGAAGAGTTCTTCCCTGCCAAAGACCTGACCAATCCTAATATTTTCCCCAGTCTGCTGTTCTATTATGGTATGCTGACCATAAAGGGTACGTATGGTTCGCAGCTGATTCTGTGCATTCCGAACAACAATGTGCGCAAACAATATTATGAATATCTGCTGGAAGGCTATAACGAGTACAGTGGAATACGAATATCTTCCTTATTGACTCTGTTCACCCGGATGTCCTTCGACGGTCAGTGGCAGGAAGCGTTGCAATATATCGCTGATGCTTATAAAACCTGTCCTCTGTGCATGACTCCATCGAGGGCGAGCGCAGCATCCAGGGCTTCTTTATGGCTTACCTGAGCCTGAACGATTATTACATCACCGCCCCTGAATTGGAATTGAGCCACGGCTACTGTGATTTCTTCCTGTTGCCCAACCTGACACACTATCAGTCCCGGCACAGCTACATAGTGGAACTGAAATATCTGCCGAAGAAAGATTTCGAGGCAAAGGCTGCGGAGCAATGGCAACAAGCTGTGGAGCAGATAGACAGTTATGCTCGTGCGCCAAGAGTGGAAGCGTTGCGCCAAGGCACGCAGATGCACAAGATTGTGATGCAATTCTCTGGTTGGGATTTGATGCGGATGGAAGAAGTATAGTGAGAAATGCGACAACTGTATATCAGTTAAATAGATTAGATGTAATTGGTTAGAAGAACAGTATTTACGATAATATTGTAATCTCTTTCTTTGCGTTTAAGGTCATAATAACGCATCTCTATTGATATTTTAGTTGAAAAAACTTATGAGAGTGTGTCAAAACTCCGATAGTGCTATTAATTAGCTTGTCATTTTGAGCCAAAGCGAAGAATCTGTATACACCAAGTGATTGCAAACAGATCCTTCACTAGCGTTCCCTTAGGATGACAAAATGATAGACTATTTTAGTTTTGACATGCCCTCTCCTTTTTTTGTTGTCGGTGGCGACCGGCATCCGCCTATGTATTGCAAAACAACAGTCTTCGTGACTACCAGCAGGAAATGAAGTCCCGGCTCTTTAAGGAGTGGGAGTTTCATCAGAGTGTCATGGTGCAAATGCCTACAGGCACAGGAAAGACTCATCTGCTGGCGGCGGTGGTGAGAGAATTTCTCCACCGTTCCGATACCTGTGTCTGGATAGTGGCGCACCGCAGGGAGCTGGTGCAACAGATAGAGGAAACCGTGGTCCGGTATGGAATGGGAAAAGAATCCGGAACGGTGAAGGTGCTGTCCATCCAGTGGCTGTCACGTAACTGGAAGAATATGGAGGAATCCCCCGGACTGATCGTCATTGACGAGGCGCATCATGCACTGGCGGAGACTTACAAAGAACTTTGGAAGAGATATCCGGAAGCGAGGAAACTGGGCATGACCGCCACACCCTGTCGATTGAATGGTAAAGGCTTCACCGATTTGTTTGATACGCTGATTACCTCATGGAGCATTGCGGAATTCATTGGAAAAGGTTGGCTGTCGGCTTTCGATTACGTGTCCATCCGTGCGAACAGCAGGGAGCAGCGGATGATAAATTCATTGAAGAAACGTGGGGCGGACGGAGATTATCAGGTGAAGGAAATGAATGAGGTGCTGAACCGCCAGGTCAGCATCCGGCGGTTGTATGAGAGTGTCGAGAAGTATGCCAACGGAAAAAAGGAATTGTGTATGCTGTCAGTATAGCTCATGCCCGGCAGATAGCCGCCTGCTACAGTGCGCACGGGGTGGAGGCCGTAGCTATCGACAGCAAGACTCCTGCTTCGGAGCGGAGGGAATTGGTGGAGGGATTCAAGCAGGGACGAATCAGGGTGCTGGTCAATGTGGATATCTTTTCCGAGGGTTTTGACTGTCCCGATGTGGAGTTCGTGCAGCTGGCGCGTCCCACACTTTCCTTGGTAAAATATCTGCAACAGGTGGGACGGGGACTGAGGAAATCTGGTGACAAGGAGTCCTGTATGCTGATAGACAATGTGGGCCTGCACCGGATATTCGGTCTGCCCGTCCGTGACCGGGATTGGGAGGCGATGTTCGAGGGACGGATGATGGGCAACGCCCTGTCCCGGGTAAGGACAGAAAACAGGCTGTCCGTGTCCTGTCCGTCCTCGGAGAATGACAAGCGGGATGAAGAGTTGGAAATCGTGATGACACATGGACAGTTGCTGGAGGTTATCAGGAACCGGAACTCGTTTTATTTAGAAGAGGAACAGGCAGAACAGAGGGCATATTCCGTTCTAAAAGCTTTCCATGACCGGCGTAGCGGACTGTGGGGGCTGAAACGTGGAAACAGAATGACGATGATGCCTCAGTATCGGGAAGTGTTCGATATCTGTGGAAACCGGGCGGCAGTTCGTTTGGAAGATGGCCGGGTGAGCGTTGTGGATGACTCCGGAAAGCCGGAGATAATAATAGACCGCGGCCGGAGGTTGAGGTTTATGAAAGGGGAGCTCCTTGGTGTCACGGGTGATGACGGTACTGATTCTTACATCGACCTGAAAACAAGCCGGACTTACCGGGAGAAGCCGGTCGTGTTTTTTATGGTGGAGAGGACTATGGCAACGTGGAATTGCTGAAGTGGGGAAACCTTCCATAGTCGCACGCGGAAGGCTTATGCCTCTACGCAGGGGTTGCATAAGGATAGTCTTGTTTTTACGATTTTTACTTGAAGATTCCCGACTATCGTGTTCCGAAAAACTGCAAGTTGGTGGATTCGGTATGGTCTACGGTCTTTGATGTTTTTGCCTGTCTGCTGGAAGGAGATGACGAGGAGGTGTACCTGGGTGTTGTGGGTCACCTGGCGGACCGTAGTATCGTGGTGATGGACGAGAGTGGGAACTATTATCATGCGGAAAAAGGAAAAAGAAGCGATATATAGCCTGTAATGTACCTAAAACCGGAGAGAAGGATTTTGATTCTGTGGTGCGGAGGCTGAAGGAGGAAGCCGGACGGCGCGCGGAGGAAATCATTCGGCGGCAGCAGCGGAATGCGGAGGAAAAAAGACAACGGAGACTGGAGGAGATAAGGGATGTCCAGCCTTTCCAGATGGGGGTGAAGTGGGGGCTGAAATTGGGTGAACGTATCGTAGTGCCTCCCCATTACCGGAACATTTGTCCACCCGTCGGTGGTTATTGCGCCTTTGAGGAAAATGCATACCAATGGGGACTGATGGCCCTGGACGGCAAGGTAGTAGTGGAAGCCAGATACCAGAAGGTGGAGATAGAGGGTGACGGAACGGTGAGACTGACTATTATCCCCCGGTAAGGTGAAGACGATAAAACTATGAAGAATCCCGAACTATTTCTTTCTGTCAATAGATTCCTTTCCTTTGTTTCTTGCCAATCTTGCCAAGTTGTTTGTTTAGACATGGCTGATTATAAAAAGAGTATTCTTATAGCGAGAATACTCTTTTTTATGAGGAATAAATAGGGAATATTTATGAAAACATGTAAGAAAAAGGGGCGTGAAAGGAAATAGTTAGTAATAAAATGCTTGCTATCTTATTATATTTGTTACCTTTGTGGGTCTTATAATATGAAAAACAATGAAAATAACAATTCTACAGAGAAATATAGAATGGGCCAATCCACAGGCTAATGTAGCAAGGGCCGACGAGGCAATAAGCTGTCTGCCGGATTCTGATTTGTTTGTTTTACCCGAAATGTTTTCCACCGGTTTTTGTACGCAACCCGAAGGAATTGCGGAGAGCGCCGACAGCGAAACACTTCACTGGATGAAGCGCAAGGCAGCCGAGCGGAATTGTGCTATTGCAGGCAGTGTAGCGGTATGTGAGAATGGAAATTATTATAATCGTTTTTACTTTGTCCATCCGGATGGAGCCGTGCAGCATTATGATAAGAAGCATTTGTTTACCTTTGGGGGTGAACACAAGCGTTTCACCGCCGGTACGGAGCGTGTGGTGGTGAACTTCCGTGGGGTACGTATCCTGTTGGAAGTATGTTATGACCTTCGCTTCCCTGTTTGGGCACGTAACCTGGGTGATTATGACATGATACTTTATGTGGCAAGCTGGCCTACCCCCCGTGTGGATGCCTGGAGCGCGCTGCTTCGTGCGCGGGCTATTGAAAATCAGTGTTATGTAGCCGGAGTGAACCGCATGGGAGTTGATCCTGCCTGTGAATATTCGGGTGGCAGCGCCATCATCGATCCCTACGGAAAGACGATAGCCGAATGTCCGTGGAGCAGGGAAAGCGCGGTATCGGCTGATATAGATATGGAGGCATTGCAGGCTTTCCGGAAGAAATTTCCGGTACTGGATGATGCCGACCCCTTTACATTGATATAAAACAATTAATAAAATAATAGATAATGGCTGAAAAGAAATTATTGTTGGGCGATGAGGCAATTGCCCTCGGAGCGATACATGCCGGCATATCGGGTGTATATGCCTATCCGGGTACACCGTCCACTGAAATCACGGAGTTTATCCAGAATAATCCTTTAGCAAAGGAAGAAAACTGCACAGCACTTGGTGTACCAATGAAAAAACGGCCATGGAGGCTGCGCTGGGTATGTCATACGCGGGAAAGCGTGCTTTGGTATGTATGAAACATGTAGGTATGAATGTGGCTGCCGATGCGTTTGTCAATTCTGCCATAACCGGCGTGAACGGTGGGCTGGTGGTGCTGGCTGCCGATGATCCTTCCATGCATTCGTCACAGAACGAACAGGATTCACGCTTTTATGGAAAATTTGCTATGATTCCCATGCTGGAACCGTCTTCCCAACAAGAAGCATACGATATGATGGATTACGCATATACACTATCGGAAAAACTGAAGTTGCCGGTGCTGATGCGTGTGGTTACCCGTCTGGCACATTCGCGTGCCGGTGTGGAAATAGCCGATATCCGTGAGGAAAATCAGTTGAATCCTGATCATGAACGTGCCCACTGGGTATTGCTGCCGGGTAATGCGTGTAAACAATATCTGGATTTAGTGAAAAAGCAGGAGAAACTGGAAGAAGCTTCCT
>ENA-OQOA01000677-OQOA01000677.1-human-gut-metagenome-genome-assembly--contig:-NODE-677-length-13620-cov-3.490847_pt1 | contig 13620 bp, 17 predicted proteins | sample MGYA00242633_ERZ504888 | MGnify/ENA primary metagenome ERZ504888 (study PRJEB26092, sample SAMD00036372) | human gut metagenome | host: Homo sapiens | study: EMG produced TPA metagenomics assembly of... | reverse complement strand
TTTTATATATATTTGCTCCTTATTATTCAAAATAATGATTCTCCCCTTCATCAACATTCAGTTCTTCCTTTGTTTTATCAAAAAAGCTTCTAAAAAAAGAATATTTTATTTTCACTGGAATTAGTCCAAACATAATCTGATTCCAATATTGCTTCTTAATTGCCCGAACATCTTTTTCTAATTCTTTGATTCCTTGTGCCTGCCTTGTGTAACTGATCAGATTATCCGTTAAATTATATAAATATTCTGCTTTTAAATCTGGATATTTCTCTATAACCATCTCATAACGCTTTGTCATATATTCCAAACGGTCTTTTAACATCTGTGCCTGATACTGTATTCCTGACAGCATGACTCCTGATTTTCTCATTCGATACCAATATAAAGACTCATCAAAGACCACAACTTTTTCGGCTTTTAAAATCGCCTGATATGTAAAAAATTCATCGTCAATCTTATGTCTTTCTTCAAATCGGACTCCTTCTAATGTTTTTTTATCAAACATCTTATTCCAGATCAATCCACATGTCCAATCAGATAAAAATTTTCTGATATAATCTTTTGCTACTGTATTCTTTATTTTTAAAACCTATGCTATCTTGCGTTTTATTTTTGTACCATTGTTTAAAAGAACAAACGGCAACATCTGATTGACTTTCCTTTATTGCATTTAATAATTTATCTACATAATTATTTTCAATCTTATCATCACTGTCGATAAAACAAATATATTCCCCTGTTGCCATATCTAGTCCATGATTTCTGGCATTCGCTGCACCACCATTTTTCTGATGAATCACCTTGATTCTTTCATCTTTTTGTGCATATTGATCACAAATTTCAGGGCAATGATCCGGGGATTCATCGTCAATTAAAATGATTTCTAAATTTTCATAGGTCTGATTTAACACTGTTTCCAGACATTCTCCGAGATATACTTCTACCCCATATACAGGTATGATCATACTGACTAATTCCATAGTAATTTCCCCTAGTTATTTAAAAATTCGTCTAATTTTTCAAAATGTTTTTCTGCATTTTGAACGGATTCTGTAACATCTATTTTATATCCTGATTCTAAGTTCTTCTTTGCATTTTCAAAACTTAAGGAATCTGGATCTCTTAAATCTGCATATTCTCCATGAAATCCCAGGTCTTCTAATACATATTTTGTTTTATCGCTATACAAAATAGGAAAGACTGATTTTCCTGCTGTCAGACCAAGTATCGTTCCATGAAATCTTGCAGCAATAATGTAAATAGAACGGCTCATTTCTTCTAATAATTGATTACGATTCGTTCCATCGTAATCAATTATGGTAATATTCTTCTGCTGTTCTGATTTGTTTTTAATTTCCCGTGCTGCATCAAGATCTCCCTCTTCTCTGCAGAATGATGCTAATATTACCTGATATCCTTCTTTAGTAAATCCACTTGTTATTTGTGCTATTTTTTCAATGTATTCTTCATCTGTCATTTGATCAAAATCTGAATTTAATTCTTTATCTTTATAGGAAATTACAGATATAAAAATCTGTTTTTTATTTCTTCTACTTTCGGCATAGGGTAAGAAAACAAGATATCTGGTGCTTGTCTTACATGATCATTGTCTGCGAAAAGATTCTTTGAATAGGTATCTCGAAAACAGATATCTTTTTAACTTTGTATATACTTTATCCATTGCACTTCGATATTCTTCTGTATGATATGGTCCGAAATTCGCTCCTAACACAAAAAATGGATACTGACTGCTTTGATATTCCCACCATGATACAATATTTTTCCATGTTGGATATTCCATGAAGATTGATCCACCAATATATACTTGGGTCATCACACTTTTTCTGGATTCCTGCTTTGTATCTCGCTGCCAGAGATGGTCGGTATTTTTTTTAGTATCTTTGTCTTTGTTGAATTTTCATCGATAATCTTTAAATTTTTCTGTTCCTCAAAAGCTTTTTGATTCTGAGCATTTGTCCAGAAATAAATTTTCTGTATCTGAATATCTATTTGCAATTGTTTCGATAAACAAATCATCTCCTAAATTAATATGATCATATGCATACAAAAATATCTTTTTCATCGTTGTCCCCTTTTACTCTACTCCATACCCAAATTTATTTCGAATTCTGCACACCAAATCTAATGATATCTTAGATATAGAAAACCAAATTTTTTCCTTTTTTGTATATTCTTTTATATCATTTTTATCAATTGGAATATCTTTATAAATTGCTTTTACTTTTAATTTCAATGTTTTTAAATCTGAATCTGATAAAAAACGTAATCCTTTTTGATAATGATACATGCAATTAAAAACGAGCTGGCGTTTTGCAATTCCATAGATCTCTGGATATCTTTCTAAGTATTTCATTCTCTGATATCTTGCTTCTAATGCGTCTAATCTTCGAATACTATATGTTTCATTGATAATACTGTCTTCTCTAAAAAAATAATAATACCCAACATCCTCGATTTGTACGATCTTTTCTGCTTTTTCCACCACCTGATATGTCCAAAATTCATCTTCATTATATTTTCCTTTTTCAAAATATAATTGATCTACAATCTCACGCTTGTATATTTTATTCCATACCACAGGATTTATTTTTTCTTCTACCACAGCTTTCAGTGCTTCCTCTTTTTTTAAGATTGTCACTTTATCTGTCTTCTGTTCTTTATTACTTTTCACAATTCCTGCTGTCTTTTCAAACTGACACTCGCAAATGTCTGCATCATTCTTTTTAATCGCATACATCATCTTTTCATACATATCATTTGCAACCCAATCATCACTGTCGATATAAGATATATAAGTTCCTGTCATAATCTGCATTCCTGCATTTCTTGCATCAGACAAACCGCCATTTTTTTATGTATAACCTTGATCCGATCATCTTTTTCTTTCCAGACATCACAAATGTCAGGACATGAATCTGGAGATCCATCATCCACCAGAATAATTTCAAGATTTTTGTATGTCTGATTTACGATACTCCTTATACATCGTTCTAAGTACGCTTCCACTTTATAAATTGGTACAATTACACTGATCAACTCTTCCATAATTTATCCTTCATCTACTTTATATTTCTTTGATGTTCCTGTTTTTAAATCATAAGCTTTATAAATTAATTTTATGATTGCTGGGAAATAACAAGATAACCAACTCATAATTTTTAATTTGGATGATATATATTGTTTAAAATCTTTTGTTTTCAATTCTTTCTTTAGAATATCTCTTTTGGACTTCTGATATGTTATCTGATCTATATCCATTCGACAAATCGCCATCAGCAAATAAACATATCTTCTGTATGCAATACTGTAAATTTCCTTTTCACTTTTGCAATCATTTTTTATCTGTTCTAAAACTTTTAAAGAATCTTCATTTTTTCGGATCACCGTGTTTGATCCTGTTGCTGAATTTTTTCGAATCATGTAAGAATATAATGGCAGATCGTAGTAAATTGATTTCTGACTTTTCTTAAATAATCGGTAATTTACATCCAGATCTTCATTTATTTTTAGACTCTCATTTAAACGGACATTCTCGAATAACTCTCTTTTATACAGTTTATTATATAAGGCAGGTTCTATCATCTCTCCTGCTAACAGGTCTTTCAAACCTTGCTCTTTTGTCTGTATAACTCTTTTTCCTGTATTATAATAATAATCCACACGATCAGGAAATACCATCTGATATCCACAATGTGCGATATCTGCATTTTCCTCATTAATCAATTTTACCAGTGTTTCAAATAACTTTGGATCAATCCGATCATCGCCATCTACAAAACCAATATAGTCTCCCTCCGCTATATCAATTCCTGTATTTCTTGCCGAAGACACTCCGCCATTTTTTTATGTACCACTTTCATTCTAGGATCTTTCTTCACATAATCGTCCAAAATTTCTCCTGTACGGTCCCTTGATCCATCATCTACCACAATAATCTCCAGATTCTTATATGTCTGTGAAATTATAGAATCAAGGCATCGTCCAATATAATCTTCAATGTTATATGCCGGTATGATCACGCTTACTAATTTCTCGTCCATATCTAATCCACGTATCCTATCTTATCTTCCAATTCCTGCTGCATCTGCTGTTTCTTTTCTTCTGTGAGATTGCCTCTCAAGGTATAATCTTCACCATAACATGGTGCAGTTTCCATTTGTTCTTTCTGTTTCTTCAGGTATTCGTCTGTTTTAGTAATGATCTTTGCCGGACTTCCTGCAATCACAACATTATCTGGGAATGATTTTGTTACCGTGCTGTTTGCTCCGACAATTACGTTATTCCCTAATGTTACATTGGGCATTATCACACTTTCTGCTCCGACGAATACATTGTTTCCAATCTTTACTTTCCCAATCTTTGTATATCCTAAATGTACCTTTGTACTGGCATCATGGCATAGGACATGAACTCTTGGTGCCATTGTTACATCGTCTCCAATCTCAATCATCCAGCAGTGAGATGGATCTAAAATAACTCCATGTAATCTTCCGAAGTTTTTGCCAACTTTCATTCCCATAGAGATTAACTTTTCTGTGGTGTATTCTCCACGGATTCGATATAAGATTTCTTTTATTATACTCATTTTGTATCTCTCCTATTTAACTTTTACCGTAAAATACCCCAACTTCAATAATATATTTTTTATAACCCATTTCCACTTAGGCATTGTATATGCTTGTCCACTTGAATTTATTCCTTCTACATCTGGATATGTATTAAATTTACTTATTGAAATTTCTTTTGAATATTTTCTATACACTTCCATAAATTTATATTCTATACAACTTTCTCTCATTGCAATAATCCATTTTCCTTGAAGAAAATAATTTTCCAAATCATTCAGATTCGAGGCAAAAAGCCATGTCTGAATTGAATCATATTTTGGTGCATATAGAAAGACATTTTTTATTTTCGGACTTTCATTCATTTTCAATATTTTATTAATATTTCGAATCCATATTCTTCCGCTTACTTTCCACACTAATTGTTCTTTATTATTCAAATATTTGCTTTTTTCTAATGCCTGTTTTACAATAATTGCATCTCCTGACGACATATTTTCATTTTCAAAATCTGATCTCTTTAATGGAATATACTCAAATATTTTGTCAAGTTTTTCTGCTTCTGATTCTATTTCATCTATTTTAAAATCCACTCCAGAATTTTCTGTAAAAATGATTATATCAAAGTTGCTTTCTTTAATATATCTTTTGATATTTTTCTGATATTCCATATATCGAGTTTTAGGGTCCTTATAACTTACATCTGCAAATGGTTTAATAGTTCCTGTCATTAATAAAATTTTTTTCATTTGATATCTCCTCAAGCATATCTTCCACTGCATCCACCGTATCCTGCATGCTGAATTTCTCACCACGGATTTCTGCCTGTTTTGTATATGATTCTAACAGTTCTGGTTTTGATACAACTTCTTTTAATCCTTCATAAACACCTTCACTGCTGTTTTCCACAATGATTCCGTATTCATTATTTTCCCCTAACATTTCTTTCATTCCAGAACATAATGTTGTCACAACTGGTGTTCCTACAACTAAGGCTTCTGTTGCTGCCGTACTGAAACCTTCTTCAAAGGATGGACAGATAAACCAATCACATCTTGCAACATATTTATATGGATTCGTATCATATCCAAGGAATGTAAAAGAATCTGCAATCTGATTTTTATCCAAATAACTTTGGATCTTTTCTTGTTCTTCTCCTTCTCCCAAGATATAGATATGATATTTATATCCTTCATCCTGTAATCGTTTATGTGCTTCTGCTAAACGCATAAATCCTTTTCTTGGTCTTACTTTGGCAACTCCACAGATTTTAAGAACATCTTCTTTTTCCACAAATTTTTGGATTTTTTACTGGTTCTTTACACAATTTTAGGATTTTATCTGTTTCATTGGTGTTATATTTTACAGTTGAAATTCCTTTTAATCCTGTCAGGTCTTCAAATGCATCAATCACTGTCTGAGAAACACCGACTACTTTATCGAATCTCTGATAGATTCTTTTTGCTTCATCCATAGAACGATATGCTTGTAAAAATTCTTTTTCATTCTCTGCAAAATGACGCCATGTAATTTTTACTTTATTCTTGTCTGGACAGCCGCTAATGATTCTTGTACAGCTTCCCTCTAAATATGCTACCAAAATATCATAATCATCTTTGATATATTTTCGATATAACTTTTCTGGTGAAAACAGTTTAAAATACTTTGTATTTCCACGAAACATCTTCTTATAGCATGTTTTGTAATGTACTTTGTCTGATAAAAACTGTTTGTTTACACCTACATCAAACAATGTCTGGACTGTTATATCAAATTTTTCATGATCCATGTTATTTACAAGATTTAATAAAACTTTTTCTGCACCACCGTGCATTAGATCATGAATTAGAAATAATACCCTTATTTTTTCCAATTTCATTCACCTCATCCCTTTTCAATGGATATTTTTTACTCTCATAAAATTTCTTTAAGAATCTATTCTGACTTAAATATCTTAATATAATAATGATAAATCTCTTCCCTTTGCTTTTTATTACAAAAAATTTTCGATTATTTCTATATAATTTCCATTCCTTTTTATCTCTGCCACTCAGCCATCCATGTTTTTCCCATAGTTCTTTATAATGATATGTTTTTTCATATATAGCACATTCCTTATTACTACTATTTTGAAATAACTCTAACAGTAAACGTAATTGTGTGTTATCACAATATTCCATCAGCCATTGATATTGCACACTTTGATTCCTTAATTTTTCATATCCTTCCAATGAACTGAAGAAAACTTTCTTAACATCTTCATTCCCATGAGTCACCGAAAAACTATTATTTCTATAAATAAAAATAGCTTTATCAAGATACAATATTTTATTTGCAAAATATATACATTTCATGCGAAATCTTTCATCCTCATTTCTATATTCGTCGGTATCTATGTGATATTTTTTTAGGAGTTCAATATTATACATATATGATGAATGATGTCTATAATTTTCTCCTGCGTTTTCTTTTGGATGATCAATTATCTTTCTTTGTCTTTCAATTAATTTTAACCTACTGATATCTTGATTCGCCTGATAATAAGCAAACGAAACCATATCACATTTTTCTTGTTTAATTTCATTGATTACATCTTCCGTTAAAAAATCTGTTACCCACATATCATCTTGGTCCAAAAATACAATATAATTTCCTGTCGCTATATCTATTCCTTTATTTCTTGTATATGCAACCCCATGATTTTTCTGATCAATAACATTTAATCTCTTATCTGTTTGTGCTACTTTATTCAAAATATCTACACTATTATCTTTTGATCCATCATTAATTGTAATTATTTCTATATCTTTGTATGGCTGATTTAATACGGAATTTATACATTCCTTCAAATATTTTTCACCATTATAAACAGGTATTACTACACTTATTTTCATTTGCCTTTTCACCCTCACAATTCTGCTTAGAATAATTCCAAATGGAAATGCCAACACAACATATCCTTTTCTAGGTGCTTCTTTTATTACATCCATCCATCTACCTGCCAAAATACAGCTTGAAACATAATGAATGGAATGTTTTAGTTTAAATTTAAATGACGTGTTATCAAATGAAAGATATAATTTTCTTGTCTCTGCAAAGCTGTTTGGACTGTTATAATATTGTTTTAACATGGAATTAGACATCCCGCCTGGCTGATAATCTACATATTTCAGATTTTCATTTAGTACAAGAAAATCATATTTTTTGCTGATTTCTAAATGCATATAATGAGGGTTGAAATTCTTCTCTCCTTCGAAGGATTTCATTGGTGCTACTGCTTTGTATAATTCTGTCCTTATAACATTGGTTCGATCTCCATTGACAATCGGATATTTTCCTACCAGCAGATCAATCAAATTAATAGTTTTCTGATTTGGCAGTGGATCACCAATCAGATAATCATTCAGGTCATAGTCTAACCCAATAATTCCTGCATATTGATCTGATCCATTTTCTTTCCAGAAATTAAGGATCTTTTCTACTGCTTGATCTGGCATATAATCATCGGAATCAACACATACCATTAACTCTGTTTGAGCTAATTCAATTGCTTTGTTGTAACCTGTATGTAATCCGCCATTTTCTTTTTTACATATTCTATTTTAAATCCAGCTTCTGTGTCTTTTAACAGATCTTGTACCACTTCTTCTGTATTATCTGTTGAACCATCATCAATGATCATCCAGAGAAAGTCTTTTAATGTCTGCCGTTTTAAAGCTTCAAATGCTCTCGGCAAGAATTTCGCACGATTATAAGTTGGTGTAAATATTGTCAATGTTTCCATATATACTTCCCCTTGTATCTAGTATCTCTTTATCTTTGTATATAGCTTTAGAAATCGAATCAGATTATTATATCCAACAATTTTCTTTACATAATATTGCAGTTTGATCTTTGGATTCACGTGATAAGTAAGCAGCCAGCTGTAATCTTTCATTTCTTTCATAACTGCTTTGATTCTGTCCTTGTCACCATCTACTAATGTATTACTTAATAATAATGTTCCATACTGATATGCCGCAAAATCATGATATAATTCATAGAACTTTGTTCCTTTTGGAATTTCCTGCCCAAATCTTACACATTTTTTACATTATTACTAAGATCATAAATATTTTTATAAGAAATTGTATGTGTAATGGATTCACTTCTCTGACGATATACATAGGCTTCTGTATTGTTATATCCGATACTGCCACATTCGATCAGCATCCTTGCACACCAATCGATATCTTCAGAAGTAATTCCTTTTTCAAAATACAATTCATTTGTCTTTAGAAATGATGCAGATATCAGTTTATTGCATGCCGATGAAATATATAATCCCTCATTGATCAGACGTTCTAATATCTGATCTTTTTCCTGCTGTTTGATGTCTTCTACGGATTTTAAGCATGATATAAATTGTTTGGTATCTTCCATATATTTTTTGTAACGAAAATTCAAGATGTCTACTGGATACTGCTGCATTTGATTTGCAAGCTTTTCAACCATCTTGGGATCATCCCAATAATCATCACTGTCAAGAAATAAAACATAATCCCCACTACACTGTTTAATGCCCGTATTTCTTGTATCTGATAACCCACCATTTTCTTTATGAATCAATTTAATTCTTGCATCTTGCTTGGCATACGATTCACAAATCTGTGGACTTGAATCTGTTGCTCCGTCGTTAATTAATAAAATTTCCAAATTGTGATAAGTTTGAGCAAGCACACTTTCTACACATTCTTTTAAATACTTTTCTGTATTATATACAGGTATGATCACGCTTATCTTCATTCTTGTTTCCCCTTATTTGTCAAATTATAGATACAAATGTAAAATATCACTCTCGTAAACTAATCCCCATGTTAGTACCATTTGGAAATAGAAAAACACCAAATAAAATGCCATACACAATAAAATTACCATCTTCCTGCTCCTCTCCGTAAACGCATGATGCATCAGCCATGGTAATAATATCAGATTATAAATATCAAAATATGTTGTTAATCGTCCAACTACCATTCCACTTGAAAATGTTGCAATAATATATAAGCAAAAATTTATTACAGACATATTAATACTAAAATTAATGAGTTTATTATTCTCATCTTCAATCGCATATCTTGCCATATAAGCGATCACACAAGGAATCATTGCTATTGCCAGTCGAATAATACTACTTCCTTTTCCTTGTGATGAAATATAATCAACATATCCCTTATACTGTGTTTCTGCTAAAAGATTTCCAAACAACGGAAATAACTTGTCAAAGCAGACTCCTGCAATCAACGAAAGAAATATGACTGTCCTCATTTTGGCACCCCATGGCTTTACATTTCTTAGAAAATATACTAACAATAAAATCAATGCAGATCCATGGATTGTCGAAAGCAATAAAATCAAAATCACATATTGAGTCCATTTTCCTTCTAATATCATATATGTTGCACAAAAGAATATCGTAACAACAATAAACTGTCTCATCCCATTAACAAAATAGGTAAACATAGTACTTGCGATCAATAAATAACAGCTTAATCCAAAGTATTCCGAATAACGCATTAAGCCAATCATCAATGCGACTCCGGATATAAGTGTGATCAGAAACAGCCATCCATGAAAATCATTTGAAATAAATTGTTTAAATAAAACCGATATTACAAAAAAAACCTTTATCTTTATTCACAGATTTCAAATCCATTCCACTAATACTTGATGGATAACCTTTAAACATTTGTATATATGTCCCTGTATCCGCAATTCCACTTCTCAATCCACAGAAAAATATCACAACTGCAAAAAAGATGATTGCCTGACTCCAGTAAGCCTTTCTCTGATATCTTGTCCCATTCCATGTAATCCTTGCACTAGCTTCATTCCAAAAACATATAATTGTCGCTAATAATAAAAACAGCCAATAAATCTTCAATGTTCTTCCTTCCTTTACCTATCTTCCAAGTCCTTCCAAAGTCATCTCAACAACCTTCTCCTTATCAAAACCTCTCCTCTATCACTTCTCGTGACTTCTCTCCCATCTGTTTCTTCTCTTCATAGGAAAGTTCAATAAATTCCATCATCTTCTCTTCCAATCCCTTAACATCCTTCACATCCACCAGATACCCATTCTCGCCATCTCTTACAGCTTCCATACACCCATGAATCCTGCTGGTGATCAATGGTCTTCCCATGGCTCCACATTCTAGCAGTGTATTTGCCATGCCTTCATGATACGATGGTAATACAAAGCAATCGCATTTCTTAATGAATGGTTTGACATCTTCCTGATAGCCATAATAATAAATGATCCCATTTCTGACCAATGACTGGATTCGTTCCTTATAATCATCTTCCATTGGTCCTACGATATCAAACGATACTTCTGGGTAGATCTTCTTAATGTTCTTTGCTACTTTGAACAGTTCTTCAACTCCTTTTTCTTTCATCACTCGTCCGATAAACAAGAACCTGATGTTTCTTGACTCTTCTGGGTATGGTGTCATCTTGTATTCATCAAGGTCAATCCCTGCTCCTGGAAGGGTGCATGTTCTGGATTCTTTGATAATATTATTTTCTATAAACACCTGCTTATTTCCTTCATTTTCAAAGAAGATCGTTTTTGCCTTTTTGCAGGATAGTTTATATAAAAATACGACGAGTTTCTTGATCATATTTTCATTCTGAAATGCAGTTCCTAATCCTGTGATATTGACTGCATATGGAATTCTTTTGAATCTTGCTGCGATCCCTCCGTAGATGTTTGGTTTGATCGTGTAGGTGATCACAAGGTCTGGCTTTATCTTGCCTAAGATGTTAAAGTATCTCATCATCAGTTTAAAATCTGTTGCTGGATCGATCCCTCTTCGATCTACCGGTGTTTCGATAAAATGACATCCCATTTCTTTTAAATTCTGTACTAACATTCCTTTTGGCAGGGATATATAGACTTCATTTCCTTGATCTATAAGCTTTTTGATCAGTGCTTTTCTGAATTTGTATAATCCTACGTCTAGGTTTGCTAAAATTAATATCTTCTTATTCTTCATCGTTTACTCTTCTCACTGGTACTCCAACATAAGTTCCTGCTTCGTTGATATCTTCGATCACTGTACTTCCTGCTCCCATGATCACTTCGTCTGTGATATGCAGTCCTTGTATGATCTGGCTTCCTGTGCCGATCTCTGTCTCAGTCTTTAAATGGACATCTCCTGACAGTAAAACTCCCGGATACAGGGTATTATAATCTCCAATCTCATCATCATGCCCGACAATACTTCGGTTGCAGATCAGGTTAAAATTACCGATCTCTATATTCGTTGTCATAATAACGGATGTACAAATGATATTTCCTTGTCCTAGATGCACTCTTTGTGATGTGATCACGGATGGATCGATCAGATTAGGATACCATAAGTTTTGGATTTGGCAGACATTTTAAAACTAGTTTTTCACGGACTTTTGCATTGCCTATAGCGAAGGCGACGGCAAGTTTTTGTTCTTTGTCATATTCTTCGAGGTATTTCATTCCTCCAAGAATCGGATAGCCATCTATGATGCTGCCTTGCTGGATTCCATCGTCTATATATCCAAGAATCTCATATGTTGGTTCTTCTTCATTGATCCGTTCGATCAGCCACTGAGTATCTCTTCCCATACCACCGGCTCCAACGATCACGATTGGTTTTATCTTTGGTTCTTTACTCATATAACCCATCCTCATTCTTCTTCCAATAGCATTCCATTCCTAATGCTTTCGGTGCAATAAAATCTTTCTCGATATCATCTCCGACAAATGCCATGTTCCTGCATGGTATTTCTAATCGTTTTCTCATGATCAAAAATGGAAGATCATTTGGTTTCCTGAATTCCATGACATTTCCATGTCCTGCAAGTTCATCTGTGATCAGTATCTCGTCTGCCATTTTATCTAACCCCAGGGCTTCTATCTTGGCTCGCTGTACTTTTGGTGTTCCATCGATCAAGATCCCGATACTTCGCTTTTGCGTGTGTAGTTCAAAGAATAATTCTTTGACTCCTTCATACAATGAAATCTCTGGTTTATGGTCCCTGATGGCTTCTCTACATTTTAATAATAATTCATCCGAATACATTCCTGCATCTTTTAATACCGTTTCCAGTGGCGGCTGCCCTTTTTCCAGTGCTGCGCATAACCTATTAAAGATATTGTTCACTTCTGGAAGCATTCGTTCTACCACTCGGAAACTGCTTCGTACATAATCTTTCTCTGAGTATAATGTGTCATCCAGATCAAAGATCACTGAACCAATTTCCTCGTCTAAATGATACAGATCTTTAAAATCATGAATCTCTACAATCGGTTCTTCTCTTGTATTTAAACATACACTTTTTTCAAATCTTGTGAAAATAACATTGTCATCGGCTGCATCCTCTTTGTATTCCATTGGTTCACCTAACATCATGGAGAGTGCTGCATATGGTGCGTCGGCTCCTGCCTTGATTGATACGGTGTTTGCCTGATGATACCATGGTTCCATTCGGATAAAATAATCTTTGTCTGTATGTTCTTCACGAAGCATAAAGATCGTCATCCATCCGGATGGCCTTAATTTCTTTATCACTTTCTTTGCTTCTTCTACGATCTTGTGATCTCTTACAACTCTGTATCTTGCACTTTCTTTTCCCTCGACTTCTTCCTTTGCCCTTGGTGTGATGTAAACCGGGCTTCCGTCTAGATTGCAGAATACGTCGATCTCATACATCTTCCCATTTAAAAATGGACGTATCGTATAATTCGCGTATTTTGATGTATGAAAACTTAATTCTTGTTCATCATGGATCATGATGCTTTTCTCCAGATTATTCATCTCATCCAATACTGCAAACATTGCTGGAAATCCTTGTGTATAGTCATTGGCACTGCTTACGACCTGTGGTGCGTTAAGACCACATTCTTCAAAGAAACGAGCTGTCCAGCGTTTGTTGCTGCACAGCAGAGCTAAATTCTTCATTTGCAATGAGAACTTCTGTTCCAACAGCTTCAAATTCGCTGGCTCTTTGTGACAGG
>ENA-OQOA01000675-OQOA01000675.1-human-gut-metagenome-genome-assembly--contig:-NODE-675-length-13642-cov-2.480873_pt1 | contig 13642 bp, 14 predicted proteins | sample MGYA00242633_ERZ504888 | MGnify/ENA primary metagenome ERZ504888 (study PRJEB26092, sample SAMD00036372) | human gut metagenome | host: Homo sapiens | study: EMG produced TPA metagenomics assembly of... | reverse complement strand
TTACATCATCGATATGGGTCCCGAAGGCGGACGGGCGGAGGGACAGGGTACTTGCGGCCGGAACTCCCGAGGAAGTGGCCGAAAGCAAAAAAAGGATATACCCCGAAGTTTATAAAAGAAGAATTGGAAAAATTAACCGGCATACCAGCAATGAAAGAGAAGATAGCTAAAACCAACGTAGCCCGTCTGCTTGATAAAGCCAAGATAGCATACGAGCTTATTCCATACGAAGTAGACGAGAATGACCTCAGCGCCGTTCACGTTGCCGCCAGTTTGGGCGAGAACATAGAACAAGTCTTCAAGACTTTGGTGCTTCATGGGGATAAATCTGGATATTTTGTCTGTGTCATACCCGGCGAGCACGAGGTAGATTTAAAAATGGCGGCAAAAGTCTCAGGTAACAAGAAATGCGACCTGATCCCCATGAAAGAGTTGCTTCCCCTGACAGGATATATCCGGGGAGGATGTTCTCCCATCGGCATGAAAAAACATTTCCCCACCTATATACACGAGACTTGCATCACATTTCCATTTATTTATATCAGTGCCGGTATCCGCGGATTACAAATAAAAATAGCTCCCGATGACTTGATAAAAGAAACGAAAGCAGAGATATGTTCCCTTTTCACCGAATAAATATGCCAAAAAAGAGTCACATTTGTGGCTCTTTTTTTTCAGATAGACTAAAAGTTATATCTTTGCAAAAAAGAATACTAACTATTAATTAAATCTTTATCAACTATGTTTGAAGGACAGCCTAAAGGCTTATACGCATTAGCTCTCGCCAATACCGGCGAACGCTTTGGTTATTACACCATGCTTGCTATTTTCACTCTCTTCTTGCAAGCGAAATTCGGCTTTACAGCCGCCACGACGTCAACAATCTTTGCCAGTTTCCTGGCAGGAGTGTATTTCATGCCGCTGATCGGAGGTATTCTGGCTGATAAATTCGGTTATGGCAAGATGGTTACTACCGGTATCGTTATCATGTTTGCCGGTTATGTCTTGCTGGCTATCCCGATGGCAACTAATATCGGATTGTATTCCATGTTCGGCGCTCTTGCCCTGATTGCTTTGGGAACCGGACTTTTCAAGGGAAATCTGCAAGTAATGGTAGGTAATCTGTATGATGCTCCCGAGTATAGTGCGAAACGTGATACCGCTTTCAGTTTGTTCTACATGGCAATCAACATCGGCGCCCTGTTCGCTCCGACCGCCGCTACTGCCATGACCAACTATGTGTTGGGCAAAGCAGGTTTCAGCTATGTACCCCAGATCCCTTCTTTGGCACACCAGTTCCTTGACGGTACGATTACTGCCGATGGCGAGGCCACATTGACCGCTATGCAGAACGCGCAGAATTTTACAGGAAGCATGGCCGATTTCTGTACTACCTATATTGATAAATTGTCTGAAGCCTATAACTATGGTTTCGGTGTAGCTTGTATTTCACTGGTTGCCTCTATGGCTATTTATGTTATTTTCCGTTCTACATTCAAACATGCCGATTACAACTCCAAGCAGGCTAAACCGGCCAATGTACACGAAGAAGAGCTGACTCCCGCACAGACTAAAGAACGTATCGTTGCTTTGCTGCTGGTGTTCGCGGTGGTAATTTTCTTCTGGATGGCATTCCATCAGAACGGTCTTACCATGACTTTCTTCGCCCGTGACTATACGGCACATGAGGTAACCGGTCTGGACCGCCTTGGCTTCAGTGTATGGAATCTGGCTCTTCTCATTGTAACCGTTTATGCAGGTTTCTCATTGTTCCAGTCCAAGACAGGCAAGGGCAAATTGATTTCAGGCGTTATTGCTACCTTGGCTCTTGTGGTTTTAGGAGTCAATTATGGTACTATGGACCCTACACTGCCTATTCTTCCTCAGATTTTTCCAACAGTTTAATCCCTTTTTCGTAGTAGCTCTGACTCCGGTATCACTGGCTGTATTCGGTTCGTTGGCAAAGAAAGGAAAGAACCATCAGCTCCGCGTAAAATCGGTATCGGTATGGTGATTGCCGCAGTAGGTTTCATGCTGTTGGCGTTTGGCTCATTCGGTCTGCCTACTCCTGCAGAAGTAGAAGCGAACGGTATTGCCGAAAGTGCATTGGTTTCACCCAACTGGCTGATTTCAACTTATCTGGTATTGACTTTTGCTGAATTGTTCCTGTCACCGATGGGTATCTCGTTTGTTTCCAAAGTAGCTCCTCCCAAGTATAAAGGTGCTATGATGGGACTTTGGTTCGTAGCTACTGCTATCGGTAACTATTTGGTGGCTATCATCGGTTATTTATGGGGTGATATGCAGTTGTGGATGGTATGGAGTGTATTGATTGTATGCTGTTTGCTTTCTGCATTGTTTATTTTCTCTATCATGAAGAAATTGGAAAAGGTTGCGAAATAATTCATGCCTTATATAGATTAAAAAGGAAGCCCGCTTGATTTGCAAGCGGGCTTCCTTTTTTTGTAATTTAGCGCGAATCCTCAGGCTTACGTAAATTACAGAAAAAAGATACGAAAACAGGAACGCTCATGTCAATCAGTATTCCGTGGAATATGGCTAAGGGAATCATGTCTTTTCCCGAATAGCGTGTGATGGATGGCAGCAATACATCCATCGAGTTCACTCCGGCAGCCGAGATAGGGGCCAGCTGTCCAAAGTATTTCCGTATGAGCGGAGCGCCGAGTAAGGCCATCATTTCCCGGAAAATATTGGCCAGTAATGCAATGGTTCCCAATTCGGTGGCCAGTTGTAACCCGATAGACGGTTCCTTGAACTGTGTGATCAGGATGGAGGAAAGCGAATAATAGGCAAAGCCGCTACCCACCGCCATACAGTCGAATACACTCCATTGGCTTAATAGCAGGCTGGCAAGTGCCGAGAAAAGCAAGGTTCCCGTAATGGTAGCTATCGGCACCAGGAGCATTTTCAACCGTAAGCTTTTAATCAGTTCTTTCAATTTCTTATTGCTGCCTATGCTGATTCCTACTTGTAACATCAGTGCATAAAGCACATACATGGAAACAGAGTGCATGTCATACTGGAAATTATTGACAGCTCCAATCATACATCCTGCACAAAAAAATGCGACAACAACCAAACTACCTTTCATTGTTTGCCTCCTTTCTTAAAAAACAGATGAAATACCAGGAAGGAAGCTAGCATACTGCCCAAAATGCTTAATGTAGCCAATATAGCCGCCTGCCATCCGAATCTACCTAAATTGTTAATGATTAAGCTGTTGGAGCCGATGGAGATTCCCAAAACAAACAGTAGCAGGAAGATAGTGAGTGAGGTACTCTTTTCTATCTTTTGTAAAAACTGTAAGTTGCGCAATACATATCCTATACCGATACCAACAAACATGATAGATATAATAGTAAACATAGCAATCATTTTTTTAGTAAAACATATACAACTCGATGCTCTCACCGAATGAGAACCATCATGCAATATATCTTTCATCGGGCACGTGTGTGGGTAGGATGAAAGTTTGGTAATAAATTACGTGTGAGTGGAAATCTAAACAAATCCGCTGAACCAATGTACATGCACAATGAAATGATTACACAGGGGGGTATTTCCCGATGTAAGGTGATGTATGCTGTATGTAGTTTGTAATTGGTTCATATCAATCGTTCATTTGCGGTGCAAAGATAAGTCTTTTGTGCATATTTTCAAAATAAATATTCATAAATCTTCTTCTGTTACCTCTATCCGAATACATCGTGTCTTTTAATATAGGATCATTTATTGGGAATTTATCTCCGAATTCTGGCGATAAAAAATATTCATGAATTGCAGGGGAGAAGAACTTTATCTTTTCTTGAGAATTATACTTTTTTATTGAATTGAATATGCTGTGTAATTGTTTGTATACTAGTTGTTTATATTTGTTTGAGATAAAAATGAAGATAATGTCATAATTGGTGGCAATTATCTATACACCCTATTGATATTTTTTGTTTCTTTGTAATCTATTTATATACTAACACACCAAAGGAATGGATTACACCGAACAGTTTATCCGGCTGAATTGCAGCTTGATGTCAGATTACAAAATGATGAAGCTGAATGCCGAAATGAAATGCATGGGAATAGGATTATATATTCAAATGATATTGTTCCTGCGAAGGCAACAGGAATACAAACACGATTTTAACGAGTTGGATTTGTTGGCTGAACAATGGGGGGCTACAGTGGAAAATTTGCAGCATCTCATTAAAGACTTTAACTTGTTCGTCATAACGGAGGACGGATATTTCCGATGCCTGTATCTGGATGAGGTGATGGGTTATCAGAATAAGCTTTCGGAGCAACGTGCAGCCGCCGGTAGCAAAGGCGGAAGAAGCAGCAAGAAAAAGACTGCGCAAATAGCTGAAAAAGTAATCACTTCTACTGTGCTGGTGGCAGCAGATAAAGAAGCGGATGACGAAGCAAACAATAAGGAAAACGGTGCAAAATGCATGAAAAATACGATTGAAAAAAGTGATGATGAAAATATAGCCGAAAATACGATTCAATATATTGATAATGAATGTGTTAATGAGTGTTCACAAGCAAGCGTTAAGCAAAACTTTATAAGAGAAGAAAAGAATAGAGAAGAGAAGAAAAAGAAAGATGATGTAAACATCATACAAAGAAACATCGACGTCGACGGAAAAATTGCTGTTGTTGCTGAACTTTTCAGAAACATAGAATTTACACCTCGGTGGAAACGCTATATCAATGAGGCTTTCCCCGTCCGGACTCAGGCGGCTACAGCGCGTATGATGTCGGTTCTGGAAGAAAGGGGAATTGGACCACCCAAGAAAAACTACGCGTCACATGGATTGCTGAGAGTTATTGACCACTAAGTATCCGCCGTTAACTACGGAGAATAGATATAGATCTTACACGTGCAAGATGCTATATCTTACAGCTGTAAGATTATATATCTTTCGCCTTCATCGTCTGGATGTTGCAGATGGATTCAGCCGGGCTGTCGGTGGCGGAATATAACCGCCTGCCCTTGTTTTCACGAGTATCGTTTGGGATATCTCAAAAAAATGCTCAGCAGAGCAAATACTCCGATAGCTACCGGATAATACAAGTATTCGATGATGCTCAGAGGAGAAAGGGAAGCCAGCTTGGCGGCAATCAGCATTTGCGCTCCGTAAGGGATGATGCCCTGGATGACACACGAGAAAGTATCCAGGATACTTGCACTCTTGCGTTTGTCCACCCTGTAACGGGTAGCGATGTCGTTGGCCAATGGTCCCACTGTGATGATGGCTATCGTATTGTTAGGCTGTACAGAAATTGGCGATGCTCACCAAAGCTGCGATGCAAAGTTCGGCTCCGCGTTTGCTGTTGACATGTTTGGTCAGTTTTTGGATAATATAGTCCACTCCGCCGTTAAAGCGGATCAGTTCCAGCATACCGCCTGCCATCAGGGTGATGATGATGAGTTCGCCCATTCCGGTGATTCCTGTGCCCATGGAGCCAAGCCAGTCGAATAGGCTGATACTGCCTGTGAGCAGGCCGATCACTCCCGTTGTGGCGATGCCCAGTATCAGTACGAGTGCTACATTCATCCCTGCTATGGCGGTTCCCAGCACAACCAGATAGGGGAGGACTTTGATCCATTCCACCGACTGGATGTCATGGGTGGTCATCACGTCCATTCCCCTGAAGATGTAGTAGCCGAAAACCATCAGGGCGGCCGGAAGGGCTATCATGAAGTTCACCCGGAACTTGTCACGCATGGCGCATCCTTGGGTGCGGGTGGCGGCGATAGTAGTATCCGAAATGAACGAAAGGTTGTCGCCGAAGAAGGCTCCTCCCACCACGATACCCGCCATGAAGGCCAGGTTCATATCGGTTTTATCCGCAATGCCTGCTACCACGGGGACTAATGCCACGATGGTTCCTACCGAGGTTCCGATGGAGAGCGAGATGAAACAGGCGGCCAGGAAGATGCCTGCCAGCAGCAGATGATCCGGCAGCAGAAGAAGCGTAAGATTCACGGTTGCATCAATGGCCCCGATATCTTTGGCGCTTTGGGCGAATGCGCCTGCCAGGATGAAAATCCAGATCATCAGCATGATATTCTTGTTGGCTGCGCCGATGGAATATTGCAGCATGCGCTCGTTCAGGCTCAGTCCTTTGGTGATGCATACTGCATAAACCGAAGATGCCATGAAAGCAACCGTGATGGGGATTTTATAAAAATCATCTACGATGATAGATGTCACCAGATACAGGCATAGAAATACCAGTAATGGACTGAGTGCCCATAAGCTGGGTTTATTTGTTATTGGGGTTAATTTTTCACCGTTCATGAATTTGTATTTTATAAAATGAGGTGCAAAGTTACAAAAAGACTTGTTTTATAACAATATATGCGAGAAAAAGGTCACAGCCCCACCTTCGTAATAAGAAAGGCAGGGCTGTAAGGGTATTGGGAAAGTTGAGTATAAGATTGGATTATAGTGTCACGCCTGTCTTGAAGATAGCGATTTCACGATAATTCTTCTTCTCATTATTTACCGGTTCTCCGCTGGCAACCCGGATGATATAGTCTATAAAACGCTCGCAAGTCTTTTCCATCGGTTCGTTTTCTACGATGACTCCGGCATTGAAATCAATCCATCCCGGTTTGTTTTTAGCCAGAGTGGAGTTGGTGGAGATCTTCATGGTGGGAACAAACGTACCGAACGGAGTACCGCGGCCGGTAGTGAAGAGCACCATGTGACAACCGCAAGAGGCGAGGGCGGTAGCCGCTACCAAATCATTACCCGGTGCGGAAAGCAAGTTCAAACCTTTCACTTTCAGGCGGTCACCATAGCCCATAACGCCGTCAACGTATGCCTTGCCGCATTTCTGGGTACATCCCAGCGCTTTGTCTTCCAAGGTGGAGATACCACCTGCCTTGTTGCCTGGTGACGGATTTTCGCCCACAGGTTCGCCGTGTGACAGGAAATATTCCTTAAAATCATTAATCAGATGTACGGTCTGTTCGAACAACTCCTTAGTGCGGCAGCGGTTCATCAGGATCGTTTCCGCACCAAACATTTCGGGAACCTCTGTCAGTACCGAAGTACCACCCTGAGCAATCAGGAAGTCAGAGAACATGCCCAGCAACGGATTGGCGGTGATCCCTGAGAAACCGTCCGAACCACCGCATTTCAAACCTACACGTAATTCAGACAGAGGAACGTCCTCGCGTACATCGGCTTTGGCCTTGGCATACAGCTCACGCAGAATCTTCATGCCTTCTTCAAATTCATCCCCCACTTTTTGAGTTACCATAAATTTCACGCGGTCTGTGTCATAATCACCCAAAAACTCGCGGAAAACATCCGGCTGGTTGTTCTCGCAACCCAGACTGACAATCAGTACGGCTCCTGCATTGGGATGCAGAATCATGTCGCGGAGAATTTTCTTGGTATTCTCGTGGTCATCACCCAACTGTGAACAGCCATAGTTGTGAGGAAAAGCCATGATGGCGTCCACGCCTTCACCGTTGGTTTCGCGGCGTAACGCTTCGGCCAGTTGGCCGATGATGCCATTTACACAACCCACGGTAGGGATAATCCATACCTCGTTACGGATCCCCACATCACCGTTCTTGCGGCGGTATCCTTTGAACGTCAAGTCTTTCTTCGGGATATTGAGGTCTACGCTGACCGGATTGTAGGTATAATCCAACAGACCGGCAAGATTAGTCTTTATCTGATTTTCGTTAATCCAGTGTCCTTGTTCCACGGCGGTCAGGGCATGGCCGATGGGGTAGCCATACTTGATGATGTTCTCGCCCTGGGCGAAATCTTTCAGTGTCACCTTATGGCCGGCGGGCACGTCTTCTTTCAAAGTGATGACATGACCATCTACCGTGATGGTTTTCGCCTGCTTTTAAATCCGAGATAGCCACCACTACGTTATCAGCCGGATTAATTTTCAATACTTGTTTCCATTTCTATTTTTAGTTATTAGATTACTTTTTATGTGCGTCCAGATAGAAATCCACATTCTCCACCGCAAGCAGGGTGATAGGCATATAGTTACATTGCTTCACCTCTTTTTTGAATATCAGGTGGTTGCACAGGCTCTCTACGCCACTGTATCCTTGTGCGGTAGGTTGCTGCGCGATCAGGAAATCTACAGCACCCTCTTTCAGACAAGAGACGTTCCGGCGTAACAAATCGTACCCAATCAGTTTGAAATTTTTCATATTGTGTCCGATGAGATATTCGCCTACAATGTATACTTTCGAGTTGAACGTGATGCCGCACGTAATCTGTGGATTCTCCTGGAAGAAGCGGTTCATCAGTGCCTCGTCCTCGTCCGGGCGCTTGGCATAGAGATTCAGTTCCACTATCTTGCAGTCGGGAAAATGCTCCTGCATATATTTTCTGAATCCTTTTTCACGGTTTTCCTGCTGGTTCGATCCCAGGCGTCCTTCGTTGATTTGTCTGAAGATAACAATTTCCTTGGGACATTCTCCCAGCATCATGGCCATGCGGGCGGCAAAGTATCCGCTTTGATCGGATTTCTGCCCGAAGAATGCCAGTGGGTTCAGACTGTCCACATTGGAGTCTATAAATATATAAGGTATTTCCCGTTCTTGTAATTTGTCGGTAAATCTGGCCGTCATTTCAGGAATAGTGGGGGCAAGCAATACGCCGTCCGGCTCTTTTCTCAGTATTTCCTCACCGGCGTTGATGAAGGAGGAATATTCATATTGGTCATAGTACACCACGGACAGGGTGATGTGGAAATCAGAAAAAGTCTCTACAGCTCTTTTCATCCCCATCTCCACATCGGTCCAGTAATCGCCTTCCTTGTGCTGTGGCAGCAGGCAGACGAACAGATACTTTTTGTTGGACGCCAAAGCGCTGGCATACATATTGGGCTGATAGTCCAGTTGCTTCAATATTTCTTCCACCCGTTTCGGCTGGCTTCGGATACTCCTGTGCGGCCATGCAATACACGGTCCACTGTGCCGACTGATACATCTGCCAGGCGGGCGATATCCTTAATTCTGATTCTTTCGGGCAGTTTATTCATACCTTATTATATATATTGTGCTCGTACACACTAATAATTATTTTTTTTCGACACAAATATATAACAATTTTTGGTTTTAAAAAATAAATAGTACCTTTGTGCACGCACACGAATGAATTATTTGAGTGCTCCGTTGAGTACAAGGTTATGATGTGATTCGTCTATAAGTGTGTAAACCAGTAATTTAATTGGATTAGAAGTTAAACGAATAAATATATAACAATTTAAAATCACGAAATTATGGGAAAAGTAGTAACCTTAGGTGAAATTATGTTGAGATTGTCAACTCCGGGAAACACACGTTTTGTACAGTCGGATTCATTTGATGTTGTTTATGGCGGTGGTGAAGCGAACGTAGCGGTGAGCTGCGCGAACTACGGTCACGAAGCTTATTTCGTAACCAAATTGCCGAAACACGAAATAGGACAGTCTGCTGTGAATGCATTGCGTAAATATGGTGTGAAGACCGATTTCATCAGTCGTGGTGGCGACCGCGTAGGTATCTATTATCTGGAAACAGGAGCTTCCATGCGTCCTAGCAAAGTAATTTATGACCGTGCCCACTCGGCTATCGCCGAAGCCGATCCTTGCGATTTCGATTTTGATGCTATCATGGAAGGTGCGGACTGGTTCCATTGGTCAGGTATCACTCCGGCTATTTCTGACAAGGCTGCTGAACTGACCAAGCTGGCTTGTGAAGCTGCAAAACGTCATGGTGTTACTGTGTCTGTAGACTTGAATTTCCGCAAGAAACTGTGGACAAAAGAAAAAGCACAGTCTATCATGAAACCGTTGATGCAGTATGTAGATGTATGTATAGGTAACGAAGAAGATGCTGAACTTTGTCTGGGATTCAAACCGGAAGCGAATGTGGAAGCCGGTGAAACCAATGCGGAAGGTTACAAAGGAATCTTTAAGGCTATGGCAAAGGAATTCGGCTTTAAATATGTAGTGTCTACCTTGCGTGAATCATTCTCGGCTACTCACAACGGTTGGAAGGCTATGATTTACAACGGAGAAGAATTTTATGAATCAAAACGCTATGACATCAACCCGATTATTGACCGTGTAGGTGGTGGCGACTCATTCTCCGGAGGTATCATTCATGGTCTGCTGACTAAACCGAATCAAGGTGCCGCCCTTGAATTCGCTGTTGCCGCTTCTGCTTTGAAGCATACTATCAACGGTGACTTCAATTTGGTATCTGTAGACGAAGTGGAAGCATTGGCCGGTGGCGATGCCAGCGGACGTGTACAACGCTAAATTTGTTTTTATAAGGAACATGAATGACGCAAATAACGCAAATTTTTGATACATGTTTTATTTGTATCATTTGTGTTCCAATCTTTCATTTAAACTAAAATATGAAATTATGGCTCGTTTTGATAAAATAGCAGTGTTGAACAAGATTGGTTCAACCGGAATGGTTCCTGTGTTCTACCATAAAGATGCAGAAGTGGCAAAGAAAGTGGTGAAAGCTTGTTATGATGGCGGAGTTCGTGCATTTGAATTTACAAACCGTGGTGACTTTGCTCATGAAGTATTCGCGGAAGTTGTGAAATACGCGGCAAAGGAATGTCCTGAAATGGCTATGGGAGTAGGTTCTATCGTTGATCCTGCTACTGCTGCTCTTTACTTGCAGCTAGGCGCTTGCTTTGTAGTAGGTCCGTTGTTTAATCCAGAAATCGCTAAAGTGTGCAACCGTCGTTTGGTGGCTTATACTCCGGGATGCGGAAGCGTGTCCGAGGTGGGTTTCGCTCAGGAAGTAGGTTGTGATCTTTGCAAAATATTCCCGGGTGATGTATTGGGAGCAAAATTGGTTAAAGGTTTGCTGGCCTCCGATGCCTTGGTCTAAACTGATGGTGACCGGTGGTGTGGAACCGACTCAGGAAAATCTGACTTCTTGGATTAAGGCAGGTGTGTTCTGTGTAGGTATGGGTTCTAAATTGTTCCCTGGCGACAAGGTAGCCGCAGAAGACTGGGCGTATGTAACTGCAAAGTGTAAAGAGGCATTAGGCTACATTGCAGAAGCCCGCGCAAATAAATAAGAAAAAGATCAGCTCATGCCCGCAAGGGGTTAGTGAATTAGGGCGTGAGTATCATTTTGTTTAAAGGTGTATATAAAATGGGTAAGGGCCATCGCGAAGTGTATTCGCGGTGGCTTTTCACTTTCCGGCGTGTGCTTGAAGCGGGATGGTGGTAAAAATATTCTTGTAAAGATTGGTAGATAGAATAAAATTTGTTCTTTTGCACCATTTCTTAAAAAATAAAATGAAGCGTTTAATCTAAAACACACAAAAATGAAAAAAGCATTATTAAAGGTGACCGTCATGTTGTTATGTTTGGCGGGGGTAACTCCTGCAATGGCCCAGTTTAATTTGAAGAAGGCAGTGGGGGGAGCCGTAAAGGCTGCAAAGGCGGTGACTTTGACCGATGAGCAGATGACAGAGTATGTAAAGGAGTACATTGACTGGATGGATAAGCATAATCAGGTTTGTGCGGACGATGATCCGTATACTGTCCGTTTGAAAAAACTGACTGAAGGGTTGACCGAAGTGGAAGGGATGCCGCTGAATTTCAAAGTATATTATGTGATTGATGTAAACGCGTTTGCTTGTGCCGACGGCAGCGTGCGTGTGTTTTCTTCACTGATGGATATCATGACAGATGAAGAGTTGTTGGGAGTAATAGGCCATGAGGTAGGTCATGTGGCACACAAAGACTCAAAGAACGGTTTCCGTACCGCATTGCTGACATCGGCATTGAAAGATGGTATTTCATCACAAGGAGGAAAAGCGGCTGCCCTGACAGATTCCCAGTTGGGTGACTTGGGAGAGGCATTGGTCAATGCTACTTATTCACAAAAACAGGAACGCGCCGCCGATGATTATGGTTACGAGTTTCTGAAGAAAGCAGGTAAGAATCCTTGGGCGATGGCATTATCATTCCAGAAATTGAAAAAATTGCAAGAAGAGGCAGGAGCACAGAAAAGCAGCAAGCTGAATCAGTTGTTCTCTACTCATCCCGATCTTGACGCACGTATCCAGCGTATGGAGGAACGTGCTACAAGCGAAGGTATTGAGAAACCTGCAAACACGATGGAGGAAACAGCGAAATAAATGGTTTCCGGCAATGTAGGTTATACACATAATAGAGGGTGTCCATTTCAATGGTGGACACCCTCTTCTTTTTTGGGAGATTTTTTTGCATGACCTTATCTTGCCTCCCGGCGGGATAAAATCTGAATTTATTATGAGAGAAATCCTTATTGGGAGAAAATCAAAGTCCAAAGTTCAGGTTAAAAGAATCAAGTGTTCTTTTTCGTCTAGATTATAGAAGGAAATCTCTTGGTACAAAGATACGCTTATTTTAATGGTTGCCGAATTCCCTGTAGGGTTATATCATAGCTAGATTTCCTAAAATGATGGCAAAAATTCCTTTTTCTTTCTGATACTTTGCCTTCTCTTTACATTGTGCTATATGCTATGTGTTGTAAATCAGAAGGTTAATAGTGTATATTGTTTCTAGACTATGCAAAAATAGGGTGGCTTAATATAAGTGAAAATCACTATCTTTGTATAAACCAGCAGAAAGAAATGCACAAAACAGTTTAGCCATGATGAATTACGCATACGATACATCTTTGCAGGAAACGATGATACTGACTGAAGCGTTTCACACAGACAGGGTCATCTGTGACAATGGTAGTCTGTATAAGTTTATATGGGTCCAGGAAGGCAAACTGACATTGATAGTAGACCATGTGGAAATAGAGATGGAGCAGGATGAAATCATCTCTGTGAGTAATCTTCACCGCACGGAGTTCAAGAATGTATCGGGCAGGTATCTTGCTCTTCTTTTCAACGAGAATTTTTACGGCATTTACAAGCATGAGAAAGAAGTGTCGTGCAGCGGAGTGCTGTTTAGCGGAACTTCCGGTATAGTGCATCTGCGGCTCCCGATAACCGACTCCGAACTGTTGCACGAGGTGGTGGACAGAATGGTTACCGAATACATTCTGCGGGATAACCTGCAGGGAGAAATGCTCCGCCTGCTGCTGAAACGTTTCATCATTCTGTGTACCCGGCTGGCCCGTAAGCAGTTGTCCGGTTTTCCGGTTAATGAAAAAGGTTTTGACATCATCCAGCGTTATTATGTGTTGGTGGACAATCATTTCAAGGAGAAAAAGCAGGTACAGGCATATGCTGCTTTGTTGCATCGTTCTCCCAAGACGCTTTCCAATTTATTTGCCGCATACGGTATGCCTTCCCCTTTGAAGATTATACAAGAACGAGTGGTGACCGAAGCGAAACGGCTGTTGCTGCATACCTCGCATAGCATCAAAGAAATATCGGTGATTTTGGGCTTTGAAAGTGTGGGTACTTTCAGCCGCTTCTTTAAGAATATGACGGGGGAAAATACCTCGGCATACCGGAAAAGATTGCAATAAATAAGAACCGGTTCTTATTGCTATTAATTTTGATAAAAACAGGGACTTTTTCCATGTTTATGTAGTTATTCTGAAACAGTATCCGTTATCTGATTAAAAAACAGACATCAAAACTTTCTATCTATCTAATTTTCTTGTAAA
>ENA-OQOA01000674-OQOA01000674.1-human-gut-metagenome-genome-assembly--contig:-NODE-674-length-13692-cov-3.502175_pt1 | contig 13692 bp, 16 predicted proteins | sample MGYA00242633_ERZ504888 | MGnify/ENA primary metagenome ERZ504888 (study PRJEB26092, sample SAMD00036372) | human gut metagenome | host: Homo sapiens | study: EMG produced TPA metagenomics assembly of... | reverse complement strand
TAATCATTATTGGCATTGCTGGATTTATCTGTGCTGTTACAAGCAAAATACTGCTGTTGTAGTAAATAAATAAAAGACACAGCAGCTGAAGGCTTGTCTTAGTGATAAGTGGCTGGTCTGATGGAAGAAATAATATTCCCTGGGGTGCGGCAGCTTTTCTTGCAGCAGGTTTCCTTTAGAATATGTGAAACACCAAGGTGTACCATATCATTTCTGTAAGGCATATTGTGTTTAATGCAATGTATATGTTCCCGTTCACATATCTGTACAAGCTCATCATGACGGGTTACGGCAAGAGTTTCACAAAAGTCTACGAAACGGCTTATATTTATCGCATTTTCAAATAGAGTGTTGTTGTTGAAGGAGGCTAAAAGCTTATTTGTACCGAATCTTTTTGACATACCGGATGCCATAATAATGCATGAAATAGAGCTGAAGGTATTATCAATATCGATTAAAAGTACATCAGATCTGCTTTTAATACTGTCAAGAAATTCTGTGGATTGTTTTCTGATGACAGATAATACGCGTGAGTTATCAAGAAGACTTTTAATGTTCTCCTGAAAAGGGATACAGGAGCTTTCCAGATAACCAAGCTCGTCAATAACAAATATACTATCAGCAGATGTCATAAGATGCTTCTTAATGGCAGGACAGGCGCAGTTAATAAAACCATCCTCTACAATGGTCATATTGTTGCCTTTTTTAGGGGAAACAGGAGTGAGTGTACGTGGTCTGCCAATCACATATTCTTTTCCATCATCTATAAGATTGGATTTAATAACAACTTCTGGTGTGTCCGTTCTGCAGCTTATCAGATAATTGAAATTGAAAAAATCAGACATATCCGTAGCGTCTTTAGTCTGGTTTAAAATGCTGTTTAACAGATATGATTTGCCACTTCCCCGGTCTCCGGTAATAAAAAGATGCTTTTTATCTGACATCTTAAAAAATGTAAAGACAGCCAGAGCGTCTAAATAACAATTATCCATAGAATAAGTCACCTCATTTCAGTAAATGCTTTTATAACGTATGTGTGTCCTGTGTGAATAGATATATATCTGTAGTAAAGGTTTATAGTGCCACAACTACACGGTGTGTTTTATGGTGGATATCGGTACATTCAATAACATTAATATTATCATATATAAGAGACAGCTTTTCGTTAATAGTATCAAGGGAGTCTGTATGAGTATTAATGCTGGTAAGTATTGTTCCGGCTTTCATAAGAAATATATTATCGCAGTATTCCAATGCAAGCTCGGGACTATGAATACACATAAGTGCGCATCTTCCATCAGATACAATGCTTCTTATGTGCTGCATAAGCAGATGACGGTTAGAAAAATCAAGTGCACTATCCGGTTCATCAAGAAGCAGCAGAGGTGCAGCTTCTATTATGGTACGTGCCAGAATACATAACTGTTTCTGTCCTTCGCTTAAAGCTAAGAAGTCTGCTTCGTATAAACCCTTAAGTCCAACCATATCAATAGCTTTATCGGCACGTTTTATCATATCTGTGGTGTAGCCTCCAAGTATGTGCATATGAGGATTGAAGCCAAGCAGACATACATCCCTGACGGTCATGCTTATGGTAAGATTGTTTCTTTGTGGAATGTAGCTTATCAGCTGGGCCTTTTTTTTAACAGAGAGGTTTTCAAGCAGGTGTTCATTAAGCTGACATTGTCCGTTGTGTTTTATAAGTCCCATGATGGCCTTAATAAGAGAGGTTTTACCACAGCCGTTATTGCCAATAACAGCATTAAGCTGTCCTGGCATAAGGTCAAAGCTTACGTTATCAACCGCACAGGTGCTGCCATAATATACAGATATTCCGGCAGCGGAAAATGTAGTATTGAATAAATCTGACATCATAACGCCTCCTTTTTATTAGCTCTGATAAGCAGAATGATAAGCAGTGGAGCTCCAAGAAGTGAGGTAAATATACTGACTGGCAGCTCTGATGAGGATACACTTCTTGCCAGTATATCAGCAAGTGTCAGTAAAATAGCTCCTGTGAAGCCACTTGTTATGTATGTAAATATGTCATTACGCTTTGTAAGCAGTCTGGCAATATGAGGTGCAATAAGTCCGATAAAGCTTATAAGCCCTGTAACACATATTATTGATGATACGATAAGAGTAGCAAGCATTAATATAATAAAACGCAGAATTGCTACATTTACACCTAGTGATACAGCTTCCTCTTCGCTTGTAGAGAGAATGAGAACCTGTCGGTATAACAAAGCTATTACAATAAAGCCGGTAAGTGTTGTTAGGAACGGAATAGCAAGGCTGTCCCTTGAAATACCATTAAGGCTTCCCATAATCCAGTATTCGATTGAAGCAAGCTGTTTTTCAGGATCTGCGGCCAGCTTTAGAAACATAAGTATAGTCTGTGCCACAGAATGAATAGCTATACCGGCAAGCACGATAGTATAACTGTTTCTGCCAGGGACAAGATAAGCCGTAAGCAGAGTTATTATGAGGGCTGTAACAGCTCCAATAAAGGCTGATACGGAAATAACAGGGGCAGAAGCTGAAACTACAACTATTGCAAGAGCTGCACCAGCACTTGCACCGGAGGAAACGCCAACGATATCGGGAGAAGCCAGAGGGTTTTTAAATATAAGCTGATATATAAAACCTGATATTGAAAGACCAAAACCGCCTATAACACCCATAAGGGCGCGGGGAAGCCTGAGCCTTTTAAAGACCATAATTGACATAGTATCACCAGACAGTAAGCCCTTTAATGTGAGTGGGTACTGTCCGGTAATGACAGACCATACAAGTATTGCCAGAAGAAGCAGTACCTGTATGGCTGATAAAAGTATAATTTTGTTCCGGTAATTATAAGTGTTTTTGAACATAAATCATCCTTATTTAGCAGGTGTGAATCCATAAAAGCTTTCATAGAATTTAGTTACACATTCTTCATAGAAATCCTTAGTAACCTTTTCTGGATGAAGAACAGAGGCAATATATATGCTTCCTAAGAAGCTTGCTGGTACAGGTGAATCCCAGGCTTCTATATCACCAGGGAGCTTTACAACCTTTTTATTCTTAACAGCATTGCAGTCTGCAAGATTAGCATCATTTATAACGTCATCTACTGAGTAAGTTGCATCGGCAGCTATTATAATGTAATCAGGGTTCCAGGCAAGAAGCTGTTCATATGAAACATTTGCCCAGTAAGTATCTGTAAGCTCAGCGGCTGCATTCTTTCCGCCTGCATTGCTAAGTAATGTGTTCTGATACATCTTGCTTCCGGCTGTTGAAAGAACAGAGCTGTTGCCTGCAAGATATACTAAAGGAGTGCTTTCACCTGCAAGCTTGGCTTTATTATCAGCTAAAAATGTATCGATAGAATTGTTAAGTGCATCAGAGCGTCCGATTGTGTTAGTTATTTTACCAACAAGTGTTATACATTCCTTAAGGAGCGTTGCATCCTCAGGATTAACAACAACAGCCTTGATACCAAGACCTTCAAGTGTATCTGCAGCTTTTTTTAACTTCATAGGAAGGAATACAACATCAGGTGCTGCTGCAACACAGGCTTCTGTGTTGAATTCTTTGGCTGTTCCCATATTAGGAAGACTAACGATGGATGGAGCTGCAAGCTTATAGATGTTTCTTGTATTAGCCTTAGCTTCAATTCCTACAAGCTTATCCTTTAATCCAAGTGCAAGGAGAAGACTTGTAGAGATATAGTAAGATGAAGCAATCTTTTCAGGTGCTTTTTCAAAAGTTACTGTTCGTCCAGCCTGGTCGGTAACAGTAAGAGGGTAGCTTGTGCCTATCTCGTTGAATTGGGACATGACATCAAAGGCTGATGTTGAAGCAGCCTGTGTAGTGCTGTCATTTGCAGCAGAACTGCCACATGCTACAGTTGATATAAGCATGAGCACTGCAAGAACTAAAGCGGTTAATCTTTTAAAATTCTTCATAATTATCCTCATTTCTACTTTGTTTTAACACACTCATTTATGTTGAACAGAATATATCTTATAGCAACAGTTAAAAGAAGTGTGCGAATGAATTTTATCAGATTGACAAGGCTTTTACAAGTCAGTATAGTTATATTATAATGTAATTAAGAAATGGTCAGGAAAAAGTTTAAAGGTTGTTTAAGCTGTACAGCGGGACTTTTATTTCTGGCATAAGTATGATCAAAATGAGGAGTTTTTATGCTTAATATACAGAATTATAAGAGAGTAGAAAGTATTGAAGAGGCCTACGAGCTTAACCAGAAGAAGGCTAACAGAATTGTCGGCGGCATGATGTGGATGCGTATGGGTGATAACAGAATCAATACCGCGATTGACATGTCAGGACTGGGACTTGATAAGATTGAAGAGACAGATGAAGAATTTAAGATTGGATGCATGACATCTCTAAGACAGTTAGAAAACCATAAGGGCTTTAATGAGTATACCAATGGCTGCACTAAGGAAGCACTAAGGCATATTGTTGGCGTGCAGTTTAGAAATCTTGCGACAGTTGGTGGAAGCATATATGGAAGATATGGATTTTCTGATGTTCTTACATTATTAATAGGACTTGATTCATACGTTGAATTACATAGGGGAGGAATAGTTTCCCTAAAGGATTATGCAGCTCAAAGCTATGACAGGGATATTATTGTAAGCATTATCGTTAAGAAAAGCCAGTCAAGATGTTTTATGAGGCAGTAAGAATAACAGAAACAGACCTTCCGGTTCTTACCTGTGCTGGCGTGGGCTTTAGCGGTTCAGGCAAATATAATATATGCATAGGTGCAAGACCGGGAAGAGCTGTTGTTGTTGAAGATAATGAAGGTATTCTTAAGGGCGGAGTAAATGATGAGACTATAGAGAGCTTCGCTAGATATGTAAGGGAAAATGTTTCTACAGAGAGTAATATGCGTGGAAGTGCTGAATACAGAAGCCATCTGGCAGAAGAGCTTACTAAGAGAGCATTAAGGGCTGTAAATTATTAGTGTATGGATTGGAGAATATATGTTAGTAGATATTAAGTTAAATGGAAAGTTAGTCAAGGCAGATGTGGCCTGCGATATGACTCTTTATGATTTCGTGAGGGAGCATGGCTGTTATAGTGTAAAATGTGGCTGTGAGACTTCTAACTGCGGACTGTGTACGGTATTTCTTAACGATAAACCTGTACTTTCATGTTCGGTTCTTGCTGTAAGAGCGGATAAATGCAGCGTTACAACGCTTGAGGGGTTACAGGAGGAGGCCGCAGAGTTCGTTACATTTATAGCTGACCAGGGAGCAGAGCAGTGTGGCTTCTGTAACCCGGGCTTTGTTATGAATGCTATTGCACTCTTTAGGGAGAATCCTTATCCTGATGAAGCTGAGATAAAGGAATTCCTTTCTGGAAATCTGTGCAGATGTTCCGGGTATGAAGGCCAGTTAAGAGGAATTCTGGATTACCTAAAGGTAAAAAAGGCTAAGGAAGCCAGTGTGGAAAATAAAGAAAATATAGCAGAGGAGGTGAAGTAATGAAGTCAGTTAATAAAGCAGTAAGAAAAAAAGATGCAATGGAGCTGCTTCTTGGAAAACCGGTATATACAGATGATATTGCACCAAAGGATTGTCTTGTTGTAAAGCTTCTGCGTTCACCATATGCCAACGCATATGTTAAGAGCATTAATACAGATATTGCAATGAAGGTACCTGGAATAGAGGCAATATATACATATAAGGATGTTGACCAGAATATGAAGCGTTTTACCTGTGCCGGTCAGACGTATCCTGAGCCAAGTCCTTATGACAGGCTTATTCTTGATAAACATGTAAGATTCATAGGTGATCCGGTTGCGATTGTTGCGGGAGTGGATGAACGCTGTGTTGATAAGGCGATGAAGCTTATTAAGGCTGAGTATGAGGTGCTTGAACCAGTACTTGACTTTACAAAGGCAAAGGATAATGAGATACTTGTTCATCCGGAGGATAACTGGGAAGCATTGTGTCCTGTCGGAGCTGATAATAAAAGAAATCTATGTGCACATGATGAGTGCAGTAATGGTGATATAGATAAGGTGCTTGAGAGTTGTGATGTTGTAATTGACAGGACATATCATACAAAGGCATGCCAGCAGAGCATGATGGAGACCTTCAGGACATTCTGTACAATCGATACTTATGGAAGACTTCATGTTGTAAGTTCTACACAGATAGTATTTCATTGCAGAAGAATCATATCACATGCACTTGGAATCTCTCCATCAAAGATACGTGTTACAAAGCCTAGAATAGGTGGTGGTTTTGGCGCAAAGCAGACATCGGTTTCAGAAATATATCCGGCATTTGTCACATGGAAAACTAAGAAGCCAGCTATGATTATATTCTCAAGGGAAGAGTCATTGTCAGCTTCATCTCCAAGACATGAGATGCAGATGCATGTAAGGCTCGGTGCAACTAAGGATGGTATCGTAAAAGGAATAGATTTATATACCCTGTCTAACACAGGAGCTTATGGGGAGCATGGACCAACGACAGTAGGTCTTTCAGGACACAAGTCAATACCATTATATGGAAAGGCGGAGGCATTCCGATTTGTAAGTGATGTTGTATACACGAATGTTATGTCAGCAGGGGCATATAGAGGCTATGGTGCCACACAGGGACTTTTTGCCGTTGAATCTGCTGTAAATGAGCTTGCTGATAAGCTTCATATGGATCCTTTTGAAATAAGATTTAAAAACATAGTTAAGGAGGGCGATGTAATGCCTGCTTACTATGGTCAGGTCAATACAAGCTGTGCGCTTGACAGATGCTTAGCAAAGGTTAAAGAGATGATTAAATGGGATGAGAAGTATCCTATGAGAAAGATTTCTGATACGAAGGCACGTTTTGTCGGAATGGGTATGGCTATGCAGGGCTCTGGTATATCAGGTGTGGATGTTGGAAGTGCCACACTTAAGCTTAATGATGAGGGCGTGTATACAATGAATATCGGTGCTGCTGATATGGGAACAGGCTGTGATACAATACTTGCACAGATTGCTGCGGAGGTGCTTGAGTGCAGTACTGATAACATAAGTGTATTCGGTGCTGATACTGATATATCACCTTATGATTCAGGCTCATATGCATCAAGTACAACATACGTTACTGGAAAGGCAGTTGAGAACTGTGCCTTAGAGCTAAGAAGCAGAATCGAAAAGCTTGGAGCTAAGCTTATAGGCTGTGATAAGAGTGAGGTTACATTTGACGGAAGCTGTGTAAGATGTGAGGCTGGAGAGCACAATGGTGCATCGGTAAGTCTTTGTGATATCGCAACAGCTTCAATGTGTGGAAATGATATGGCACTTACTGTTACTAATACACATACATCACCTATTTCCCCACCACCATATATGGTAGGTGCAGCTGAGGTTGAGGTTGACCTTGTCACAGGTGAGAGCAGGGTTGTGGAATATGATGCATGTGTTGACTGTGGAACACCAGTTAATCCTAATCTTGCAAGGGTTCAGGCAGAAGGCGGAATCCTTCAGGGAATTGGTATGGCAATGTCTGAAAATATCACATATTCTGATAAGGGAAAGCTTTATGAGAACTCATTCCTGCAATATAAGATACCATCAAGAATGGATATTGGACATATTAATGTTGAGTTTGAAAGCAGCTTTGAGGATGCTGGACCATTTGGTGCTAAGTCAATAGGAGAGGTTGTAATTAACACTCCACTTCCGGCTGTGACAGATGCGCTAAGCCACGCAGCAGGAAAGAGGTTCTATGAGCTGCCTATAACACCGGAGCAGATTGCTATGGCGAGAGCAGAGAATAATTAGGATTATAACACAGATAAGATAAAAGATAAGATGGCACGATTTATTCTGGATAAGGGGAATAGTCGTGCTGTTTTTTGTTATAAATAAAGTAAAATCTTGAAGAAACGGATAAATTGGGCGAAAATAGTTTTGAAGAAAAGGTCAAATTAAGCAAAAATAATCTTGAAGAAACGGACAAAATGAGTAAAAATAGTTTTTGAAGAAAAAGGGTCAAAATTAAGCAAAAAACACTTTGAAGAAATGGGCAAAATGAATAAAAATAATCTTGAAGAAAACGGTCATAATGAGAGATAAGCGGAAGGAAAACAAGAATTAATAAAACTGTTTTATTTAATTGCCATTTCTCATAAAGTAGATAACTATTTTACATTATAAAATACAGGAGTAAAAATTATGCCTAATATATTAATTGTAGAGGATGATATAAATATTAATAACCTTCTTTGTGAGGTGCTTATGAAGGCTGGTTATACGTGTGAACAGGCATTTTCAGGAACAGAAGCAAAGCTGCTTCTTAATATAAAAAGAAAAGGCTTATACGCTTGTACTGCTTGACTTAATGCTGCCTGGTGCAAGTGGTGAAGAGGTTTTAAAAGAAATAAGAAAACATGGAAGGCTTCCGGTGATTGTGCTGACTGCAAAGGATAGTATAGATGATAAAATCGGAGTGCTGACAGACGGAGCAGACGATTATATAACAAAGCCCTTTGAAATTAGAGAGGTACTGGCACGTATTCAGGTGCAGCTTCGTCATATAGAGGTGGAAACAAAAGGTGAAGCAGAGGCGGAAACGAAGGTAGAAGCAGAGGCAGAAACAGAAGTAAAAACAAAGGCTGGTATACAAAAAGGACAAGGCAGCGGAAGGCTTGAGTTCAGGGATATGGTGCTTACACGCTCTACATTTGAGGTAAGTATCGGTGGCAGGGTGCTTCCTAAGATTACAAAACAGGAATTCGCAATACTGGAATTATTGCTTAAAAACCCGAAGCAGGTGTTTAGCAAGGAGGATATATTCGAATATGCGTGGGATGAGCCATATATGGGTGAAACAAAGACACTGGATGTGCATATAAGCAATATCAGAAAGAAAATAAAGACAGTTACATCTGATGAATATATAGAAACAATCTGGGGGATTGGATATCGCCTGCATGAATAATTTACTCTTTTTTTACTATTTATTTGCGATTGATTAGGATTTATTTTTTATGATAAGAGCAGTTAAGAAAAGGAGGAAAAGGCTTTGAGTGAATTATTATTGCAGACAAGGAATCTGACTAAGCAGTATGGCAGACACAGGGCAGTTGATGATGTAAATATGCACATTAAAAAGGGTGCGATATATGGTTTTATTGGAAGAAATGGAGCCGGTAAAACGACTTGTCTTAAGATGATTAGCGGATTGTCAACACCGTCTTATGGCGAAATAGAAATGTTTGGGTATAAAGGAAAGGACTTACAAAAGGTACGTTCAAGAGTAGGGTGTCTTATAGAAGCTCCCGGACTTTATGGCAATATGTCGGCATATGACAATCTGAACATTAAATGTAAGCTTACAGGGATTAAGAAAAAAGGATATATAGAAGAACTGTTAAAAACAGTAGGTCTTGATACTGTTGGAGAAAAGAAAACAAAGCATTATTCGCTTGGAATGAAGCAGCGCTTAGGAATTGCTCTTGCACTTGTAGGTGAGCCTGACCTGCTTATTCTTGATGAGCCGATTAACGGACTTGATCCACAGGGAATTGTGGAGGTGCGTGAAACTATCCAGAAGCTTGCTAAGGAGCGTGGCATGACAATATGTATTTCAAGTCATATTCTGGAGGAATTATCAAAGATTGCTACAGATTATGGCATTATTCATAATGGATGCCTTGTGCAGGAGCTTACAAGAGAAGAGCTTATGAAAAAATGCAGTGAGCGCATAGAGCTTACGCTTGATAATCCTAAGCAGGCTGTTCCTGTGCTTGATGATATGGGCTTTAGCAGCTATCAGGTTATAGATAAAGAACATATTCATATATTTGAAAGACTGGGAGAAAGTGCCAGTCTGAATATGGAGCTTGCAAAGGCGGGGATTCCGGTTAAGGGAATATCTATTACAAGTGAAGAGCTTGAGAATTATTTCTTAAGGCTTACAGGGGGTGACAATCGTGCTTAATATGATAAAGATGGATGTATACAGAATGTTTCGTACAAAGAGTATGTATGTAATATGGATTATATTGCTGGCATCAGCACTGCTTACCTCATTTCTTTCAAAAATAGATTATGATGCAGCTAATAAGGAATGGGAGAAACAGCAGGCAGTAGAAAGTCAGGCAGATACTGATACTGATATGCAGGCAGCTGATGTGGTAAATGCACAGGACATAGAGGAACAACAGGTAGCTGACAGCAACAAGGAACAGCTTTCGCAGCAGAATACAGATAATGTCAATCTGGGTATGAGTGTAGAATTACCTACGGAGCCTGGAAAGAAGGTTACGGTAATGGATGTTTTCTTTTCTAATGCACAGGGAAAGTTTTATGCACTTTTTCTTGTAATATTTGCGGTTATGTTTGCAACAGCAGATATTAAGAGCGGTTATATTAAGAATATTGGCGGACAGGTGTCACAAAGGGGAATGCTTATTGTTTCAAGGGCAGCTGCACTTGCCTTATTTACAGCAATCACATTTGCAGGGATATTTGTATTCCAGGCAGCAGCGAATATGCTTGCGTTTAAATGTGTGGTGTGGGGTGACTGGAAAGAGATTATACCTTATTTCTTAACAGAACTTATGCTTCATTATGCATTTGTGTTAATATGTATGGCTATAGCAGTTATAATTAAGAATAATGTCATAAGCATGACATTGTCGGTATGTCTTACCATGAATATAATGAGCATTGTGTATGCCCTTATAGATTATGTGGGCAATAGAGTGGGACTTCATAACTTCAATATATATAAGTATACAGTAACTGGAAGGATGGCAATGCTTCCTATGAATGCAGGCAGGGATGATGTTGTTAGTTCAATGTGTGTGGCAGCTGTATTTATTATTATAATGCTGTCATTAAGCAGTTATATTTTTCAGAAAAGGGATATTTAGAGAATGAGGATTATTATTGGAATATTAGCAGTAATAATTATTATACAGGCATTTATTATGTGGAAATACCAGCGGCAGATTAAGGACATCTGCCGCCAGTTGTCGTTTCTTATGGAACATGATAGTAACAAGCTGATTCAACGTGAAATAGATATTGGGGGAATAGGTGAGCTTTCAGATAAATTGAATGAGCTTCTTGACCTGCGTAAAAAAGAAAGAAACGAGTACAGAAAAAAGAAGAGCTGATTGCAGATACATATACTAATCTTTCACACGATATAAGGACACCGCTTACATCGCTGGATGGGTATTTCCAGCTTATAGAGGAATGTGACAATATAGATGACCAGAGCAGATATCTTGATATAATCAGAGAAAGGCTTAACAGCCTCAATGAAATGCTGGAGGAGCTTTTTACATTCACAAAGCTCAAAAATGATTCATATAAGCTGGAGCTTTCGGATTGTTGTATAAACAGAATATTAAAAGAAGCTGTATTTTCTTATTATGATGAATGGAAGAAGCAGGGTATCTGCCCGGATATTAGTATTACTGAGGAAATGCTGCATATATCAGGTAATAAGCAGGGCTTAAGAAGAGTTATACAGAATGTCATAAAAAAATGGTCTTGATCATGGGGAAAAGAATATAAGTATCAAGCTTATTCGTGAGGATAATCACGCCTTGCTTAAAATCAGCAATTATACAGAACATCCTGAAAATATTGACTTAAGCCATGTGTTTGAGCGTTTTTATAAAGCGGATGTGGCAAGAGGCAGAGCCTCAACCGGATTGGGGTTATCTATTGCAAAAGAGCTTGTGGAGCGTATGAATGGAGATATAAGTGCAAGAATACAGGGAAATGATTTCATTATTGAGATAAAAGTTTCACTTGTGGTATAATATGTATAGGCTGGAATGGAGGAGGCTAAGTTATGGGGAGATTTGTTAATACGGATAATAGTGCATTTAAAATGGCACTTAATTCTGAAATATATGTAGATAAGTCTGGACTTATCGAGTATACCAACAGAGTGCTTAATACTAATCAGGCATTTATATGTAATAGCCGTCCAAGAAGATTCGGAAAGTCAGTTACAGCAGATATGCTTGTGGCATATTATAGCAAAGGCTGTGATTCAGAAGGATATTGACAGACTGCAAATAAGTAAAAGTCCATCATATAAAGAAAATATTAATAAATATGATGTAATACATTTTGATGTACAATGGTGTATGATGGATGCCGGTTCGCCAGATAAAACAGTAAATTATATTAACGAACAGATTATAGCTGAGTTAAAGGAAAACTATCCAGATGTCGACCTTGATTCTGCGAGAACGGCATATGGTGCTATGTCACTTATTAACATGAACAAGGGAATTAAATTTATTGTAATAATAGATGAGTGGGATGTGATTATTCGTGATGAGGCAGCTAATAACGATGTTCAGACACAGTATATTAATTTCTTAAGGGGGATGTTTAAGGGGAGTGAGCCGGCAAAGTTCATACAACTGGCGTATCTTACAGGCATTCTGCCAATAAAGAGAATAAAGACACAGTCAGCACTTAATAATTTTGATGAATATACGATGATAAGTGCAAAGGTTCTGGACAAATATACAGGCTTTACTGAGGATGAAGTTAAATGCCTGTGTGAAAGATTTGGAAGGGATTATGATAAGGTAAAAAGCTGGTATGATGGCTATAAGCTTGGAAACTGCCATATATACAATCCTAAGGCCGTGGTCAATGTTATGCTGTGGGGAGAGTATCGCAGCTACTGGTCGGAAACAGGAACCTATGAGGCTATTATTCCGTTAATTAATATGAACTTTGATGGCCTTAAGACGGCAATAATAGAAATGATAGCAGGAGCTTCGATAAATGTTGATGTTAATTCATTTCAAAATGATATGGTCAGCTTTGCAGGAAAAGATGATGTAATGACGCTGCTTATTCATCTTGGATATCTGGCATATGACAGCAGTTATCAAATGGCATATATACCTAATGAGGAAATTCGTCAGGAATTTATTCTTGCTACTAAAAAAACAGAGTGGAATGAATTAATTGCATTTCAAAAGCAGTCGCAGGTAATAATAGATGCAACTCTTGATAAAGATGCAGATACAGTAGCGGATTGCATTGAAAAAATTCATACAGAATACACATCGGCCATTCAATATAATAATGAGAACTCTTTAAGCTGTGTTTTATCATTAGCTTATTTAAGTGCAATGCAGTATTATTTCAAGCCAGTAAGAGAAATGCCAACAGGCAGAGGCTTTGCAGATATTGTACTATTACCAAAGCCAGAGTATACAGCAGGTTATCCGGCTTTAATTATTGAGCTGAAGTGGAATCAGGATGCAGTCACCGCCATCAATCAGATAAAAGAGAAAAAATACCCAGAGGCTGTTAAGAAATATACAGATAATATATTACTTGTTGGGATTAATTATGATAAAAAAACAAAGAAGCATAGCTGTGTTATAGAAAGGTAAGCGGTGATAGCTATATATTAAAGAAGTGAAAAATTAATAAAAATATTCCACCATATATTGATAAAAAAATAACAAAGTGATATAAAATGTAAAAAGAAACAGGGGCTGTTACGGAGAAATTATATATAGAATATGCTGATTCGTTTAATGAATGGGGAATATTACAGATTCAATAATAAAAGGGAGACATGCGTATGAAAAATATAAAAGAAATAGGGATTTTTTATAAATCTGAATGAATATGTATATGCAACAGATATAGAAACCAATGAAAATTGTATATAT
>ENA-OQOA01000673-OQOA01000673.1-human-gut-metagenome-genome-assembly--contig:-NODE-673-length-13724-cov-4.286387_pt1 | contig 13724 bp, 13 predicted proteins | sample MGYA00242633_ERZ504888 | MGnify/ENA primary metagenome ERZ504888 (study PRJEB26092, sample SAMD00036372) | human gut metagenome | host: Homo sapiens | study: EMG produced TPA metagenomics assembly of... | reverse complement strand
TTTTATCATATACTCGAAATCTACAGTTGGCCAACTACAATTTAAGATAATAACATTCTATCGTTTGCAAATTCTCCACCGCTTGCTTCTTCGAATTTCTGCAGTAGATCTGCTACTTTAAGTTTCTTCTTTTCTTCTCCTTTCACATCATAAATGATCTTTCCATCACTCATCATGATCAGGCGGTTTCCGATATTGATCGCATCTTTCATATTATGTGTTACCATCATTGTTGTAAGATTATCTCTGGCTACGATCTTCTCTGTGATGTCTAGTACTTTCTTCGCAGTCTTTGGATCAAGGGCTGCTGTATGTTCGTCTAATAATAGCAGGCTTGGTTTCTTAAGTGTTGCCATAAGCAGTGTCAATGCTTGTCTCTGACCTCCGGATAATAGTCCTACTTTGGATGTCATTCGATCTTCCAGTCCTAAGTCGAGCTATTTGTAATTTTCTTAACATTCTTTTCTTTTTTGTGATTCCCCAGCTTAGGCCTCTTTTCTTTCCTCTACGGTTTGCCATTGCCATGTTTTCTTCAATCTGCATACCTGCTGCCGTTCCCATCATTGGGTCCTGAAATACTCTTCCTAACATGTAGGCACGTTTGTATTCTGGAAGATCTGAGATATCCTTGCCATCTAGAATGATCGTTCCTTGATCGATCGGATAGACTCCTGCTACCATGTTGAGAGTTGTAGATTTTCCGGCCCCATTTCCTCCGATGATCGTTACGAAGTCCCCAGGATCTAAGTGAAGATTGACTCCATTTAATGCTTTTTTCTCATTGATCGTTCCTTTATTAAATGTTTTATGTACATTTTTAATTTCTAACATAACTTTGCCCCTCTTTCTATGCTGGTGTCCTACGGTGTGAATATTTTGATTTGAGAGCAGGAATACCGAGTGCTAATGCTACGATGATCGCTGTGAATAATTTCATATCATCAGTACTTAATCCGAAATGTAAAACAAGTGAGATGATCATACGATATACCATTGCTCCTCCGATCAGTGATGCAAGGATATAAGCAAAGTTAAAACGTTTTCCAAAGATAACTTCTCCGATTACAATGGATGCAAGACCAATTACAATAGATCCTGTTCCCATTTTGATATCTCCGTATCCTTGGTTCTGGGCTACTAAAGCTCCAGATACTGAGATCAGTCCATTAGAAATCACCAGTCCTAAAACTTTGGATGTATCTGTATTTCCCCCTAAAGCACGTACCATAAATTCATTGTTTCCTGTTGCCCTAAGTGCACATCCGATTTCTGTTCCAAAAAACCAGTACAGAGCTGCGATCACAATGGCTCCAATAATGACTCCAACTACCAATGTTGCCAGTGTCTGATCTACTCCTAACAGATCCATTACCTTTGTAAATGCAGTGTCTTCTCCAAGTAATGAAACATTTGGTCCTCCCATAACTCTGATATTAACGGACCATAATGCAATCATTGTTAAAATACCTGCTAAGATCGCAGGGATCATAAGTTTCGTGTGCAGCCAGCCTGTAACAAGTCCTGCTAACATTCCTCCTACAAGTGCAAATAATAATGTTACAAATGGATTGACTCCCCTTGTAATAAGGATTGCACTGATACATCCACCGAGTGCAAATGTTCCATCGCAGGATAAGTCTGCGATATCTAAGATCCTAAATGTAATATAAACTCCCAGTGCCATGATTCCCCATAATGTTCCTTGGGCTAATGCACTATAAAGATTTGTAATTAATGCCATTTTCTACCTCTTTTCTAAATGCACAGAAGTGCCTCCCGCAAATCGGAAGACACTTCCTGATCTTCTTGTAATCTTATATACAAGAAAATCTTATTTATTATTCTTTTTCTGTGTTGTTACCATCTTAGCTTCTTTTTTTAACTTCTCTGGAATCTTAATTCCTAATGTCTTTACTGTGTCTTTATTGATGATCAGATCCGCATTTTCCTGATATTCAATTGGCATATCTTTTGGTTCAGCTTTTCCTTCTAAGATCTTTACTGCCTGCTTTGCTGTCTGCTGTCCTAACTTGTAGTAGTTAACTCCGTATGTTGCAAGTCCTCCACCTGTACACATTCCTTCTTCAGCTACGATAAATGGAATCTTAGCTTCATTTGCTACCATGGATACTGTATTGATTCCTGCTGCGATCATGTTGTCTGTTGGTGAATAGATTGCATCAACTTTACCTTTTAAGGATTCTACAACCTGACGGATCTCACTGGATTCTGATACCGTTGCATCGACTGTTGTTAATCCTAATTTCTTTGCTTCTTTCTTCGCAAGTCCTACCTGGAATTTGGAGTTTGCTTCTGCAGAACAATATAACATTGCAACTTTCTTTGCATTTGGAATTAATTCTTTTAATAGATTCATCTGTTTTGCTACTGGTGTTAAATCTGATGTTCCAGATACGTTTGTTCCTGGTTTTTTATTTGATTTCACTAGTTTGGCATCGGCTGGATCTGTAACAGCTGTTACTAAAATAGGAATATCTTTTGATTCATTGGCCATTGCCTGTGCTGCTGGTGTTGCGATCGCTAATACAAGATCGCACTTATCTGTGACAAATTGTTTGGCAATTGTCTGGCAATTTGACTGTTCATTCTGTGCGTTCTTATATTCAATCTTGATCTTGTCTCCGTCTTTATATCCAGCTTTCTCAAGACCATCCTTAAACCCTTTGTAAGATGCATCTAAAGCATCATGTTCTACTAACTGAATGACTCCGATCTTCTTCTGGTCTGAACTGTCTTTCTTGCTTGAGCAACCAACCATTGTGGATAATGCTAATGCAGCAACTAATCCTGTTGCCATGACTTTCTTTAATCTCATATTTTTCTCCTCCTTAATATCGTTCCCGATTGCATTCCTTGGCTTTAAACTTCTGAACTTTAAAACTTCAATGCTTTTATGTACTAAATTGTAGCACTATGATTTTGTGTCGTCAAGCTAATTTTATTGCTTTATATGGTACATCATATTCCATACAATCTAATATCAATTATTTTATACGCATATTTCTTTATTTCTATACAAAAAAGGATGAAAGATTTCCCAAAATTCTTTCATCCTTTTTCTTCTATCAATTTCTTCTATTGCTGTGCTTCTTCGGCTGCTTTCTTCGCATTCTCTTCTGCAACTGTACGATATTTTATTGTCAGTGTTCTGATCAGTTCTTTTAACTCATCTGTTAACTGCTCTTCTTTCACTCTCCACTCCCAGTTACCACCTACCGTAGATGGTGTGTTGATCCTTGCTTCATTTCCTAATCCAAGATAATCCTGAAGTGGGATGATCACCATATCGCTTCGACTCTCTAATGCAAGAGAAATCAAGTCTAAATGTACAGTTCCTGTTCTCTCGATCGTACTGTATTTTAAATAATGCTCTAAGAATTTCTTATCATCTTCTGATAATGTTTCGTACCATCCAACAACCGTATCATTGTCATGTGTTCCTGTGTATACAACACTATTTTCTTTGTATTTATGTGGAAGATAGATGCTGTCATCATATGCTCCAAATGCAAATTCCAGAACATTCATTCCTGGGAATCCTGTATCATCTAGAAGTTTATGCACGCTGTCTGTTAAGAATCCTAAGTTCTCTGCGATAACTTTCTTCTCACCAAGTTCTTTCTTCATTGCTTCAAAGAAATCCATTCCTGGGCCTTTGACCCATTCTCCATTAACAGCTGTCTCGTCTTCTGCTGGAATCTCAAAGTATTCATCGAATCCTCTGAAATGATCTAATCTTAAAATATCATATAACATAAAATTATGACGTAAACGTTTCATCCACCATTCGTAATCTGTTTTCTTATGATATTCCCAGTCATATACAGGATTGGACCATACCTGTCCATCTTCTGCAAATGCATCTGGAGGACATCCACCTACAACCGTTGCCTTTCCTTCTTCATCGACTTTAAATAATTCTTTGTGGTATGTAAATGCTGTTCCATCTAAGGCTACATAAAATGGAAGATCTCCTACGATCTGAATTCCTTTGTCATTCGCATATTTCTTCAGCGCAAGCCACTGTTTATGGAAATAATACTGGCAGAAGCAGAAATAACTTTCTGGGAATTTACTTTTCTTCTCGCTCATATATTCTGCATATTCCCCGATCCAGTATTCATTGTCTTTGATAAATTTCTTATAATCTTCATCTGGATGAAATCTGAAATAAGCTTTTCTTAAAAGCTTTCTGTGATCTTCTCTGATTTTCTCATAGTCAACTTTGCCCTTGTTTTCTTCCTTAATTGATTCGAGTTCTTTTTTCTTAAGAAGTCCTTCTTCCAGTAACTGTTCTAAGTCGATATAATATGCACTTCCTGCAAAACTTGAAAACGAAAGATAAGGAGAATTTCCCGCACCGATCGTTCCTAATGGAAGGATCTGCCAGTACTTCTGGCCTGCTTCTTCTAAAAAATCTACAAATTTGTATGCTTCCTTTGAAAAGCATCCAATTCCGTAATCTGATGGTAAACTAAAAATTGGCAATAATATTCCGCTTGTTTTCATTGAATGAATTCTCCTAAAATCTCCTAAAATTTTCTCACGACTCAATATAGTATATCATAAAACATACTTCTTGAACAGAAGTGCTCTTGTACTTAATTTAATTCTATCATTTATTTCTGGCTTTCTTCTGCAACAGCTTTGGCTACTGCTTTGCAGACTCTTTCATCAAATGCACCTGGAATGATATACTCTTCATTTAACTCATCATCACTGATGATACTTGCGATTGCTCTTGCTGCTGCCATCTTCATCTCTTCTGTGATCTGTCCAGCTCTTGCATCCAGAGCTCCTCTGAAGATACCTGGGAATACTAATACGTTATTGATCTGATTAGGGAAATCAGATCTTCCTGTTGCGATAACTCTTGCTCCACCTTTCTTCGCTTCATCTGGCATGATCTCTGGTGTTGGATTTGCCATGGCAAAAATGATCGCATCGTCTGCCATAGTAGATACCATTTCGGCTGTCACGATATTTGGTGCAGAAACTCCGATAAATACGTCTTTATCTTTGATGATCTCTGTTAATGTTCCAGTCTGTTTCTCTTTGTTTGTAATCTCTGCCATATCTTTCTGTGCTGGATTCATCCAGTCTTCTCCTGGACATAATGCACCTTTCTGGTCAACTAAGACAACATTTCCTGCGCCAAACTGTAATAATAGTTTACAGATAGAGATTCCCGCAGATCCTGCTCCATTGATCACAATGTTTGCATCTTCCATTTTCTTTCCGACAAATTTTAAGGCATTTAATAATCCTGCTGCTACAACGATGGCTGTTCCATGCTGATCATCATGGAATACTGGAATATCTAATTCTTCTTTTAAACGTTTTTCAATCTCAAAACATCTTGGTGCGGAAATATCTTCTAAATTGATACCACCGAAACATGGTGCGATATTCTTGACTGTTTTGATGATCTCTTCTGTATCTTTTGTATCAAGACAGATTGGGAATGCATCAATATCTGCAAATTCTTTAAATAAAAGGGCTTTTCCTTCCATAACAGGCATTGCTGCTTCTGGTCCGATATCTCCAAGTCCTAATACAGCTGTTCCGTCAGATACGACAGCTACTAAATTACCTTTTGCTGTATAACGATATACTTCTTCTTTATTATCACGGATCTTACGACAAGGTTCTGCGACTCCTGGTGTATAAGCTGTACTTAAGTCATCTCTTGTCTTTACTGTTACTTTAGAACGTACTGCGATCTTACCTTTGTTTTGTTCGTGCATTTCTAATGCCAGTTTGTTGTAATCCATTTTTGTATCTCCTTTATGGTATGGTGTTTCAGATTTTGTCTTTTATCATTGTATCATAACATAATTCGATTGACTATGGTTGAAAAAAACGATATAATAAAAAATTACAACAAAAAAGAAGAATGCATAACATTCTTCTTAATAAAAGAGCGGGTGATGGGAATCGAACCCACGTGATCAGCTTGGAAGGCTGGAGTTCTACCATTGAACTACACCCGCATACAATGCCCAGAGCCGGAATCGAACCAGCGACACGAGGATTTTCAGTCCTCTGCTCTACCGACTGAGCTATCTGGGCAGTTAAGTTGTTGTCTCATTTCTGCGACTTCTATACTTTATCATATTCCTCGACTCTTGGCAAGCTTTTTTTTCAAAAAATTTTATTTATCAGCCAGATTCCTGTTTTTGTCTTAAAAATCTTGCCTTTTACGGACTCAATTGTCTCTCTGGAACTTTGTTCTTCTGCAAGATTTACTAAAAAATCTGCTTCTACAAGAATCTGATAATCAATACCGTCAATCTGATCATATGTATGGTGATGTCCGATCAAATAGCAGACTCTGTCTGTTTTTGCTTTGTCATATTGTAAGTCTTCCAGCATCTGCTGTGCAACTGCCGGTCCTTCAACCTCTTGGTATTTTCCTGCACTACTGTTGTATTTTTCTTCGCTTATTTTGATACCGATATCATGTGTTAATGCAGCCACTTCCAGGATGTCTAAAATTTCCTTATCTAATCCTTCCTGTTCTCCGATCAGCTTTGCATACGCGTGTACTTTCAAGAAATGCTGGATTCTCTTTGGCTGACCTTGATAGTAATCAATCATTGCTGTTGTCACTTTATTTATATTCCATCTGTTAACTCTCCTTTAGTATTTTTTGAAAAAGCTGAATAATCTTTTCTTATTTAAGATCTTAATTGCTTTGTCTGCATCTTCTTCTCTTAATCCGCCTGTACAAAAATCTGTCTTAACCAGATGTTTGTCAAATCCGTGTCTATGCCATTCATATGCACCATCATCTAATATGACAAAACCTTCAATCTTCTCTTCACACTTATCCAGCCAATCTTTGATCTCATCTTCTCTTCTTCCACTGCTTAGGTATTCTGTCTTATCTATGATCTTTAGGTCGTATTTCGCTAAGATGTCAACTAGAATCTGACACCAGTCCTGCACAGCATCACTGTGTTCTGCCCATCCGTATCTCCAGGATGATGATAATACGATCTTTGCTCCTGTTGCATCTACGATTGTTTTTAAATTCTTAATGTTATCCTCATCTACAGAAATCAGCTGATCATCTTCGCATTTCTCGAATAATTGCTGTGAATTCAATACTCCGTCTACGTCTAAAAAAATAACTTTCATGCCTTTGTTCCTCCTTTACCTTCACGGTAGTCAGACATGGTCTTTGATGAGTATTATACTCTCTTTTTTTTAAACGTAAATGTATTTTAAGGTTTTTAATACCTTGTACATAAAATCCTTTTTTTTGTAAATACTATACTGGAATTCTTTACATTTCACATCAAGGAGGTTTGATTTTATTATGGGAAATAAATGTTTGGATTGTACAGCTTTAACGCTTACGATCATTGGTGCTATAAATTGGGGATTGATCGGATTCTTCCGATTTGATCTTGTTGCATTTTTGTTTGGAGATATGAGCTGGCTGTCACGAGTTGTGTATGCACTTGTTGGATTATGTGGATTGTATATGCTGACATTTTACCGGCATTGTGGACGTGATATATAAAAGTTTCTTCTTATTAATTATACACGGAAAGAAAGGCCAGGCTATGGTGTACGCCATAATCTGACCTTTTATAAATGGTGAATATACATTAAGTATAGAAACAAGCTATTTTAAAAATAGATATTTATTTACTGTGCATCCTTAATCTTCTTGATCTCTTCAATCATAACAGGAAGCACTTTCATAACGTCTCCAACGATTCCTACATTGGCTACGTCGAAGATTGGTGCATCTTCATCTTTGTTGATTGCTACAATGTATCCAGAATTCATGATTCCTGATACGTGCTGTGTAGCTCCAGAGATTCCGCATGCAATATATAATTTTGGTGCAACGATCTTTCCAGACTGTCCAACCTGATGAATCTTTGATACCCATCCGTCTTCAATGGCTGGTCTTGTTGCTCCTACAACTCCTCCTAAGAGTTTTGCAAGATCGTCAACTAATGCGAAGTTTTCTTTGCTTCCCATTCCACGTCCACCAGATACGATAACTTCTGCTTCTTCCAGGTTGATCGTCTCTGCGATTTCTTTTACACTTTCTGTGATCTTTGCTTTAATCACATCATCAGCTACTTTTACTTCTTTGGCTACAACTTCACCCTCAGTTGGGTCTTCCACTTTCTGGAATGCTCCGGAACGTAATGTTGCTATCTGTGGTGTTGTCTTGATCTTTACATCTTCCAATACAGTTCCACCATAAAGTGGGCATGTATAGATAACTTCTCCATCTTCTGCTTTGATATCTAATACATCGGATGCACATCCTGTGTTACATTTTGCTGCAACAACTGGTGCGATATCTTTTCCATCCTGTGTTCCACCTACAAATACAGCTTCTGGATTTTCTTCTTTTACTAATTCTACTAAAACCTGAGCATATGCATCGAGATTAAACTCTTTGTAATCTTCGCTGTCGACACAGATGACCTGATCGGCTCCGGCCTTTGCTACTTCTTTTGCTGCATCTGCTACTCCACCTCCAATAACAACTGCCGTAACTTTATCGGCAAGTTTCTTGGCTGGAGATAACATTTCCAATCCAACTTTGACTGGATTTCCTTCTGCAGTTTCTACATATACCATGATATTCTTACATTCTGCCATGTCCTTTGTTCTCCCTTCCTAGAATACTTTGGCATCTGCCATCATAGCGACTGCTTTTATTGCTGAATCTTCTGGTGTTTCTTCCTGAATCTTGATTCCGGCTTCTTTCTTCGCTGGTTCATATAATTTAACGATCTGAACCTTTGCATTAGATTCTCCGACTTTTTCTTTTTCAAGATCAGCAAGATCAGCTTCTTTAATATCGCCGATTGGTTTCTTTCTTGCTGCCATTTTATTCTTGATCGTTGGGTAACGTGGGTCATATTCTGGTTTTGTGACTGTTACAACACATGGGGCAGAAGCTTCTACTGTACGGTATCCTTCTTCTGTTTCCTGTTTTGCTGTCACTTTATCGCCATCTAAAGCGATTTCTGTAATATTTGTGATCACACTTGTTCCAAGTTCTTCAGCTAACATTAAGCCACCCTGTCCAAGTGCGGCATCTGTTGCTTCTTTTCCACAGAATACAAGATCAAATTTCTGACCATTGTCCGCTTCTAATTTTGCGATCACATTTTTTAGGATATTTGCGATTCCTGTTGTGTCAGATCCTTTGAATGCATCATCACTTACTAAAAATGCATGATCTGCACCAACTGCAAGACAGTTTTTCAGAGAGTTCTTTGCACTATCTTCTCCGACACATACAACTGTTACTTCTCCTTCAGAGGATTCTTTTAATCGTGCTGCCATTTCGAGAGCATAGGTGTCAAATGCATTTACAACAGGTGTTACGTTTGCTAAATCCGGTGTTCCTTCTGCATTTAAATGGATTTCTACAGAATCATCCGGAACCTGTTTGATACATACTAAAATGTTCATAGTCTTACTCCTTCTTATGTTCTATCTTCCGATTGTGTTATTTGCTACGACGATTCTCTGAATTTCGTTACTTCCTTCGAAAATCTGGAAGATCTTAGCATCTCTTAATAATTTCTCAACTGGATATTCTCTGCTGTATCCATATCCACCGAACATCTGGATTGCTTCAGAAGCTACTTCCATTGCGATATCAGATGCATAGCATTTTGCGATCGCTGCTTCTTTGGAATGTGGTAATCCCATATCCATCTTTGTTAAAGCATGTGCAACCATCTGACGAGCTGTTTCTGTTTTGATTTCCATATCAGCTACTTTAAACTGCATTGCCTGATTTTTGATGACTGGTTTACCAAACTGAACTCTTTCTTTGGCATATGCAATACCTTCATTGATACCACGCTGTGCGATACCTGTTGCAACACATCCCATCCAAGCTCTTGCCTGGTCTAATGTCTTCATTGCGATTGAGAATCCTCTTCCTTCTTCTCCAACTAAGTTTGCAGCTGGAATACGACAGTCTTCTAATACAACATCACATGTGTTTGATGTACGGATACCCATTTTATTTTCTTCATTACCTGTGCTTAATCCTGGTGTTCCAGCATCAACTAAGAACATAGAGATTCCTTTAACACCTTTTGTTTTATCTGTCATAGCTGTGATACAGTAGAAAGAAGCGATTCCTCCATTTGTAATGAAGCATTTTCTTCCATTTAATACCCACTCATCTCCGTCTTTGACAGCTGTTGTTGTTCCTGCACTGGCATCAGATCCTGCTCCTGGTTCTGTTAAACAGAAAGCTCCAAATCCACCATCAATGATCTTCTGGCATACATGTTTTTTCTGTTCTTCATTTCCTGCGATCAGTACTGGTTTTGTTCCTAATCCACTGGCAGAAATTGTTGTTGCAAATCCTGCATCTGCGATAGCCATTTCTTCGATCAGTGCCGCAACGTCTACTCTTGATAATCCTGGTCCACCGTATTCTTCTGGTACTTCTAATGAATGTAACTGCATTTCAATGGCTTTGTCATAAATTTCTTTTGGCCATTCTCCACTGACGTCGTATGCTTTACACTGTTCTTTTACTTCGTTTTCACAGAACTCGTGTACATCCTGTAATAAGTCTTTTGCTTCCTCTGAAATTAAATATGCCATCTTGATATCCTCCTAAAATAACCTTAAAAAGCTTTGTATATGTTTTATGTTACTTGTTTATGTTTGATTGATCGTTTCCTATTAAAATTATAATTTGTAGCAAATCTTACCTGGATTTAAGATCATATTTGGATCAAAGACTTCTTTGACACCTTCCATGATCCTCATCTGAACTGGTCCGAGAGACTCTGCTAGGTAGTCCATCTTTCCATGTCCGATTCCATGTTCTCCAGAGATCATTCCACCGAATTCTGTTGCTTTTGCATATACTTTATCCATAAAGACTGCAACCTGTTTCTTAAACTCTCCTTCTTCCATGTCATTACTGCATGTATAGATATGTAAGTTACCGTCTCCAGCATGTCCAAAGCTCTTCACTCTGAAATCAGCTTCTGCTTCTAATGATTTTGTATATGTCAGGAATTCTGCAATCTTATTTGTTGGAACTACAACATCACATTCATCTAACAGTACAGTATCTGCTTCAATTGCCTCAAGTAATGCTCCGCGGACAGCCCATGCATCTTTCTTTAAGGCTGGTGTATCAGCAACTAATACATCAATTGCTCCTGCTTCTAATACTACTTCAGATGCCTGTTCAATGATATCTTCCAGTTGTTCTTCAGAATTTCCATCAAATGTTGCTAATAAATATGCTCCAATCTCTGTTCCTTCTAATTCTTTTGGATATACCTGTTTTCCTAAGAACTTCTCAGTATCCATAACAACTTCTTTTTCCATAAATTCCAGAGCCTGTGGTGCCAGATGATGCATAAAGAACTGTGGTACTGTTGCAATACAATCCTCTAAGTTTTCATAAGGAATGATCAGACTGATCACTGATTTTGGTGCTGGAATTACTTTTAATGTAAGTTCTGTGATAATACCCAAAGTACCTTCAGAACCGATCATTAAGTTTAATAAGCTGTATCCTGAACTTGTCTTTGATACAGTAGCTCCAAGTTTTACAATCTCACCTGTTGGTAATACAACTGTCATGGCACGTACATAATCTCTTGTACATCCGTACTTAACAGCTCTCATACCACCAGCGTTGGTTGCTACGTTTCCACCGACTGTTGCGAATTTCTCACCTGGATCTGGTGGATATAATAATCCTTGTTTTCTGCATCCTGTGCAAGATCATTTAAAAGGACTCCTGATTGAATCTTCACTACAAAGTTTTCTTTGTCATATCCAAGGATCTTGTTCATCTTTGTAAGAGAAATCATAACACCGCCACCGATACTTACGGCTCCTCCTACTAATCCTGTTCTTGCACCACTTGGTGTTACAGGAACCTTGTTTTCATTACAAAGTTTAACGACAGCTGCAACTTCTTCTGTTGATGTTGCTTCTACTAAAACTTCTGGTCTAGCTTTTCCGTAGATTGCCATCTCATCATGGGTGAAATCCTCATTGATTTCATCACCCACTAAGACACGTTTTGGAGCGATCTCTTTGAATTTCTCGATCATCTCTGGTGTCACTTTGTTATACTGATACTCACTCATTTATCTTCCTCCTTAAAAGTTTATAGCTTTTTAATATCTTTTATCTTTATCATTTTCAGATCAATTTAACTCCAAAGTAGCAAACTAATCCATAGATGATAACGAATAATACGAAATATTTGATAACCTTTGTTAAGATTTCACTTTCTTTTCCTACCGTTGCTGTTGCCGCTGTCGCTACTGCGATACTCTGTGGAGAAATAATCTTTCCTGCGGTACTACCAACTGTATTTGCAGCTACCAGCCAGATCTGGTTGATATTTAATTCTGCTCCTGTACTTGCCTGTAACTTGGAGAATAGTACGCTGCTTGATGTAGAACTTCCTGTTACGAATGTTCCGATAGATCCGATCAGTGGTGCAACTAATGGATAAAAGCTTCCTGTTACACGTACGATAAAATCTGCGATAGACTGTGTCATTCCGCTGTATCCCATGATCTTAGCTGTCGCAAGCACTGCCATGATCGTAATGATCGTCTTAAACATCTGAATCACTGTCTTGCCTAAAACAACAAAGATCTCACCAACTGGACATCCCTGAATCAGTCCTCCAATAAATGCTGCGATCAAGATCAGCACTCCTGGTGTTGATACCCATGTAAATGTATATGGGCTTGCTCCCTCTCCACTATAAATTGGTACATTTGATTTGATCGCTGATAATGGATCATGAATCGCTGGTACTAATGTTGAAGTCAGAAGTAAGAACAGTAATACAAGAATGAATGGGCTCCATGCAACAAATGCATCTTTTACTGTCATCGTAGTATCATCATTATCTTCGATTTCTACATCAAATTTACTTGCCTTACCTTTCAGCATTACTTTTGCAAGGATGATCGTTACTGCCATACTGCATACAGATCCGATAACTGCTGGAAGTTCAGCTCCTACAAATTTTGCTGTCAGATATTGTGGTACTAAGAATGAAAGACCTGACATCAATGTAATAAATAAAATTTCTTTATAATCACCGATTCCTTTAGCTCCTTCATGTTTTCCTGTGATGAAAACAACAAGGAAAGGAACGAGAATTACCATGATCGCAAGTTGTAATACAACATAAGATGCTGTCATATGTGGACTAAATCCTGTTACATTTGCTGCTGTAACCGTTGGAATTCCGATGGATCCAAATGCTACTGGTGTCGTATTGGCTACCAGGCAAACAGTTGCTGCAAAGATTGGTTCAAATCCTAATCCGCAAAGGATTCCTGCTGGAATCGCTACAGCTGTTCCGAATCCTGCCATACCTTCCATAAATCCTCCAAATCCCCATGCGATGATCAGCACAAGAACTCGTTTATCTCTTGATACAGAAGTAAGCATTTTTTTAATAAGTTCCATGTTTTTCGTATGTACGACCAAGTTGTAAGTAAACACTGCTGCCACGATAACCAGACAGATTGGCCAGATTGCCATTGCAAATCCTTCTAACCCTCCTGTGAGGACATCAATAATTTTTTGCTTCCATAAAAAAAGTGCTTCAATGACTGTAATGATCAAAGCGATCGGACAGGCTACATGTCCTGCCATCTTTAATCCGCTTAATGCAATGATCAGCCAGATGA
>ENA-OQOA01000672-OQOA01000672.1-human-gut-metagenome-genome-assembly--contig:-NODE-672-length-13764-cov-2.411381_pt1 | contig 13764 bp, 15 predicted proteins | sample MGYA00242633_ERZ504888 | MGnify/ENA primary metagenome ERZ504888 (study PRJEB26092, sample SAMD00036372) | human gut metagenome | host: Homo sapiens | study: EMG produced TPA metagenomics assembly of... | reverse complement strand
GATTTCACAAGTAGGTATACCTGGCTTGGGATTGTTATTGTTCATCACAGCACTGTTGTTCTTTGTATATTTAAGCAATGAAACCATACAGATTATACGCAAGGCTTTGCACCCTAATTTCAAACGGAAGAAAAAAGGAGAGCAAGCTTCTTCTGCAGCTGAAGAAAGTCCGGTCAAAGAAACTCCCCGAAAGGAAGAGAACAAGAAGGAATTCTCCAATCCTGGACCTGCCATTGTAGATTTCGAACTGGAACAGCCGGAAAAGATAAAGGAAGAAGTGGAAGACCAGGTCCCTTTCCCTTTTGAGAACAACCAGGTTGCTGGACCGGAAATGGAACAGGAACCTGCCTATGTGACTGAAGAAGAGGAAGTAGAAGATACGGATGAACCTGATTTTTCAATCAGTGAAGAAACAAATGAGGAAGACGAGGCATACAAAGGTCCCGTACTTTCACCATACAACCCCCGTCTGGATTTGGAAAACTATAAATTCCCTAGTTTGGATTTGCTAAATGAATACGAAGATGATGGTCCCAATATTGACATGGAAGAGCAAAATGCCAACAAAGACCGCATCATCAAAGTTTTACGCAGTTTCGGAATCGAAATCAGCTCTATCAAGGCAAGTGTAGGTCCTACCATCACATTATACGAAATCACTCCGGCAGAAGGAGTTCGTATCTCGAAAATCAGAAATTTGGAGGATGATATCGCATTAAGTTTGTCGGCACTAGGGATCCGTATCATCGCCCCGATACCGGGTAAAGGTACTATCGGTATTGAAGTTCCGAATGCCAACCCACGTATCGTACCGATGAAGTCTATCCTGAATAGTAAAAAGTTCCAGGAGACCACCTACGAACTGCCTGTGGCATTAGGTAAGACTATTACCAACGAAGTCTTTATGGTGGACTTGGCAAAGGCTCCCCACATGTTGGTAGCCGGTGCTACCGGACAAGGTAAGTCCGTGGGATTGAATGCCATCGTGACCTCTTTATTATATAAGAAGCATCCGGCAGAACTTAAGTTTGTAATTGTAGACCCCAAGAAGGTGGAGTTCGCTATCTATGCTCCGATTGAGAAGCATTTTCTGGCTAAACTGCCGGATGGAGAAGACGCAATTATCACCGATGTTACCAAAGTGGTACAAACCTTGAACTCATTATGTATAGAGATGGACAGCCGATACGATTTGCTGCGTAAAGCCGGTTGCCGTAATATTAAGGAATATAACGCGAAATTCATCAACCGACAGTTGAATCCGGAAAAAGGCCATCGCTTCATGCCTTATATAGTGATTATCATTGATGAGTTCGGTGACCTGATTATGACTGCGGGTAAGGAAGTGGAATTACCTATTTGCCGTATCGCCCAGTTGGCACGTGCAGTAGGCATACATGCCATTATCGCGACCCAGCGTCCGACAACGAACATTATTACCGGTACTATCAAAGCTAACTTCCCGGCACGTGTTGCCTTCCGTGTAGCTGCCATGATGGACTCACGTACTATTCTGGACCGTTCGGGAGCACAACAACTGATTGGTAAAGGAGATATGCTTTACTTGCAAGGTAATGATCCGGTACGTGTGCAATGTGCATTCGTGGATACTCCTGAAGTGGAGAAATAGCCAATTACATCAAGTAACAACAAGGATACACCACCGCATTCATGTTGCCCGAATACGTAGGCGAAGAGAGTGAAAGCAGTGTAGGGGAAGTGGACATGAACCGATTGGACCCTATGTTTGAAGACGCAGCCAGACTGGTAGTGATTCATCAGCAAGGCTCTACTTCGCTAATCCAGCGCAAGTTCTCTATCGGTTACAACCGTGCGGGACGTATCATGGACCAACTGGAAAAAGCAGGAATTGTTGGCCCCACTCAAGGAAGCAAGGCGCGTGACGTACTCTGCATGGATGAAACAGACCTGGAAATGAAATTGAACAATCTACAACAATAAGTTGTTTAATAATGTTATGATAAAAATGAAAAGAACATATTTACTGGTATTAATCCTTTTCCTTTCGGTCAGCCTGTCCGCACAAAAGGACAAACAGGCACGGGAGATATTGGACAAAACCGCCAATGCCCTGCAACAGGCCGGAGGCATCCGTGCCACCTTTGGGGGGACAGGCAATGGAACCTTATTGCTAAAAGGCAACCAGTTCTATCTGAACAGTGGCGGAATACAAAGCTGGTTTGACGGAAAAACGCAATGGAGTTATCTGGAAAGCAGCGAAGAAGTGAATGTGAGCAATCCTACCCCGGAAGAATTGCAAACCATTAACCCATACGCACTGTTATCCATTTACAAAAACGGATATAATTATAAGTATGCGGGGACAAAAAGCCGTAACGGCAAACAAGGGTTCGAAGTGATACTGACCCCGGAGAATAAACAAGATATCACATCCATCACCTTGTCGTTTCCCAAACATATCAGCCTTTATATATAAAGGTAGAACAAAATAATAAATCGGCAAACGAGATTATCGTCACTTCTTACCAAACCAACCAGCCGCTGGACAATGCGACATTCAAGTTTGATAAAAAAGAAATTCCCAAACGCTGAAGTGATAGACTTACGATAGCAAACAGAGTTCAAGATAGAGAGATAATATAATATTCATCAAATTAAATTAAGTAAAGAAATAAGTATTATGAGTACAGAAAAAGTTAAATGCCTTATCATCGGCTCAGGTCCTGCCGGCTATACCGCAGCCCATTTTATACAGGGACGCGCTAACATCGCTCCGGTCTTATATGAAGGCTTACAGCCCGGAGGCCAGTTGACCATCACTACCGAGGTGGAGAATTTCCCCGGATATCCCGAAGGTATCAGCGGTACCCAGCTAATGGAGGATTTGCGCAAACAAGCAGAACGTTTTGGCGCGGATATCCGCAATGGTATTGCAACTTCCGCCGACCTGAGCAAACGTCCTTACCGCATCACCATTGATGACGAAAAAGTGATTGAGGCAGAAACTGTAATTATATCCACAGGTGCCACCGCCAAATATCTAGGTCTGGAAGACGAACAAAAATATGCCGGAATGGGTGTAAGTGCCTGCGCCACCTGCGACGGTTTCTTCTATCGCAAGAAAACTGTAGCTGTAGTAGGTGGCGGTGACACTGCTTGTGAGGAGGCTGTCTATCTGGCAGGACTGGCCAAACAGGTTTACCTGATTGTACGTAAACCGTTCTTACGCGCATCCAAGATTATGCAAGCACGTGTTATGAACCATCCTAACATCAAGGTACTGTTCGAACACAACGCTGTCGGCTTATACGGAGAGAATGGCGTAGAAGGCGTTCATTTGGTAAAGCGTCAGGGTGAATGCAACGAAGAATGTTATGACTTGCCCATCGACGGATTCTTTCTGGCTATCGGCCATAAGCCCAATTCAGACATTTTCAAGGATTATTTAGACACAGACGAAGTAGGCTACATTATTACAGAAGCAGGTACTCCGCGTACGAAAGTCCCCGGTGTGTTCGCTGCCGGCGATGTGGCCGACCCGCATTATCGACAGGCTATCACTGCTGCTGGGAGTGGCTGCAAAGCTGCCATAGAAGCAGAAAGATACCTATCTGCCAATGACTTATTATAATAAAATAAACTAACCCCACAACAAACACTATGACACATTTTCTAAGGAAGATGGCAGCTGCCTGGATTATTCTAGGCAGCGTGTCGGTGGGCTTTGCACAACAGCAAACGCCTCCCATCCCTACGGACCCTAACGTCCGCATCGGTAAATTGGACAACGGATTAACTTATTACATCCGTCACAACGAACTCCCCGAAAAAAGAGCCGATTTCTACATCGCTCAAAAAGTAGGTTCCATTTTGGAAGAAGACAACCAGCGAGGCTTGGCACACTTCTTAGAACACATGTGCTTTAACGGAACTAAAAATTCCCGGACAAAACCTCATCCAATATCTGGAAAGCATAGGGGTGAAAATTCGGTGAAAACCTGAATGCTTACACTAGCATAGATGAAACAGTATACAATATTTCCAAATGTTCCCGTGATACGTGACGGCGTTGTAGATTCTTGTTTTGCTAATTTTGCATGACTGGGCCGATGACCTGACACTTAGACCCTAAGGAAATAGACAGCGAACGCGGTGTGATTCATGAAGAATGGCGTACTAGCACAAACGCTATGATGCGTATGTACGAAAAAGCCCTCCCTACCCTTTATCCGGGAAGTAAATATGCCTATAGGCTTCCTATCGGCATAATGGAAGTAGTAGACAATTTCCCTTATCAGGCATTACGCGATTATTATGAAAAATGGTATCGTCCGGACCAACAGGGTATTGTCGTAGTAGGCGATATAGATGTAGACAAGATTGAGGCAAAGATAAAGAAGATATTCTCTCCTATTAAAAATGCCAGAAACCCCAGCAGAACGAGAATACTTCCAAGTTCCCGACAATAAGGAAACTATTGTAGCAATAGAAACGGATAAAGAACAGGCAAACCCAGTAGCTTATTTATGCTACAAACATGAAGCAATTCCTAATGAACAAAAGGGAAACATGGATTATCTGGTAGTGAACTACATGAAATCCATGATAGAAAATATGTTGAACGCCCGTCTGAACGAACTGACCCAAACAGCCAATCCTCCTTTCATCTTCGCTCAAGTCAGCGACCAAGAATTTCTGATTTCCAAAACAAAAGATGCCTTTACAGGAATAGTAGCAAGCAAGGAAGACGGAATTGACAGTGCAATAACCGCCATTGTACGTGAAATTGAACGGGCCCACAAATTTGGTTTCACCGCGTCCGAATATGCCCGCGCCAAAGCGGACTATCTGCGTATGCTGGAATCTGCATACAACGAACGCAATAAAGTGAAAAACGGTGCATACGTGGATGAATATGTACGCCACTTCATTGACAACGAACCAATTCCAGGTATTGAAAATGAATACGCCATTATGAATCAGATCGTCCCCAACCTGTCTGTGGAAATGGTAAACAGTCTGATTCCAGCCTTGGTTACCGACAGCAATCTGGTAGTAAACGTATTCTTCCCTGAAAAGGAAGGATTGAAAGTTCCATCCAAGAAAGAAGTTTTGGCTGCTATCAATAAGGTAAAAGCTGAAACACTGACTGCTTATGAAGACAAAGTTTCTGATGAACCTTTGATTCCTGAAAAGCCCCAAGGCGGAAAAGATTACAAAAACAGGAAAATGGTCCGTTCGGTTCTACTATCTTGACTCTGTCCAATGGAGTACGCGTTATCTTAAAGCAAACCGACTTCAAAGCGGATGAAATCAGAATGAGAGCTTTCAGTCCGGGTGGCAGTTCCTTGTTCCCGAATGATGAAATTATCAATATCAATGTCATGAATGATGTGGCAAGTATCGGCGGCTTGGGTAACTTCAGCAATGTTGATCTAGAGAAAGTATTGGCAGGTAAAAAAGCTAGTGTAAGTGCTTCCGTCAGTGGTAATACAGAAGGGCTGAGCGGAAGCTGCTCACCCAAAGATTTTGAGACCTTGATGCAATTAGTCTATTTGTCATTCACGGCTCCACGAATGGATAACGATGCATTTACTTCATTCAAGAACCGTCTACAAGCATCTTTGGCAAATCAAGAGGCCAACCCAATGACTGCCTTACAGGATACATTACAAAAAGCCCTCTATATGGGACATCCGCGTACTATCCGTATGAAAGCCGACATGGTGGACAAGATTGACTATGCCAGAATTATGGAGATGTACAAAGACCGTTTCAAAGATGCCAGCGACTTTACTTTCATCTTTGTAGGAAATATCAAACCAGAAGAAACGGAACCACTGATTGCGACTTATTTAGGCGCTCTGCCTTCCGTCAATCGCAAAGAAACCTTCCGTGACAACCACATTGATATGCGCCAAGGTGACTATAAGAACATTTTCAACAAGAAATTGGAAACTCCTAAAGCCACCGTATTGGTAATCAACAACGGGCAATGCGCATACACATTGAAAAACCAATCATGATGAGTATGCTTTCACAGATACTGAATATCATGTATACTGAAAGCGTACGCGAAAAAGAAGGTGGGACATACGGTGTAAGTGCATTCGGCAGTCTGACCAAATATCCAAAAGAGAAAGCGGTTCTGCAAATCTATTTCGATACAGATCCTGCCAAACGCGCCAAAATGACGGATATCATTTTGAATGAACTGAACCAATTTGCCAACGAGGGTCCGTCCACCGAAAACTTGAACAAGGTAAAAGAATTCATGCTGAAGAAATACAAGGAAAATGCCAAAGAAAACAGTTATTGGGTAAATATGCTGGATGAATATTTCTGGGAAGGAACAGATATGAACACCGGCTACGCAGACATAGTAAACAGCATTACCGCTAAAGATCTGCAAGAATTTACCAAAGCCTTGTTGGAGCAGAATAACCGTATAGAAGTAAGCATGACTTCGGAAGAAACAAAATAATCCCATCCAAGCCTATGCTTCTATCTATTATAAGACAGAATCAAAAACTTGCAGCCAAGCGGAATCCTGCATTCGACAGGAACCGCTTTGCCAAGTTTTTAATTTACTTTATGGTCGCATTTTGGGCAGCATACCTCATCTTTATCGGGGTCATGCTGTCCTTCGCTTTTGAAGATATCTTTCCCAGCATGGAACCTTACCATATCATGAACCAAGGATTGATTTATCTTCTGATACTTGATTTTTTGCTACGCTTCATGCTGCAACCGGCCATGTCGCAAGAAATCAAGCCCTATCTGCTTATGCCAATAAAAAGAATAAGCTGGTGGATACCCTGTTACTACAATCCGGAATCAGCAGTTACAACTTCTTCTGGTTTTTCCTGATCGTACCTTTTGCCCTGCTTACGATTATCCGTTTCTATGAATTCACGGGCATCCTATGCTATCTGTGCGGCATTTGGCTTCTGATGGCTATGAACAGTTATTGGTATTTGATATGCAAAACTTTACTGAATGAGAAATTGCTTTATATACTTCTCCCGATCGGAGTATACGGATTATTAGCGGGAACTGAATTTATTCCCGAAGGAAATCCGGTTTCCACGTTCATGATGAATCTAGGAGAAGGATTTATAGAAGGAAACATACTCGCCTTTCTAGGTGTCATAGCAGCCATATTGTTGCTTCTGCTAGTAAATCGCAAGCTACAGCTACACTTCATCTATAATGAAATAGCTAAAGTGGAAGACACCAAGATGAAGCATGTATCCGAATATAAATTCCTGGACCGCTATGGTGACGTAGGTGAATATCTACGTCTGGAACTAAAACTGTGTTTCCGTAACAAAACCGTAAAGACACAATTCCGCATGGGATTTATCATCATGCTTGCTTTTTCGGCACTGATTGCCTTCACGGATGTGTATGACGGAACAGGAATGATAAATTTTATCTGCATATACAATTTTGCCATTTTAAGTATCATGACCCTGGGGCAAGTGATGTCTTTTGAGGGCAACTATCTAGACGGTCTTATGAGCCGTAAGGAATCTATCTATAACTTGCTTCGTGCCAAGTATTACCTGAACTGCATCATCGTGTTCATCCCTTTCCTGATTATGATGATCCCTGTAGCTAAAGGCAAGATACCCTTCCTCATGGCTCTATCCTATATGCTGTTTACAGCAGGATTCGTATTCGCTATGATGCTGCAACTGGCTGTGTACAATAAAAAGACACTCCCGTTAAACGCCAATGTCATGCGAAGCAATCGGGGAAGTTCCTTATTCCAGACCATTATCATCTCATGTGCTTTTTTCCTGCCCTTGATTATCAACAAAGCTCTGACGGCTTTCTTTGAACAGGATACAGCCTGCATCATCATGATGATTATAGGGTTGTTACTGATTGCAACCCACAATATTTGGATAAAAAATATCTATAACCGTTTCATGAAGCGCCGTTATGAGAATATGGAAGGCTTCCGTGACTCACGTTAAAACGAATTGCGTATGAATATCATAATAAACCAATTACAAAAGAACTTTGGCCCGAAAGTGGCTGTAGACATAGAAAAATTATTCCATTCAAAGCGGTGACATGTTGGGACTGGTGGGCAATAACGGAGCAGGAAAAACGACCCTGTTCCGCCTGATGCTGGACTTGCTGAAAGCCGACGGAGGCAGTGTACATATCGAAAACATCGATGTGAGCCGGAGTGAGGAATGGAAAAATATAACGGGAGCTTTCATTGACGAAGGTTTCCTGATAGATTATCTTACCCCCGAAGAATATTTCTACTTTGTAGGAAAAATGTACGGGCTAACAAAAGAAGAAGTAGATAAACGTGTCGCTAGGTTTGAACGTTTTATGAATGGCGAAGTCATCGGACAAAAAAAACTGATTCGTAACTATTCGGCAGGCAACAAACAGAAAATAGGTATCATTTCGGCTATGCTGCACCAACCGCAGGTACTGATTCTAGATGAACCGTTCAACTTTCTGGACCCTAGTTCGCAGTCCATTATCAAGCATTTACTGAAAGCTTATAATGAAGAAACCGGAGCCACCATACTGGTATCCAGCCATAATCTGAACCACACAGTAGATATATGCCCACGCATCGCTCTGTTGGAAAACGGAAAGATTATCCGAGATATTGACAATAAAGGGAATTCCGCCGAAAAGGAATTAGAGGACTATTTTAATGTAACAGAATGAAAAAACTACTATCCCATTTGCTGGTATTAGGTACACTGGCCATGTTGTTGGCTTCATGCGGTACCTCTGCCCCACGTTATAACTACAAGGAACTGGCGCGTGCCTCCATCCGTCTGAATATGGATATTGACATGAAAGACAATCACCAACTGTACGTAGAATCAGCAGCATGGCTGGGAGTCCCCTACCGTGGCGGTGGTAACAGCAAACGGGGAGTGGACTGTTCCGGACTGACTTCACATTTATATAAAAAGGTATACCACAAAAAGCTGAAACGTAACTCAGATGACCAACGTACCCAAGATTGCCATAAAGTAAGTAAGAGAAACTTGCGCGAAGGAGATTTGGTATTCTTCCATAACGGTAGAAAAAACGGATTGCCAGTCATGTAGGTATTTATTTGAAAGATAATAAGTTTATCCATGCCAGTACCAGCCGGGGAGTCATAATCAGCAGCCTGAATGAAGATTATTATCGTAAACACTGGTTAAGTGGAGGCCGTCCTTGACAAGATCCTTCCGGGCAATATATTCATTACATTAAAATGAGTTTAATTTGAAAGAATGAAATACACAACATACCTTTTTGATTTTGATTACACACTAGCCGATTCTTCACGCGGCATCGTTATCTGTTTTCGTAATGTACTGGAACGCCATGGGCATACGGGCATCAGTGATGAAGCCATAAAACGCACCATTGGAAAAACACTGGAAGATTCATTCAGTCTTTTGAGCGGAATCACTGCTCCCGAAACATTAGCCGAATATAAAAAAGAATATGTAAAGGAAGCAGATACATACATGACTGTCAACACTTTCTTTTTCCTGAAACGGTTACCGTACTGAAAACACTGAAAAGTCAAGGCGCCCAAATAGGTATCATTTCCACTAAATTCCGTTTTCGTATCCGCGAAATGGTAGACCAACATTTTCCGAAAGATTTTTTTGACATTATTATCGGAGGAGAGGATGTAAAGCAAGCCAAGCCAGATCCTCAAGGTATAAAAAAAGCACTACGCCGACTGCATCGCCAGAAAAACGAAACACTCTACATCGGTGACAGCACAGTGGACGCTGAAACCGCCCAAGCAGCCAAAGTAGACTTTGTAGGTGTACTCAATGGCATGACAACCCGTGAAGAACTGATTGTATACCCACATCGGCAGATATTAGACAATCTTTCGTTACTTCCATTAATTCATAAATTCACCCCTTACGAACCAGACAAACATTTTCCGGAAAAGTTCTTTTATTCTTCCTATTTTCCTCAAAAGATAGTAGCCTTCTACAAACTGTTCCATCAAAAACAAATAAGAGGAAAACATGAAATAAAAGAGAATCCGACATGTTGCGTCTGTAAGAACTGCGGAAACACATTTCAAGGGAATTATTGTCCCCATTGCGGACAAAACCACCACACACCACGTTTTACCATACGAAATGCCTTTCAGAATATTTTGAGCGGATTCTTTAACATAGACAATGGTTTCAGCCGTAACCTGATAGAACTACTCTACCGACCAGGATACATGATACGGGATTATCTGAGGGGGAAACGTGTACATTACTATAAACCATTTTCAAAACCTTGTTCGTTCTAGCTGCTCTATATATCATGGGTGTACAGCTCATTGACCCGACAGCGATAAAACTATCGGAAAAGGAAATGGAAGAAGAGCCTACTATCGCCAGCCTGATGGATGACATCAAATATCAACAGGAACAGACATCAGACAGTTGTACCAAATATTATTTAGGACAAAGTATTACTTATGCAGACAGTGCACGGTGGGCTCAAACCCACAGTTTATCAGAATCAATACAAGCACAAATCGATGCAAAATTCAGCAATCAAGACCAAGATGAGCTAAAAAAAGAAATAAGCAAACAAATAAAAAGGAAGCTTAAACAAAAATAAAAAGACAAAAAAATAGGAGAGATTGATGACTGGAGAGGCCTGATGAAAGAAATTGGTACGACTTTGGCAAACAAGATAGCTTGCGGATAGCCACTTTAGGAAGAGAAGCCAACAAACAAGACTCAACCATATCGGAAAATAAGAAAAAACAATATTGGCAAACATGGCCCAACAAGATAATCCCTATGAAAGATCAAGATATCTGGAATGATTTGAGCGAAGCCGGAAGTGAAATAAAAAATGTTTTCAACGAAATGACAAACAATTATTTTACAGAAAATAGTTTTCTCTCTGCAGTCGGTAATCTGATGAAAAGTTGGATACATGGCAACAAAGCCTTCAGCATCCTTGCTTTGCTCCCCCTTTTCACAATAAGCACCCGATTAAGCTTCTGCCGGACCTCTATCGGACGTCGACTAAACCTGACAGAAAACTTTTTGCACAAGTTTATATCGCTTGCCAAATCTTATGGATTTCTTTACTGATCCTGCCATTTACCGGGACAGCACACTTGAATGATATTTTTGATTTAAGTTACAAAGCAATCTTTATATTATTTGTCTGGGATTACCGCCAACTGTTTGGACTTTCCTGGTGGAAAAGTTTCTGCCGTACAATAATCATGTTTTGGTATTGCTTTTTGGGACTGTTGCTAGTCTGTTCTATCATTATAGGCATCATCGTATTGATAGCCTATATTATACAATGGGGTAAATAAAAGTACAATCACACAAACCTTATTTATACAATCGCACATCCACAAAATGCAATATGAATAAAAACATTGAGTACAAGAAAAAAGAAGATGATTTTTCTTTGCAGATATAAATAAATATAGTAATTTTGTGCCCGATTTAGTCCGATGAGGTAGAAAAAGCGAAGGCAGTGATGCATTCCACCTTACGGAGAAAACCGTTTAATATTATAAAAAGATGTACGTAATTGTAGAAATTAACGGTCAGCAGTTCAAAGCTGAAGAAGGTAAAAAAACTGTTTGTACACCACATTCAGAACGCAGAAAACGGCGCAACTGTTGAATTTGAAAAAGTATTGTTGGTAGACAACAATGGAACAGTAACTGTAGGTGCTCCTACTGTAGAAGGTGCCAAGGTAGTTTGTGAAGTAGTATCTCCGCTAGTAAAAGGCGATAAAGTACTTGTATTTCACAAGAAGAGAAGAAAAGGTTATAGAAAACTGAATGGTCACCGCCAGCAGTTTACAGAGTTAACTATTAAACAAGTTATTGCTTAATCATTTAAAATTTAAGAAGAAATGGCACATAAAAAAAGGTGTAGGTAGTTCTAAGAACGGCCGTGAATCAGCAAGTAAGAGATTAGGCGTTAAGATATTTGGTGGACAGGCTTGTAAAGCAGGTAACATCATTGTTCGTCAGAGAGGTACAGAATTCCATCCGGGTGAAAACATCGGTATGGGACGTGACCATACTCTTTTCGCTTTAGTAGATGGTACAGTATGTTTCAAAGTAGGTCGCGATGACAGAAGATCTGTTTCTGTTGTTCCTGCTGTAGAAGCATAATCAGTTACAAAATAAAAAAATTGAAAGACTCTTCAAAGAATGAAGAGTCTTTTCTTTTAGAATGTCCTGAACACTAAAACCTTACCTTCGGTCCGGATTATAAAATGCTTGGCCAATGCCTCATTCAAAGTCCCTTGCCACCAATTGGTAAAACACAGATAAAGGATAAGCCAACCCTTCGGCAAATAAAACCCGTACTATTCATATTAAAAAATAGAAATCTGCTGACCGATATAAGATTCGAACATACTGTCCTTCTTTATGGGAACAAAGATACCGTAATCTGTCATCATATTAACCTCCGCCTTCTCCATATAATCTGCCAACAAACTGACATTCCCTATTGTATGATCTTCTCTTTTCCCTGTAGCCCCCATGATAGTAATACGCTTCCTCTCCTGTGATAAGCAGAAGCGGAATGCCTTACTCAAATCATTTGTTTCCTGCTCTGTCTCACTATGAATCAACGAAGCATATCGCTCTTTAATACCCGGCAATAAAGAATCACCATCGCCAACAATGGCTTCCGGCATTCTACCTGAACGAATATAAGTATTTGCTGCCCCGTCACAACAAACTACATAAGGACACTGCCTCAACCATTCCAACGCCAACGGATGGGAAGGAAAATCACCATCAGCCAGAATAATTGTTTCCGGCACATCACATCCTATCGGCAATTTATACTCTTTCATAAGATAAATTCATTAATTGTTTCCACTTCAAATAACCGAAAAAAGCGATTACCGTATAAAGTCCATATAAAAAAGAAGTGAAATATAAATCTTTGTAAATATAGATACCACAAGAAACAATATCAACAACCAGCCATACCAACCATTGTTCCACATATTTATGTGCAAGCATCCACATGGCAATAATACTAAGTGAAGTTGTTAAACTATCCCACCAGGGCACTGTGCTATCCGTATAAGTTTTGAGAATAATCCCTATCAGCACAAACACCACAAGCAGCACAACAAACATAGGCAGCAGCAACTTAGACGGTGTGCCAGATACAGGCTTCTCCCCTTTATCCGGCGTATGGCGCAACCACATCCCCCAACCATAAATTCCAGTCAACAAATAATAGATGCTGATAGCAGAATCGGCATACAGACCTACTTGATAATAAATAACTATATAAATGGCAGGCATAATAACACTGACCGGCCACAACCAAATGCTCGCCTTATATTCAAACCATAAATAAAGCAGACCGATTAAAGTGCCCGCTATCTCAAGATAATTCATCCTTCTTACTTTTCATTTTCTAATCTGGATACAAAAGTAACGAATAACTCATACACCTTACCATTTTTTTATCTATCTTTGTCCATTAATTCAAGAAATATCAAAAAGACTGAAAAGATATGCTTACCATTAAACAAATTACAGACAACACGGAAGAGGTAATCCGCGGACTGGAAAAAGAAGCACTTTAAAGATGCAAAAAGCAACGATAGAACAAGTGCTTGCATTCAATGACAAACGACGTAGCACACAGAATCAATTAGATAAAAACCTGGCAGAAGTGAAACTCGCTCTCCAAAATCTATCGGGCAACTGATGAAAAGAAGGAAAAGAAAAGAAGATGCTGAAAACCGCTAAAAACACGT
>ENA-OQOA01000670-OQOA01000670.1-human-gut-metagenome-genome-assembly--contig:-NODE-670-length-13769-cov-3.037824_pt1 | contig 13769 bp, 16 predicted proteins | sample MGYA00242633_ERZ504888 | MGnify/ENA primary metagenome ERZ504888 (study PRJEB26092, sample SAMD00036372) | human gut metagenome | host: Homo sapiens | study: EMG produced TPA metagenomics assembly of... | reverse complement strand
GTTCCGTGCCATGGTGTTTGGATATGAAGTCCAGACACAGGGCGGCGGTGATTTTGATGAGCAGAAGGGAGGAGAAGATAATGAGTAAAAATAGTTGGAAATTCTGATAAAATATTGAATAAATCAGACATAAAGCCGGGTAATGAAAAGCATAAAAGAAAAGATAGTGAAGGAAGAATGCACTTCATGTTATGAAAAGATTATTAGGATATGTTTTTAAAGAATTATAAGTTTTCATGTATAGCTGTTGTGGCATGTATTATAGTTTCATCACTTACAACACTTATAGCTACTCTTTTCATCCAGAAGCTGGTTGATAACTATATTATTCCACTCACACAGTCAGCAGTGCATGATTATGCTCCACTTGCAGCTGCTATTATAAAGCTTTCAGCAGTACTTCTTGTTGGTGTGTTATGTTCATATATATACAACAGAATCATGGTAAATGTTGGGCAGGGTACTTTAAAAAGTTAAGGTTTGAGCTTTTTACTAACATGGAATCGCTTCCTATAAGATATTTTGATACACATGCGCATGGTGATATTATGTCAGTGTATACTAACGATATCGATACATTAAGACAGCTTATAAGCCAGAGTATACCGCAGGTTATCAACTCATGCATAACGCTTGTTTCTACATTTGTAAGTATGATAGTGCTTGATATTCCACTTACTATAGTATCTGTCATAATGGTTATTATTATGTTGTATGTAACATCCAGGTTAAGTGAACTTTCCGGAAAATATTTCGTTGAACAGCAGAAGGATATTGGTAAGGTTAATGCTTATATTGAAGAAATGATGGAAGGACAGAAGGTTGTAAAGGTGTTCTGTCATGAAGAGGAAAGTATAGAGCAGTTCAGAAAGATTAATGATGCACTCCGTGCAAGCTCTAATAACGCCAATAAGATTGCTAACATTACTATGCCTGTTAATGGTAATATCGGAAACATAAGCTATGTTTTATGCGCTATTGCTGGTGGCATATTAGCACTCAGTGATTTTTCGGGACTGACTATAGGTACTCTTGTAGCATTTTTAAGTCTTAATAAGAGCTTTACACAGCCTGTAACACAGATAAGCCAGCAGGTAAGCAGTATAGTAATGGCTATGGCTGGTGCCGGACGTGTGTTTGAGTTATATGATGAGAAGCCCGAAACAGACGAAGGCCGGGTTGAACTTGTAAATGTAAAGTATAATGCAGATAAAGAGCTTACAGAAACTAAAGAAAGTACTATGATGTGGGCATGGAAGAGACCAGCTATGGATGGTAAGCCAGTAGAATACAGAAGACTTGAAGGCGATGTCACATTTGATGGTGTAGACTTTGGATATAATCCTGATAAGATGGTGCTTCATGATATCAGAATGTATGCAACTCCAGGTCAGAAGATAGCATTTGTAGGAAGCACAGGTGCTGGTAAAACTACGATTACGAATCTTATTAACAGATTCTATGATATACAGGATGGTAAGATAAGATATGATGGTATCAATATCAATCATATTAAAAAGGATGATTTAAGACGAAGCCTTGGTATAGTGCTTCAGGATACGAATCTGTTCACAGAAACTATTATGGAAAATATCCGTTATGGCCGTCTGGATGCAACTGATGAGGAGTGTATAGCAGCAGCAAGACTTGCCAATGCAGATGGCTTCATAAGACGTCTGCCTGAAGGCTATAACACAGTGCTTCATAGTGGTGGTGCTAACCTAAGCCAGGGACAAAGACAGCTTTTAGCCATAGCACGTGCTGCAGTAGCTGACCCACCGGTACTTATTCTTGATGAGGCAACATCTTCTATTGATACAAGAACTGAAAAACTTGTACAGAAGGGAATGGATGCGCTTATGTCAGGAAGAACCTCTTTTGTTATAGCACACAGACTTTCTACAGTTCGTAACGCAGACTGTATCATGGTTATGGAACAGGGCAGAATAATAGAAAGAGGAACACATGAACAGCTGATGGAGGAAAAAGGAAGATATTACCAGTTATATACAGGTAAGAGTATATCAGCGTAGGTACAAAAGCATGAAAATAGCTTATTATGAGATTGACAATTCTGACCTGGAAAAATATAATTAAATATTGTTCAGACAAATATATTGTTTAAATTCTTTGTCTGGAATAAAAGTATATATTGGTTAAGTTTAATATGAAAAAAGAGATGAATAATGAACTTATTGACTACGTAGTCAATGATTTCAAAAGTGGTATTAAGCATGGAGTGCTTGTTGCTAATCTGACATATGCCCTGGCTAAGGAGTATGGTATGTCAGAAGCTGAGGCATACGAACTAAAAGTGGCAGCTATGGTGCATGATATTGGAAAGCTTAAGCTTTCAGAGTATCTTTATGGAAGAACGAACAATGGTCTTCCAGAAGAGGAAAAAAAGTATATGGGCATGCATTCAAAGATTAGCTATGATGTATTGAAAAAGTATGATTATTCAGATAATATTATGGAGGTTGTACTTTTACACCATGAGTGCTACGATGGAAGCGGATATCCTGATGGACTTGTGGGTGAGGATATACCGATGGGAGCAAGGATTCTTAAGGTTACAGATGAATTCGCAGCTCTTATATCAGACAGACCTTATAGAAAAGCATTTGATATAGATACAGCTGTTTCTATTATGATTGATGAGGTGAAGAATCTTGATATGAAGGTCTTTATATTATTTCAGAGACTTATTCATGAGGAATCAACGCTTGAACTTATAAAAAACAGCAGAATTGATATTGATGACCTGGATATAAGTGATATACTTGATATTTAGAATGATCTGATTATATGGCATCCATATGGTTTATTTATCAGAGTTTGTTTTAATCAAATATTTACAGGAATGAGGTAATTAACAATGGCAGAGTCAATGGTTGGCTTAAAAAGAACACACAGATGCACAGAGGTGTCAGGTGCTGACATAGGAAGCACAGTTACAGTTATGGGTTGGGTGGCTAAGAGACGTAATCTTGGTTCGCTTATATTCGTTGATTTAAGAGATAGAAGCGGCATCCTACAGATACTTTTTGATGAGAATATAGTTGGTAAGGAAGGCTTTGATAAAGCTTATACATTAAGAAACGAATTCGTTATAGCAGTAGTTGGTAAGGTTGTTAAAAGAAGCGGTGCAGTTAATGAGAATCTTAAGACTGGTGATATTGAGATAGCAGCAGAATCTTTAAGAATCCTTTCAGAGTCAGAAACACCTCCATTTCCTATCGAGGATAATATAAATACTAAGGAGGATATCAGACTTAAGTACAGATGTCTTGATTTAAGAAGACCTGATATACAGTCTAATATTATCATGAGAAGTAAGGTGGCAACTCTGACAAGAGCATTTCTTGCAAAGGAAGGCTTCCTTGAAATCGAAACACCTATGCTTACTAAGTCAACTCCGGAGGGAGCAAGAGATTACCTTGTACCAAGCCGTATTCATCCAGGTAAGTTCTATGCTCTGCCACAGTCACCACAGCTTTTTAAGCAGATGCTTATGTGTTCTGGCTATGACAGATATATGCAGATAGCAAGATGCTTCAGGGATGAGGATTTAAGAGCTGACAGACAGCCAGAGTTTTACACAGATTGATATGGAGCTGTCATTTGTTGATGTTGATGATGTGCTCGATGTTAATGAAAGACTTTTAGCTTATCTTTTCAAGGAAGTGTTAGATGTTGATGTTAAGCTTCCTATCCAGCGTATGACATGGCAGGAGGCTATGGATCGATTCGGTTCTGATAAGCCAGACTTAAGATTTGGTATGGAGCTTAAGAATGTTACAGATATAGTTAAGAACTGTGGCTTCAGCGTGTTTACAGGAGCTATTGAGAATGGTGGTTCTGTACGTGGTATTAACGCTGCAGGTCAGGGAAATATGCCTCGTAAGAAGATAGATGCACTTGTTGATTTCGCTAAGGGTTATGGAGCAAAGGGCCTTGCCTATATAGCTATTCATGAAGATGGTTCACTTAAGTCTTCATTTTCTAAGTTTATGACAGAGGATGAGATGAATGCACTTGTTGAGGCTATGGAAGGTAAGCCAGGAGATCTTTTACTTTTGCAGCTGACAGAAACAAGATTGTATGGAATGTACTCGGTGCATTAAGAGTTGAACTTGCAGGACAGATGGGACTTCTTGACAAGAGTGATTATAAGTTCCTCTGGGTAACAGAGTTCCCACAGTTTGAGTGGTCAGATGAAGAAGAAAGATTCGTAGCCATGCATCATCCATTTACTATGCCTATGGATGAGGATCTTGATAAGCTTGAGTCAGACCCAGGTTCAGTACGTGCAAAGGCTTATGATATTGTACTTAATGGTACAGAGATAGGTGGTGGTTCAGTAAGAATCCATCAGGCTGATGTACAGTCAAGAATGTTTAAGGCACTTGGTCTTACAGATGAAGTTGCTAATGAGAAGTTTGGTTTCTTACTTGATGCATTCAAGTATGGAGTACCACCACACGCAGGACTTGCATATGGTCTTGACAGACTTGTTATGCTTATGGCAAAGAGAGATTCAATAAGAGACGTTATTGCTTTCCCTAAGGTAAAGGATGCAACATGTCTTCTTACTAACGCACCTGATGTTGTTGATGCAAAACAGCTTGAAGACTTATCTATCAGCATTACAGAGTCAGAACAGGAATAATATTTTAAGAGCATTTGAAAGTATTTAATGGATATTTTCAAATGCTTTTTTTAATTATATTTTTAGACAATACTTTGTGAAATCTGGATAAAAATAATGTCTTTATCAGCTTTTTTTTAGCAAAAATATTGCATTTGGATAATCATGGGTATATACTTTTTTTATAAATCTTGGCAAAACTATAACAAAAGACGGGAGAAAAATTATGACAGAGAATCAGTATATAAGGGCAAACAGGACTGTTTTATTTACAGTTCTCATAGTATTTGGTTATATTGCGCTGACACTGATGGCAGCATTAGGAGTGGGTGACGGACATAACAAAGGAAAGATTTTAATACAGTTTGTTGTGGCACTTGCGGTAATTATTGTATCAGTAGCTGCTTATATTTTAAGGAAGAAGACCAGAGTGTGTGAATTAACGATTGCGGTATCAATGGCACTTGGATATGTTGTTCTTATACTGCTTAATTCAACTGATGGTGTATGGACATATGTACTTCCTTTGATTATGGCTTCGATGGTATATCTTAATGAAAAACTAATATTGTGGGCTGATGGTGTTGCGATAGCTGCTAATGTCATAAGACTTATTATGGATTATAATATGTATAATGGAGTGGTTATGGCAAGCAGGGTTCTTGCTATATTAGTATTGGTTATTGTTACATGTATATCTCTTAGTGTAACAAAGCTGCTTAAGCAGTTTTTGCAGAGAATATGAACAAGATAGAGGCAGCAGCAGTTATACAGAAAGAGAATAACGAGAAGATGGTTGCTGTAGCTGATAATATAACAAGACATTTCGGACAGGCTATGGATATGCTTGATGAGTTAGAAAAGAGCATAGATATAAACCACAATTCAATGAAAGATATAGCAGAAAGCACAGAAAGCACAGCAGAAGCCATACAAAGACAGGCCACTATGTGTGCAGAGATTCAGGAAAACACTGATATTGCTGAAAAAGAGATAAGCGAGATGGTTGAGGCCTCACACAGAACAGATGAGACTGTTAATGATAGTAAGGCTATAGTAGTTGAACTTAAGGAACAGGCACAGAATGTACATGATGCAAGCAATATAATCGTAGATGTGATTAACAGTCTTACAGAAAAGGTTGATGATGTACAGGGATTTATTGGTTCTATCGTAGAGATTTCAAGCCAGACTAACCTTCTTGCATTAAATGCTTCAATAGAAGCAGCAAGAGCAGGAGAAGCCGGAAAGGGCTTTGCAGTAGTAGCAGAAGAGATAAGACAGCTCTCAGAACAGACTAAGAATGCATCTTCAAGCATAACAGATATAATTAATAATCTTTATGAAGATACGAAGAAAGCTAATGAGAGCATAAAAGCGTCAGTTGAGTCAGTTAATAAGCAGAATGAACTTATTGATAATACAAGAGTGACTTTTGAGGACGTAGGAAAAACAGTTGACAATCTTATGAACAATATAGATTCTGCTGAGCAGAGCATTAACAAGATACTGGATTCAACTTCTGTTATTTCTGATAATATTTCACATTTATCAGCAACAGGAGAAGAGGTAGCAGCCGCTTCAACTGAAGGCCTAAGAGTATCTGACACAACAGTTGAAAGCATGAAGAACTGTAAGAATATATTACATAACATATATCTTCTTGCAGAGGATTTAAAACGTTCGACAGAGGCATAAAATATAATAAAATGTATAATTATACATTGACTTATTTATAAATAATCTATACAATTAATAGTCATACAGGTTGTATAACTACAACTATAGAAAATGGAGGTTGTAATATGTATTCATTTGATGAAGTATTGAACTATGATCCAGAATTAGCTAAAGCTATGGATGATGAGTTAGCAAGACAGAGAAGCCATATTGAACTTATAGCTTCTGAGAACCTTGTAAGTAAAGCTGTTATGGCAGCTATGGGAAGCCCTCTTACTAACAAGTATGCAGAAGGATATCCTGGAAAGAGATATTATGGTGGCTGCGAATATGTAGATGTTGTTGAAACACTTGCAATTGAGAGAGCTAAGAAGTTATTTGGTTGTGAATATGCCAATGTTCAGCCACATTCAGGTGCACAGGCTAACCTAGCAGCATTCTTTGCTATGGTAGAACCAGGTGATACTGTTATGGGTATGAGCCTTGACTGTGGTGGACACCTTTCACATGGTTCACCAGTTAATATTTCTGGTAAATATTTTAATATAGTTCCTTATGGAGTTACAGCTGAAGGCTTTATAGATTATGACGAAGTATTAAGAATAGCTAAGGAATGTAAGCCAAAGATGATTATTGCTGGTGCATCTGCATATGCAAGAGTTATTGATTTTAAGAAGTTCAGAGAGATAGCTGACGAAGTTGGTGCTTATCTTATGGTAGATATGGCTCATATCGCTGGTCTTGTAGCAGGTGGAGAGCATCCAAGCCCTATCCCTTATGCTGATGTAGTTACAACTACAACACATAAGACATTAAGAGGACCAAGAGGTGGTATGATTCTTTCATCAGCAGAAGCTGCTGAAAAGTTTAAGTTTAACAAGGCTGTATTCCCAGGAATCCAGGGCGGTCCGCTTATGCATGTTATTGCTGGTAAGGCAGTATGCTTAAAGGAAGCACTTGATCCAAGCTTTAAGACTTATGCTAAGAACATTGTTGATAATGCACAGGCTCTTTGTACAGGACTTATGAACAGAGGTTTTGATATCGTATCTGGTGGTACAGATAATCACCTTATGCTTGTTAACCTTTAAGTAAGAATAAGACTGGTAAGGAAGTAGAAAAGCTTCTTGATGCAGCTAACATTACATGCAACAAGAACACTATCCCTAACGATCCAGCTTCACCTTTCGTAACAAGTGGTATCAGACTTGGTACAGCAGCAGTTACAACAAGAGGCTTCAACACAGCAGATATGGATGTTGTAGCAGAAGCTATTGCCCTGCTTGTTGATGATGTAGATGCTAATAAGGCAAAGGCTATGGAGATGGTTAAGGAACTTACAGACAAGTATCCTCTTTATGAATAATGCTGGAATATATAAGAAATGAACTTCTGGGGATGGCTGATAAAGGAGAATATGCAGCATTTACATCCTCACTTATTCCTGGCTGCGATAATATAATAGGAATAAGACAACCGGTATTAAAGCAATATGCAAAACAGCTGATAAAGGAGAATAAGGATTTCCGGCAGCTGCTTAGTGAACCGGATATTTATCAGGAAGAAACGTTGCTTAGAAGCTACATAATAGGAATGGGAACAGCGAAGGAGAAAGACTTTAAGAAGGCTTTAAAAGACTTCAACGCATTCGTTCCTCTTGTGAACAACTGGGCTGTAAACGACAGCTTCTGTGTAGAATTCAGGGTTATGGATATGTTTCGGGACGAGTTTCTGCCGTACATAAAGAAATGTATAGAATCGTGTGATGAATACAGGGCAAGAGTAGGTCTTATAATGCTGTTAGACCATTACTTAAAGGTTGATATGCATGGCATGAAAAAACCAAGAATGAAAAAGGTTACTCTTAAAGATATAGAAAGCACAGATGAAAGAAATTGTGATAATGGCTTATATCTTGACGATATATTTTTACTTGTAAACAGGGATTTTTCGGACTATGGATATTATACACAGATGGCAGCAGGCTGGCTTCTTGCGGAATGTTTTGTTACATTTCCAAAAAGAACATGGGAATATCTTACAGATAACGACTGCTTAAAGTTAGATAAGCTGTCATATCAGAAGGCAGTACGAAAGATATGTGAATCGCTCACGCCGGATAAAGAAGTTAAACTAAAAGTTAAAAAGGATCTGAAGCAGATGTAATAATCTGTTTCAGGTCTTTTTTATTGCTCCATATTATGACGTCGGGGTCAAAATCCCCCGACTTTAATAATTTGAATATCAAAATAACTATTGACAAATATATAAGAATTGTAGTATAAAAATATTGTTTGAAATTCAAAGTAAGATAATCAAACAGTTAGTAAGTCAAATAAATAAGGACAAAAAAGTATGATAAGAACAAGAATCATAGGAACAGGAAGCTATGTTCCACCAGATATATTGACTAACGATAATCTGTCAGAAATGGTAGATACGAGTGATGAGTGGATAAGGACAAGAACTGGTATATGTAACAGACATATAGCAAAAGATATGGATAATGCTGATATGGCATATAATGCTGCAAGAAATGCAGTAGAGAATGCGTGTATTGAAGCTTCTGACATAGGTCTTATTATAGTTGCAACGTCAACTCCTGATTATGCATTTCCTAATCAGGCATCACTTGTACAGGCAAAGCTTAAAGCAGTAAATGCTATGTGTTTTGATGTAAGTGCAGCATGTTCAGGTTTTATTACAGCCCTGGATATTGCAGCTTCAATGTTAAAGGCAGGTTCGTATAAATATGCGCTTGTTATTGGTTCAGAAAAAATGTCAGAAATAGTTAACTGGAAAGACAGAAGTGTGTGTGTACTTTTCGGAGATGGTGCTGGCGCAGTGGTTCTTAAAGCAGTTGATAACAACACAGAAGATGTTACAGGTGCCTCTGCTGGTCAGGAAAGAGGAATTATTGACAGCAATATCTACAATGATGGAACAGGTGCCTCTGTTTTAACAGGTGGCAGGAGATTTTCTGATTCACGCAGCACAGACATTTTTATACATATGGATGGACAGGAAGTGTTTAAATTCGCCGTAAAGAGTGTTCCTACAGCCATAGAAACACTTTTACATAATAATAATATGGATATTAATGATGTTGATAAGTTCATATTGCATCAGGCTAATGTACGTATTATAGAGAGTGTAGCTAAAAGACTTAAGGCTGATAAAGATAAGTTTCCAGTCAATCTGAATGAATATGGAAATACATCATCAGCAAGCATTCCGATTCTGCTTGATGAGTTAAACAGGAATGGAAGCTTAAAACAGGGAGAGAAGCTTATACTTGCCGGTTTTGGTGCAGGATTAAGCTGGGGAAGTATTCTGCTTGTATGGTAGCATGGTTAAAGATGCTAAGCTTATTATATAGATATTTGCAGACTGCTTACTTAAAGATATCAGGCAGCCGGATAAGCGGCATTTTAACATATATAAGATATTTATGGCAGAAGCTTTGCCATAGATATCAAGGTCGTGGGCTTTTGACCCCGACAACATATAATAAAAAATAATAAGAATTAAGGAGATTTAACATTATGTTTGAAAAAGTAAGAGAATTAGTTGCAGCACAGTTAGGTATAGATGAGGCAGTTATTAAGCCTGAGTCTAATTTCAAGGAAGATCTTAAGGCAGATTCACTTGATCTTTTTGAACTTGTTATGTCACTTGAGGATGAGTGTTCAGTAACTATTCCATCTGAGGAGCTTGAAAAGATTCTTACAGTACAGGATGTTGTTGATTATATCGAGGCTAACCAGAAATAGTTATAAATGTAAGGAAGGAAGATAAGTTATGAAAACTCGTGTAACAGAGCTTCTTAATATAGAATATCCTGTTATACAGGGCGGCATGGCATGGGTTGCAGATGCGAATCTGGCAGCCCACGTCAGCAAAGCTGGTGGAATGGGATTTATCGGCGCAGCTAATGCACCGGCAGAATGGGTTAAAGAACAGATACATATTGCAAGAAAGATAACAGATAAGCCAGTTGGTGTTAATATTATGCTTTTAAGTGATTATGCAGATGAAATAGCACAGCTTGTTATTGATGAGCATATAGAAGCAGTAACAACAGGTGCAGGCAACCCGAGCAAATATATGAAGGCCTGGAAGGAAGCTGGAATAAGGGTTATTCCTGTTGTGGCATCAGTTGCACTTGCAAGAATGATGGAACGTGCCGGAGCAGATGCGGTTGTAGCTGAGGGTATGGAATCAGGTGGACATATCGGCGAGGAAACGACCATGACACTTGTACCACAGGTTGTTGATGCAGTTGATATTCCTGTTATAGCAGCTGGCGGAATAGGTGATGGCAGAGGTGTATGTGCAGCATTTATGCTTGGTGCAGAGGCTGTACAGATGGGAACAAGATTCGTTGTGGCTAAGGAATCGAATGTTCATCAGAATTATAAGGACAGAGTTATAGCTGCCAAGGATATAGACTCAGTAGTAACTGGCAGAAGCACAGGCCATCCAGTAAGGTCACTTAGAAACAGCATGACAAGAGAGTATCTTGATATGGAAAAGAAGGCGTTGAGTTTGAAAAGCTTGAAAGACTTACTCTTGGAACATTAAGAAAGGCTGTTGTGGATGGTGATGTCAAGCAGGGAACTGTAATGGCAGGTCAGATAGCAGGTCTTGTGAGTAAGGAACAGACATGTGAAGAGATTATTAAGGAGCTTATGAAGGAAGTCTCTGAGGTATATAAATCACATAATAATCTGGCATAAAACAGTGTATGGAAATGAGGATTTAAAAGGTATGGGAAAAACAGTTGTAATGTTTCCAGGACAGGGAAGCCAGTGTACTGGAATGGGAAGAGAAAGCTATAATAGCTGCACTTCATCAGTAAAGTGCTTTAAGAAGGCTGGTGAACTGACAGGTATCAATATGGAGCATTTAATATTTGAAGAAAATGATCTTCTTGATAAAACCGAGTATACACAGATCGCGTTATATGTAACAGAAATCGCCCAGCTTGCTGATATGGTTGAGCAGGGCCTTACGTATGATGCAGCTATTGGACTTTCATTAGGTGAATATAGTGCACTTACTGCAAGTGGTGCGCTATCTTATGAAGATGGTGTAAGACTTGTAAGAAACCGTGGAATATATATGGAACAGGAGGTTCCGGCTGGTATAGGTGCCATGGCTGCAGTTATCGGGCTTACATCAGATGAGGTTGACAGTGTACTTGCTAAATATAACGAGGATAAAAGCGGGAACACAGAGTATGATAATGATATGTATCCTGATACAGTTTCCGCAGCTAATTACAACTGCCCTGGACAGATAGTAATATCAGGTAAAAAGGAATGTGTACAGGAGGCTATGGAAGTGCTTAAGGAAGCAGGAGCAAGAAGAACACTTCTTCTTAATGTAAGTGGACCGTTTCATTCAAAGCTTCTTAAGGGTGCAGGTGATAAGCTTATGAAGGATCTTGAAAAAGTTACTTTTGATAAAGTGAAGTATCCTTATGTGGCGAACTGTACAGCTGAGTATGTGGATGAGAATACATCCAGTGGATATATAAAAGAACTTCTTTCAAAGCAGGTATATAGTTCAGTACGTTTTGAACAGTCAGTCAGAAAAATGATAGCCGATGGTTATGATACATTTGTTGAGGTGGGACCGGGAAAAGACTTTATCTGGCTTTGTTAAAAAGATAGCTAAGAGCATGGAAAAGGAAGTAGTTATAAAATAACAGGCAATAAATGCAGACATGATATTGGTAAGGCTTTAGCAATATTGTATCGATGAAAGGCAGTGTGTTATGTGTATGGATAATTGTATAAAAAGATATGAAAACAAGATAGTGCTTGTAACCGGAGCTGGCAGAGGAATAGGAGCTGCTATAGCTGCCCGTTTTGCCAAAGAGGGGGCTGTGGTTATTGTTAATTACAGTGGTAATGATGAGGCAGCAGATAGAACAGTTGAAAATATTCTGGCTGCCAACGGAAAGGCAGAAAAATACAAGTGTCAGGTTGATTCGTATGAAGAAACTGAAAAGATGATTACATATATAATGGATAAATATAAGAGAATAGACATTCTTATAAATAATGCAGGTATAACAAAAGATGGTCTTATCATGAGAATGAAAGAGGAAGATTTTGACAGAGTTATAGATGTTAATCTTAAGGGAACATTTAACTGCATAAGACACGTAAGCAGATACATGTTAAAGCAAAGAAGCGGAAGAATAATCAATATGTCATCAGTTGTAGGCATAGCTGGTAATGCAGGACAGGTTAATTACAGTGCTTCTAAAGCAGGTGTGATAGGTATTACCAAATCTGCTGCAAAGGAGCTTGCATCGCGTGGAATAACTGTTAATGCAGTTGCACCTGGATATATTGATACAGATATGACAAAGGTTTTATCTGATGAACAGAAGAAGTCAGTACTTGATATGATTCCTCTTTCAAGAATGGGAAGCGTGGATGATATAAGCAATGCTGTAGCATTTCTGGCATCAGATGAAGCAGCATACATAACAGGACAGGTGATATCAGTAGATGGAGGTATGAATATCTGATGAGAAGAGTAGTTGTTACAGGTATGGGTGCAATAACACCTATAGGTTTAAGTGTGGATGAATTCTGGAATTCTGTTAAAGAGAATACAGTTGGAATAGATAATATAACAAGATTTGATACAACAGATTATAAGGTTAAGCTTGCAGCAGAGGTAAAGGATTTTGATGCTAAGAATTATATGGATTTCAAGGCAGCCAAAAGGATGGAGAAGTTCAGCCAGTATGCTGTTGCGGCCGCGCATGAGGCTATGAAGGATTCGGGGCTTGATATGGCTAAAGAGGATGCTTTCCGTGTTGGTGTATCAGTAGGCTCTGGTGTTGGAAGCCTTGAAGCTATGGAAAGCAATCACAAGAAGCTTCTTGAAAAGGGTCCATCTAGGATTAATCCGCTTCTTGTACCTCTTATGATAACTAACATGGCAGCTGGCAATGTATCAATACAGCTAGGTTTAAAGGGTAAGAATATAAATGTTGTTACAGCATGTGCTACTGGAACTAACTCTATAGGTGAAGGCTATAGAAGTATACAGCATGGAGAGGCAGATGTTATGTTTGCAGGTGGAACTGAAAGTTCTATATCTCCTATTGGAATCGGTGGTTTTGCTGCGCTTACAGCACTTTCAACATCTACAGACCCTAAGAGAGCCTCTATCCCATTTGACAAAGAAAGAAATGGCTTTGTCATGGGTGAAGGAGCAGGTGTGGTTGTACTTGAAGAACTGGAGCATGCTTTAAAGAGAGGAGCGCATATATATGCAGAGATCACAGGCTATGGCTGTTCTTCTGATGCATACCATATAACATCACCTATGGAGGATGGAAGTGGAGCTGCATATGCTATGACAAGTGCCATGAAGGAAGCAGAAGTAAAACCAGATGATATCGACTATA
>ENA-OQOA01000669-OQOA01000669.1-human-gut-metagenome-genome-assembly--contig:-NODE-669-length-13786-cov-3.476828_pt1 | contig 13786 bp, 14 predicted proteins | sample MGYA00242633_ERZ504888 | MGnify/ENA primary metagenome ERZ504888 (study PRJEB26092, sample SAMD00036372) | human gut metagenome | host: Homo sapiens | study: EMG produced TPA metagenomics assembly of... | reverse complement strand
AAAGATTACGAAGATAAATTCTCTAACCCTTATTGTGCGGCAGAACGCGGCTTGATTGATGAAGTGATTATGCCCCGTGACACCCGCTATAAACTCATTCAGGCTTTGGAAATGTGTCACAACAAAAACCAAAGCAATCCGCCTAAAAAGCACGGCAATATGCCTTTATGATAAAAATCAAGATTCTGCCACAGATTATTCAGATTGACACCAGCCCAATATTAAACAGTTGGTTCTCAATGGAAATAACCGGTGAAAATCTGCGTAGCCTGTGGCGGAAAAGCTTTTTACCTCGTCTCTTTGCTATTCTTTATTCAGCCATGCATTGATCTGTGTCTTGATTTCTTCTTGTGTGTCGGTGTCAAAGCTGCCGATACGGGTGGTATGGCTGCCACCGGGTAACACATAAACTTTTATGTTTTTCTTGTTCTTCAGCCAAGTAACGCCCGAAGCTGTCCAAGGATCATTGCCGCCATAAATATAGATCATTTCGGGATCATTCTCTTTCAGGAATTTTACTACCTTATTATATAGTGTCTTGTCAAATTTGAGATTTGACAGTTCGGGCGGTAACATTACCTTATGAAGATAGTTACGGCTACTCTTTATCGTCAGATACTTTTTGAAAGGTTTGATGTCATATCCGTAATACCCCAGTTCTTTGGCTGCTTGCACATTGAAAGAAGGGTAGGGAGATTGTTCGGAGAAATAATCCGGCTCACAAATAGCCATGAAATGCTTGAATAGAGTGTGATCATCGGCATCTGTTTCCGGAATTTTATTTACAGGAGTTCCCCATTGCCATAGGGCAAATGAGTATTCCAATACATTGAAGTCGTATACTTCGGCTATAGGAATGCGGAAGGTATATCCTTTATCTGAGCAATATTTTTCGAACATCGGCAACAGCTGGTTTTTGCGTTTAAGTACTTCCAGTTGAAAGTTTTCAACTCGTTTCCGGTTTTCGGGAGTCGAAACTTTATTGGCAATGAACGGTTCGTGACGGCCGTCCTCCAATGATTTGTTGAGGGGGGCTACGTAAGGTACGGAGATATCCACATCATCGGGAAAGTAAGTGCGATAGAACATCGTAGTTTGTCCGCCTTTGCTGATTCCAGTAGCTATCCATTTCTGATCGTATAGTTGTTTCAAAGTCGTGGTTACATGATGCAAATCATACAGTGAATTTTCAACCGTGAGATAATCCCAGTTGCAGGGCTTCGGCATGGACTCACCAAAGTAACGGTATTCCACGAATACCAGATTGGCGTTGAATAATTTGGATAACTCTTCTTGATAACGCGGATGGGTGGCATAATGGGCGGCATAGCCTTCGGTAACCAGTACAGTGGGGCGGTCAAAACCTACATGCGAGAGAATAACCCTTTGCTTAAAATTCCCTGCTTCGGGGTGATGCGGATCCAATAGTTGATTAATGAAGAATACATATTTCTCCGGATAGGCATCACTTTGCATTGGTTTAATGTCACTGATGTCCGGAAGATTTTGAAGTCTTTTCTGTAATTCAGTGGGAGGAGCTGTGGCCTGGGTTATTTGTAAAGGCAACAAGACGGCCAGTATTGCCCATAACATAAAAGAGTGTGTGTGTTTCATTGTTTATAAATGGTTTAATAACTAATTGGCAACAAAAATAGCATTTTATTTCGATATTGTCGGGTAATCTTTTATCTTTGTGTTACTTAATAAAGCCGAGAAATATGTTTTTTCTTCATCGTATATGGAATTGGTGCAGTCGCTTCCGTCACCGTTGTGGTTACGGAGTACACTCTCCGTCTGATTTTTTTCTGATTACTTCTGTCGTTTATGAAAAATATCACTATTATGCTTATCGGGTATTGAAGGAAAGAGGATTTCCTGCTTATTTGCCACATTATCGAAGAAAAGTGAACCGTTTACTATTCCGGTTGGTTAATTATTTCAGACCAAAGTCATTGATTGAAGTGGGAATTGGTAATGGGGCATCCATAGGATATATGCGGGCTGCGTGTCATACCATGGATTCCGTCACCTTGAAAGGCAGGGATTGGACAAAGACTTCTCGACAACTGGAGGAGAAACTGTCGGAGGTGCATACATTAGATTGTCTGCATATAGGGCATACTCCTTTTTATAAAGAAGTTTTTGAACTGGTACTTCCTTATGCCGGACCTCGTAGTTGTTTTATTGTCGGAGGAATTCATGAATCGAGGGAAAAACGGAAATGGTGGGAGCAAATTGTAACCAGTGAGTCGACGGGTATCACTTTTGATTTGTATGACATAGGATTGGTCTTTTTTGATAAAGCAAGATATAAACAGCATTATATTGTAAATTTTTTATAACCAGAACCATGAAGAAAAGCATGATATACACCAAAACAGGTGATAAGGGAACCACATCATTGGTAGGTGGTACTCGGGTGCCGAAAACACATATACGGCTTGAAGCCTATGGCACAGTGGATGAGTTGAACTCGTATTTGGGATTGTTGCAAACGTATTTGACGGATGAGGAGGATAAGCAAATCATTTTTCGTGTACAAAATAAATTATTTTCTGTCGGTTCGTATCTGGCAACGGATCAGACACAAATCGATTTGCGTATGGAAAGTCGTATAGAGGATGAAGACATCCGGATGTTGGAGCAGGCAATTGACGTAATTGACAATGAGCTTCCTCCTTTGAATGCTTTTATTCTGCCGGGAGGTGACCGTGGAGCAGCCGTTGGACATATTTGCCGGACGGTGTGTCGCCGTGCCGAGCGACGTATTCTTGCATTGGCTGAAGAATGTGACATAGATGCCCGTGTAACAGCATTTGTCAACCGTTTATCTGATTATTTATTCATTTTGACCCGAAAGTTAAATCATTTAACTAAAACAGATGAAATTTTTTGGGATAAAAGTTGCAAATGAAATAATTTATTATACTTTTGCGGCTAATTAGAGAACAAAAGAAAAGTATTTACTTAAAAATAGAAAACTATGTACTGGACATTAGAATTGGCCTCGAAGTTAGAGGATGCTCCCTGGCCTGCTACAAAGGATGAGTTGATTGACTATGCAATGCGTTCGGGCGCTCCGTTGGAAGTAATCGAAAACTTGCAGGAGATGGAAGATGAAGGCGAAATCTATGAAAGTATAGAAGATATTTGGCCGGATTATCCGAGCAAAGAGGATTTCTTTTTTCAACGAAGAAGAATATTAGAAAGAGAACATAGCGGACAGATAAAAATTCTGTCCGTTTTTTGTTTGATATTTCTTCTTGGAAGGGGGTATTGGAAAGCGTAATGTAACTTTCCTGAGAGATTGAACATTATACATGGAAAAAGTGTTTATCTTTGTGGCGTAAACTAAAAATAGACAAACATGAAAAAGATTATTAGTGTATTAATGGTAGCTGTATGTTTGATGATGGCTGCTCCTGCTCAGGCTCAGTTGCACTTTGGAGTAAAAGGTGGCTTGAACCTGTCAAAGGTTAGTTTCTCGAAATCAGATTTAAAAGGAGATAATAAAACCGGTTGGTTCATTGGTCCGATGGCTGAATTCACCCTGCCCATTATTGGGATTGGTGCGGATGTTGCGGCTTTGTATTCACAGACAGAACTGGCTGCAAAGGGATATTCCACCGATGCAAAACTGAAAACGATTGAGATTCCGGTAAATTTGAAATGGTCTTTCGGACTTGGAAGTATGTTGGGTGCTTATATTGCTGCCGGGCCTCAGTTCGGTTTCAATATTGGTAATAAGAAAGGATTTATGAATTATGATCTGAAGAAGAACAATACCAGCTTCAATGTGGGGGCAGGTGTGAAACTGATCCGCCATTTACAGCTTGGCGTGAATTATAATTTTGCTTTGGGGCATACTGCCACTCTTTATGCTGACCCTAATATAATCCTTGATGGTAAACCACTTACTCAGGATGTGAAGATAAAGAACAACACTTGGCAAGTTTCTTTGGCATACTTGTTCTAGACAACCTTATTTAATAAAAGATAAAAAGGAGGCATTCAGTAAAGAATGCCTCCTTTTTTGTAATTTTGCACCATGAAAAAATTCGTAGATGTCATAGTTCCATTACCTATTGCCAACCAATACACTTATTCCCTTCCTCAGGAGATGGAAGAGATGGTACAGATTGGTTGTCGGGTGATTGTTCCGTTTGGAAAGAAAAAGTTCTATACGGCAATAGTGGCAAATGTACATTATGCGGCCCCGGAGGGGTATGAAACGAAGGATATAGCTGAAGTGCTAGATTCATCTCCGGTACTGTTACCGAAACAATATGAGTTCTGGCAATGGCTGGCGGAATATTATCTTTGTACATTAGGAGATGTGTACAAGGCGGCTATCCCTTCGGGTATGAAACTGGAAAGCGAAACGTTGGTGGAATATAATCCCGATTTTGAGACCACCGCACCGTTTACCGGAGAAAGAGCAGAAAATTCTAGATTTGTTGAGTCGGGATACAGAACAGTGTGTAACCCAGTTGGAAAAAAACAGCGGACTGAAAAATGTGTTGACTGTCATCAAGTCTTTGTTGGACAAAGAAGCCATCTTTGTCAAGGAGGAACTGAAACGTAATTACAAACCGCGTACTGAGGCGAGGGTGAGATTGGTGAACGGAGAAGCGGATGAGGCTTACTTACAACGGCTGTTCAATGAATTGTCACGTGCTCCTAAACAATTGATGATATTAATGAAGTATGTGGAATTGTCCGGTTGGGTAACCAAAGGGTATGCTTTAAAGGAAGTAACAAAGAAAGAGCTGCTTGAAAAGTCAGGAGGTTCTGTTGCCGTTTTTAACGGATTGGTCGAAAAGAAAGTCTTTGAGGTCTATCATCAGGAAATAGGACGTTTGGATAAAGGAATTTTGGATACCGGTGATATTAATCCGCTGAATATTGCGCAGCAACAGGCCTATAGCAACATTCTTCAATGCTTCAGAGAGAAAAATGTGTGTCTTCTGCATGGTGTTACATCCAGTGGCAAGACGGAAATTTATATCCACCTCATTCAGGAGGTGCTGAAAACAGGAAAGCAAGTCTTATATTTGCTTCCGGAAATTGCACTGACCACTCAGATAACTGAGCGTTTGAAAAGGGTGTTCGGACATCGGCTGGGTATTTATCATTCCAAGTTTCCGGACGCTGAGCGGGTGGAGATATGGCAGAAACAGTTGGGAGAGAAGAGCTATGACGTGATTCTCGGAGTCCGTTCCTCTATTTTTCTGCCTTTTCGTAATTTGGGGCTGGTCATCATAGATGAGGAACACGAGAATACGTATAAACAGCAAGACCCCGCCCACGTTACCATGCCCGTAGTTCAGCCATCATGCTGGCTTCTATGTTCAAGGCGAAAGTGCTGTTGGGAACGGCTACTCCTGGTGTGGAAACTTACTTTAATGCTACCTCGGGAAAGTATGGCTTGGTAGAATTGAAAGAAAGATATAAAGATATCCGGCTTCCTCATATAGAACTGGTTGACATTAAGGAACTGGCGCATCAAAAGCGGATGCAGGGACCTTTCTCACCGGTGCTGGTCAAGCAGATAAAAGAGGCATTGGAGCGTAAGGAGCAGGTTATCCTGTTTCAGAACCGTCGCGGTTTCGCTCCAATGATAGAATGTCATACCTGCGGCTGGGTTCCTAAATGCAAGAACTGTGATGTGAGTCTGACGTATCATAAGGGGCTGAACCAGCTGACTTGCCATTACTGCGGATATACCTATCAAGTTCCCCGTTCCTGCCCGGCGTGCGGTGGAGTGGAATTGATGCATCGCGGTTTCGGTACAGAGCGTATAGAAGATGATATAAAACTGATATTCCCCGAGGCGAAAGTCGCCCGGATGGACTTGGATACCACCCGTACCCGTACCGCATACGAGAAAATTATCACGAATTTTGAACTGGGCAAGACGGACATTCTGATTGGTACTCAGATGGTATCCAAAGGATTGGACTTTGATCATGTCAGTGTGGTGGGGATTCTGAATGCGGATACGATGTTGAACTTCCCGGACTTCCGGAGCTATGAGCGTGCTTTCCAACTGATGGCCCAAGTGGCAGGACGTGCCGGGCGTAAAAATAAGCAAGGACTGGTCATCCTTCAGACCAAATCGCCGGATTTGCCTGTTATTCATCAAGTGATACATAATGATTATGAACAATTATACTACGATCAATTGGCAGAACGGCAGATGTTTAAGTATCCGCCTTACTATCGTTTGATTTATGTATATTTGAAACATCGCAAAGAAGATGTTCTGGATCTGGCGGCGGATACCATGGCAGCACAGCTCCGTTCCGGATTGGGCGACAGGGGTATTGGGCCCGGACAAACCGCCGGTGGCCCGTATCCAGACCTTATTTATAAAGAAAATGATTGTGAAAGTGGAGCAGAATGCTTCTATAAAGAAAGTGCGTGATTATCTGCTTGCCGTGCAACGTGCCATATTGGAAGATGAACGTTTCCGTTCGTTGTTAGTATATTATGATGTAGATCCACAGTAACTGGTCCATGCACTGGATGATAATAGAAAAGATAAACGAAAATAAAGATGAAGATAGAATTAGACGTACATACCCATACCATTGCCAGCGGGCATGCATTCAGTACTTTACAAGAAATGGCGCAAGCTGCCGCCGGTAAGGGATTGAAAGTTTTTAGGGATAACGGAACATTCGCCCGGTATTCCCGGTACTTGCCATCCTATTATTTTAGAAACTTGCATGTGGTTCCCCGCCGGATGTATGGGGTGGAGCTGTTGCTGGGGGCTGAGATTAATATTCTGGATGGTAAAGGAAACCTCGATTTGGACGAGGACTATATGAAGATGCTTGATATCCGTATCGCGGGTATCCACTCTTTGTGTTATGAATATGGAACGATAGAAGAAAACACTCATGGTATGGTGCAGGCTATCAGTAATCCTTTTATTCATATTATCAGTCACCCCGGAGACGGTACGGCAGCGTTGCATTTTGAACCGATGGTATTGGCAGCCAAAGAACACCATACTTTATTGGAAATAAATAACAGTTCTTTAAAGCCCACCCGTAACAAGCCCGATGCCCGTGAGAACAACCTCACCATTCTCCGTTTATGCAAGAAATATGAAGTTCCGGTCATCTTGGGAAGTGACGCGCATATTTCGTTTGATATAGCCCGTTACGATAATTTGTATGAATTGTTGCAGCTTACCGGGTTTCCTGAAGAGCTGATCATGAACCGTGATGTGAAATCATTTAAAGAATATCTCCATTTGTAGATTATATATGAAAAGAATACTTTTTGTCTGCCTTGGTAATATTTGCAGGTCTTCTTCGGCAGAAGAAGTGATGCGTACTCTCATAAAGAAAGAAGGACTGGAACACGAGATAGAGGTGGATTCTGCCGGAATCCTGAGTTATCATAGAGGGGAATTGCCCGACAGCCGTATGCGGATGCATGCTTCCCGCCGCGGTTACAATCTGACCCATCGTTCCCGTCCTGTCTGTACGGAAGATTTTTATCATTTTGATATGATCATCGGTATGGACGACCGTAATATAGAGGACTTGATGGAACGTGCTCCCGATCTGGAAACGGAAAAGAAAATCCATCGCATGACAGATTATTGCCGCACCAAGGTGGCAGACTATGTTCCCGACCCTTACTATGGCGGTGCGCAAGGGTTCGAGAACGTGCTTGATATATTGGAAGATGCTTGTGCTGGATTACTTACTTCTTTAGTTCCGGATAACTGATACGAGTATGATACATCGTTTTCAGCTTTTCTTTAAACAGCGCTTTAACTGTTGCTATATCCTTGAACGTAATAGGGCATTCTTTGAAATACCCTTCAGATACCTGTGTGTCAATAATCTTATCTACCAGTGTGCTGATGCTTTCTTCCGTGTACTCCGGTAGGCTGCGTGAAGCCGCTTCTACAGAGTCTGCCATCATCAGGACGGCCTGTTCTTTGGTGAACGGGTTCGGACCGGGGTAGCGGAACTTTTCCTGGTCCACTTCTTCGTCAGGATGTTCGTTTTTATATGAAATGTAGAAATACTTCGTCAGTCCCCGTCCATGATGGGTACTAATGAAGTCTTTGATCACTTTGGGCAGATTATGCTTCTCCGCCAGTTTCAGTCCGTCGGTAATATGACTGATGATAACCTGGGCGCTTTGTTCATAACTTAAACTCTTGTGTGGGTTGACTCCCGACTGGTTTTCTGTGAAAAAAGCCGGATTCACCATTTTACCGATATCATGATATAATGCTCCTGTACGTACCAGCTGGCTTTTACCTCCAATCTTGTTTGCCGCCGCAGCAGCCAGGTTTGCCATCTGCAATGAGTGTTGGAAAGTGCCCGGAGCTACTTCGGACATTTCCCGAAGCAAGCTATTGTTGATATTTGACAATTCCACCAAAGTCACATCTGAAGTAAAACCGAATATTTTCTCCAAAAGGAATAGTAACGGATAGGCGAACAGCAGTAAAATACCGTTGATCATAAAAATAGATGTACATGCGCGTATTCAGCTTGGTCAAATCATCTTCATGAATCAGCTCGAAAGCAAAATATAATAAAGCGTAACTGATAAATACAACCAAAGCCGTCCGTAACAATTGCGACCGTTGGGACAATTCTCTCAAACTATAGATCGCCACCATTCCTGCCACTACCTGTAATAATATAAACTCATGTGGAAAACGTAAAGTGATGGAGCAAAGCAAAATGATAGTAACATGTGCCATGAATGCCGTTCTTGAGTCGAGGAATACACGGACTATAATCGGAATCATGGCAAATGGAACCACGTAAATACTTGACAAGTTCTGTTCCACTATAATGGAAGACAGGACAGGGAAGAATACAATCAGCGCAAATAGCAAGGTGAGTGTTCCTTTTCGTTCATAATAATCTGCCCGGAACAACTCCAGATAGGCCATGAAGCAGAACAGGAAGATTCCTACATATAATATTTGTCCGGCCAATGTCAGTCTTTTCTCTTGTACCGAGTCGCTGCGTTTTTCCCATTCCTTGCGTAAGGATTCCAATATATTGTAAGTTTGCTCATCAACAATTTCTCCACGGTCAATAATCTTTTGTCCGTTCAGCACAAAGCCGTTTGCCCATGAAATATTAGAGAGCAGATCTTTTTGCGCGGCTTCGGACTTTTCTTCATCATAAACCAGATTAGGTGTAATGTAATCATTCAGATTACATTGTTGTAATATCTTCTTTTTGTAGTGGGCGGTATCCGCATTCAGCAAATATTCATAAGCTTCTTTCACGGTGTACAATTGGTCGATAAAACGGCTTGTTGCTACATTTTTGTCTACCAACCGTATGGCAATGATGCTGTCTTCCTCCATACGCTTCAAGTCATTTCCGGCAATGATTCCGTCTTCATACAGTGCCTTTAATGTACGTTCAATATAACGCACATAGTCCGTGCCCGGCAATGAGTGGCGTAAGGTCTTGTTGTAATCCTCCCTTAATTTGGAAAGGACATTTTTTTCGGCTTCCTTGTCTATTTGGAAATAAGGTTGATAGTCTGCCAGGATGCTGTCCTGTTCCTTTTGTACTTGCAGATCGTTTTTGTAAATCGGAAAATCAAAAGATGCCTGTAACAGTCCGTATTTCCAAGGCTTGTTTATATCAAATTGATAGTTGAACTTTCCTTCATTGGGCAAAAAGTAGACTATTACCGATACTGTGGCAATGAAAATAAGGCTTTTATAAATCAAATTTTTATATGAAAACCGTTTGCTGGTCTTGAAACTTCTCATAATCGTATATTTTTGCGCGCAAAATACGAAAAAATCGGGAAATTTAGATTAATTTTGCAGCGTATTTTATATAAAACAACAATGTCAGAAAGAAAAGTAAGAGTTCGTTTTGCTCCGAGCCCGACGGGAGCGTTGCATATCGGCGGTGTGCGCACAGCCTTGTATAACTATCTGTTTGCTCGCCAGCATGGTGGAGATTTAATTTTCCGTATAGAAGATACCGACTCAAATCGCTTTGTTCCGGGTGCGGAAGAATATATCATTGAGTCGTTTAAGTGGTTGGGGATAAACTTTGATGAAGGAGTCAGCTTTGGTGGTAACTACGGTCCCTACCGTCAGTCTGAACGTCGTGATATTTATAAGAAATATGTACAGGTGTTGCTTGACAGCGATAAGGCGTATATTGCTTTCGATACTCCGGCAGAGTTGGATGCCAAACGTCAGGAAATCTCTAATTTCCAGTACGATGCTTCTACCCGTATGTCTATGCGTAACTCTTTGACTCTGCCAAAAGAAGAAGTGGATGCACTGATTGCCGATGGGAAGCAATATGTGGTACGTTTCAAGATTGAACCGAATGAAGATGTACACGTACATGATATTATCCGTGGCGAGGTAGTGATCAATTCTTCCATTTTAGATGATAAAGTTTTATATAAATCGGCGGATGAACTGCCTACTTATCATTTGGCAAACATTGTGGACGACCATTTGATGGAAGTTTCCCATGTAATCCGTGGTGAGGAATGGTTGCCTTCCGCTCCGTTGCATGTCCTGCTGTACCGGGCTTTCGGCTGGGCGGATACCATGCCCGAGTTCGCACATCTTCCCTTGTTGTTGAAACCGGATGGTAACGGTAAACTGAGCAAGCGTGATGGTGACCGTCTTGGCTTCCCTGTTTTCCCGTTGGAATGGCACGACCCCAAAACCGGTGAGGTGTCTTCCGGTTATCGTGAGTCGGGTTACCTGCCCGAAGCTGTTATCAATTTCCTTGCCCTGTTGGGATGGAATCCGGGCAATGACCAGGAACTGATGTCTTTGGATGAACTGGTGAAGCTTTTCGACCTGCACCGTTGCAGCAAAGCCGGAGCGAAATTCGACTTTGAAAAAGGAAAATGGTTTAACCATGAATATATATTGAAGAAAAGCAATGAGGAAGTAGCCGGGCTTTTCATGCCGATCTTGAAAGAGCACGGCATTGAAGTTCCTATGGATAAAGTAGTGACCGTGGTAGGTTTGATGAAAGATCGTGTAAGTTTTATCAAGGATTTGTGGGAAACTTGCAAATTCTTCTTCGTCGCTCCTACGGAATATGATGAGAAGACCCGTAAAAAACGTTGGAAAGAGGACTCTCCCGAACGTATGCTGGAGTTGGCGGACGTGTTGGCGGCCTTGGACGACTTCTCGCTGGAGAACCAGGAAGCTGTGGTCATGAAATGGATAGAAGATAAAGGTTATCACTTGGGTAATATAATGAATGCTTTCCGTTTAACCTTGGTAGGTGAGGGTAAAGGCCCGCATATGTTTGATATTTCAGCCGTTTTAGGGAAAGAAGAAACATTGCGACGCATTCGTCGGGCTGTGGAAGTGCTCAAGTAATAGCCGGTAGTTATGATTTATAACTTAGTCATCTATATTTATCTATTCGGGGTGAAGGTTGTCGGCCTGTTCAGTGCCAAGCCTGCCAAAATGGTAAAAGGACACCGGGAGGTATTTGATATCTTGCGTAACAAGATAGACAAAAACGCCCGTTATATTTGGTTTCATGCAGCTTCATTGGGTGAGTTCGAACAGGGACGCCCTTTGATAGAACGTATCCGTAAGGAGCATCCCGAATATAAAATATTGCAGACATTCTTTTCTCCCTCAGGGTATGAAGTGAGAAAGAACTACCAGGGGGCAGACCTTGTCTGCTATCTGCCTTTCGACACTCCACGTAATGTCCGTCGGTTTGTAGAATTGGCTAACCCCTGTATGGTGTTTTTTATCAAGTATGAATTTTGGCAGAATTACTTGAATGAGTTGCATAGGAGAGGTATTCCCACCTATAGCGTATCTTCCATTTTCCGTCCCAATCAGATTTTTTCCGTTGGTATGGGAAGAGATATAGTGAGGTGCTGAGGACTTTTGCTCATTTGTTTGTACAGAATGAAGTTTCCAAAAAATTACTGGCAACAATTGGTGTGACCGATGTGACAGTTGTGGGCGATACTCGTTTTGACCGCGTGCTGGATATCTGCCATCAAGCCAAGCAGCTTCCGCTGGTGGAGAAGTTCAAAGGTGGCTCGTTGACTTTTGTTGCAGGCAGCTCATGGGGACCGGATGAGGATATTTTTATCAAGTATTTCAATGAGCATCCTGAGATGAAACTGGTTATTGCTCCTCATGTGGTGAGCGACAGTCATTTGAAAGAGATTTTAGATAAGGTGAAACGTCCGTGCATCCGCTATACCGAGGCTACGGAAGAAAATGTGACACAGGCCGATTGTTTGATTATCGACTGTTACGGATTGCTGTCCTCCATTTACCGATATGGTGAGATTTCGTATATTGGGGGTGGTTTCGGAGTTGGAATTCATAATGTGCTGGAAGCGGCTGTATATGGTATTCCTGTGATATTCGGACCTAACAACAAGAAATTTCGCGAGGCGCAACATTTGTTGGAGCAGAAAGGCGGTTTTGAAGTGACTGGCTATGATGATTTTAAACGGCTGATGGACAAATTTTTGTCGGATAAGGCTTGCTTGCAACAAGCCGGGAAAGCTGCCGGAAATTATGTGAACCATAATGCCGGAGCATTAGAAAAGATAATGAAAGATATCACTCTCTGATTGTTTCAAGGTGATTTGAGTATATGCAGGTTATAGAAAGATTTGGCTCTATAACCTGTTTTTTTCCCTTCAAATCCTTCATTGTAAGGTAATATATTGTTACTCAGTTGTTTATGATGAACCATTTTTACTTTATTTCCTTCATCCGGATATAAATCCTTCAGCCTGCTGAAATGAGGGCTTATCCGGCTTTTGGGTCAGCAGAAATTTAGTGGGGATTTATTTCATGCAATTGTTTGTGATACCCCCCTGTACGAGCGTTCGTAATTTTATGGATGGTTTGTATGACAGGCAAAAGTAAAGATTGGGATTGGATATATGCCCTCACTTTAGCATTTCGACTTGTTGCTATATAACATACATGTAGTCAGATGTATATCTTCCTGCCAATATGTTGTTTCGCTTTTTTATAAGAAGGCAGTCTGGGGACTTTTCCTCCCTGCTTAAGGAATGCGTAGCTTTGTAATCAGATTCATCCTTAAAAGCTCTTGTCTATATTTCTAAACCTTTCCCGCCGTATGGTTAAAGGTTTTTTTCCTGTTTGTTCTATCTCCGTAAGCCTTTGGAGTTAACTCCATAGCCTTGGGAGATAACTCCAAAGCTTATGGAGATAGCTCCAAAGGCTATGGAGATAGAATACATCCGTATAAAAAGGTTTAATCAGGAGATAGAAAAGGTTTATGCAACAGGGTTCGATCTATTGTCATTTCCATAATAATTCCAAATGCTCCCGGACTTTTATAGTAGAACTTTTTAAAAAAACTGGTTGGCGGTTTTCTCTTTGATGAAATAAAAAAAGTTAAAAGGATGAACTTTTCTTCTTTTAAAGCTAACATGAACTCTTTATAAGAGGAAATCTTCTGTTTTTCAGTTTGTTATGCTTCGCTTTTACATGAACCGATTTATATATCTCTTGATAAGAGATATATATTTTCTGTGCAAAAATAAGCAAAGTTTTGAGAACTAATACATTTTTGGCAAAAAAAATAGGAATTTATATAAAAAAAATAAGTTCTCTCACTTATTTATATTCTTCTTTATTCCGTTTCTAACAGCTCTGTAATATGTTGATATAATGTGTGTTAATGTCTTTTTGTAGATCTCTTATCAAGAGATCTACAAAAAAATGTACGTTTTTAAGACCTTTTTATATATAGAATATATCTGGTCTTTG
>ENA-OQOA01000666-OQOA01000666.1-human-gut-metagenome-genome-assembly--contig:-NODE-666-length-13845-cov-3.468581_pt1 | contig 13845 bp, 13 predicted proteins | sample MGYA00242633_ERZ504888 | MGnify/ENA primary metagenome ERZ504888 (study PRJEB26092, sample SAMD00036372) | human gut metagenome | host: Homo sapiens | study: EMG produced TPA metagenomics assembly of... | reverse complement strand
TGTAAGGATCTGAATCTGACAGAAGAAGATGCAAAAGATGATAAGGTCAGTAGATGAGGCAAGAGATAACTATCACATGCATTATGCCGGCTTCCTTCCATCTGACCCTAAGCATAAAAATATCATGGTTGACAGCAGTGTACTTGGTGTTGAGAAAACAGCAGATTTTCTGGTTGATTTTATCAGAAGAAAGTTTGAGCTTAAGACAATATAATGATACCAGGGTAAAAAGGTCTAAATCCACATGAGCCTGCTCATAGGTGTGTGAAAGACCTTTGGACCCCAGCATCATATAATAAAAATAAAAATGGACTGCCGCCTCAACGATTGAAAATCGTTGAGGCGACAGTCTCTTTTTATGTGTGGAATGCATATTGTCGTGAACAATCTGGACAGGATTGATTGAAAAAGAATGATTTGCAGGTTTGATTGTATACAAAACATCATGTATGGGTATAATTACACATAAAAACTATGGAAAAATATAAAAAACTATGCAATATGCATAAAACGGGTGATGAATGTTTGTGAATGATGGTGATTGATTATGAATGAATATGGAGTTATTATAATAATAACTTAAAGATACGTGAACAGAAGGGAGGGATAAAGGTGATATATACAGTTACATTTAATCCATCGTTAGATTATATAGTTTCAGTTGATGATTTCAAGCTTGGCATGACTAACAGAACAAGCAGCGAACAGATGTTAGCAGGCGGCAAGGGAATTAATGTTTCTATAGTACTTAAGAACCTTGGCTTGGAGAATACGGCTTATGGGTTTATTGCAGGATTCACAGGTGATGAGATAAGTAGAAGACTTGATAGAGCTGGTGTTAACGCTGACTTTATAAAAGCAGATAGTGGAATATCCAGAATTAATCTTAAGTTAAAATCTATAGATGGAACAGAGATTAACGGTGCAGGACCAGATATTTCCAAAAAGAATATTGAAAGTCTTTTAGACAGGCTTGAAGGTCTTAAAGCAGGAGATGTGTTAGTGCTTGCAGGAAGCATCCCAGCCTGTATTCCAGATGATATTTATATGAATATCATGAGGATGCTTGATGATAGGAAGGTTAGGATTGTTGTAGATGCAACAAGTAGTCTTCTTATGAATGTTCTTAAGTATAAGCCTTTTCTTATAAAGCCTAATCAGGATGAGCTGGGTGATATATTTGGTGTAACTCTTAGTACTAAAGAGTCGGTTATACCATATGCAGAAAGATTAAAGGAAATGGGAGCTGTCAATGTTCTTATATCTATGGGTGGTAAAGGAGCAGTGCTTGTAGCGGATGATAATAAAGTGTATATGGCAGAGGCTCCTAAAGGTACTCTTAAGAATTCTGTTGGTGCGGGGGATTCCATGGTGGCAGGATTCATAGCAGGATGGCTTAAAGAACATAATTATGAGGATGCATTTAAGATGGGAATAGCAGCTGGAAGTGCAAGTGCATTTTCAGATAATCTTGCAACTATGCATGAGGTAGATAGTCTGGTAAGCAGGATTGAAGTTATACAGGTGGTATAGTTATTTACGAAACGATGTATCAGATAGTGATTACGTAAATCACATAACAATGCAGCAATATGAATGTATAGATTAAAATAAGTCGATTGGAGGAATAAATATATGAGGATTACAGAACTTTTAAAACCTGAAAGTATTGATCTTAATGCAGCGCCTAAAGATAAGAATGATACTATAAAGCAGGCAGCAGCTCTTATGGCAAAGAGCGGAAAACATAAGAGATATAGAAGCTTATACTAAGCAGGTTATGGCAAAGAGAAGAGGAAAAGTACTACAGGAGTAGGTGATGGTATAGCAATCCCACATGGAAAGTGTGATGCTGTAACAAAGCCAGGACTTGCGGCTATGATTATAAAAGATGGAGTTGATTTTGATTCACTTGATGGTGAACCAGTGGATGTTCTTTTTCTTATAGCAGCACCAAATACTAAAGATAACGTACATCTTGATGTTTTAAGTAAGCTATCTGTGCTTCTTATGGATGAAGATTTCACAAAGGCACTTAAGGCAGCCAGAACACCGCAGGAGTTTCTTAAAGTTATTGATGAAGCAGATGAAGAAAGTGCCAGCATAAACGAAAGGCTTGAGGAAACTGCCAGTAAGCCGGCTAAGATACTTGCTGTTACTTCGTGCCCTACAGGAATAGCACATACGTATATGGCAGCTGAGGGACTTGAAAAGGCAGCTAAGAAGCTTGGTTGTACAGTAAAGATTGAAACAAGAGGCTCTGGTGGTGCAAAGAATGTCCTGACAGAGGAGGATATAGAAGCAGCAGACTGCATTATAGTAGCAGCTGATGCAAAGGTGCCTATGACAAGGTTTGAAGGTAAAAGAGTGATAGAATGTCAGGTGTCGGATGGTATCAATAAGGCAGAAGAGCTTATAAAGAGAGCCATGAAGGGTGATGCACCATTATATGAGGTTCAGGGAGCGAGTAAGGATGGAAGCGATGGACCAACAGCTTCGGTTAAAAGGAAAGTCAGGTGGTATAGGACATCAGATATATATGCAGCTTATGAATGGTGTTTCACATATGCTTCCATTCGTAGTTGGTGGTGGTATCCTTATAGCGATAGCATTTCTTATAGATGGACTTAATGTTGATATGAACAGTCTGTCTGAGGCGGAAAGAGCTAATTTTGGTACAATTACACCAGTTGCTGCTATGTTTAAGACTATAGGTGGAGCAGCCTTTGGCTTTATGTTACCAGTGCTTGCAGGATTCATAGCTATGGCGATAGGTGACAGACCAGCGCTTGCACTTGGTTTTGTTGGTGGTTATATAGCAGCTAATGGTAAGTCAGGTTTTCTTGGTGCACTTGTAGCAGGTTTTGTAGCAGGTTATGTCATCGTTGGATTAAGAAAGCTGTGTGACAAGCTTCCAGAAGCACTTGAAAAGATAGCGCCAGTTCTTATATATCCAGTTGTAGGTATTCTGGTTATCGGACTTGGCATGGCATTTGTTATAGAACCTGTTATGGGAGCTATCAATACAGGACTTAATTCATTTCTGTAAGCATGGGAAGCTCAAGCAGAGTTATACTTGGTTTTATACTGGCTGCGATGATGGCTATAGACATGGGTGGTCCATTCAACAAGGCGGCGTATGTGTTTGGTACAGCAGCAATAGCTTCTGGTAACTACGATATCATGGCAGCAGTTATGATAGGTGGTATGGTTCCACCTTGTGCTATAGCACTTGCAACGCTCCTTTTTAAGAATAAGTTTACAAAGGAAGAAAAGCAGGCAGGACCTACTAACTTTATTATGGGACTTGCATTTATAACAGAGGGCGCTATTCCTTATGCAGCGGCAGATCCCCTGCATGTTATACCAGCATGTATCGCGGGTTCTGGAGTAGCAGGAGCAATAAGCATGGTATTTAAGTGTACACTTATGGCACCACATGGTGGAATATTCGTATTCCCGGTTGTTGGTAATCCATTATATTATCTGATTGCATTAGCTGTAGGAACTATTGTTTCGACATTCCTTTTAGGAGTACTCAAAAAGAAAGTAGAAGATTAAAATAAAAATATAAAAGCGTAAGCGGAAAGAGGCTAAGTATGAAAGAATTCAATTACACAATAACAGACCCTGAGGGAATCCATATGAGACCAGCAGGTGAGCTTGTGAAGGCGGCAAAGCAGTTTGAGAGCAGGATAACTATATCAAAGGATGGAAAAATAGGTGATTGTAAGAAGGTGTTTACTATCATGTCATTAGCAGTAAAGAATGGACAGGAAGTAACTATAAGTGTTGAAGGTGCGGACGAAGAGGCAGCAGCACAGAAGATGAAGGAATTCTTTGAAGAAAATATGTGATGATGGTATTAGTGTGAATATACTTGATACAGACTTGCAGAAAGGAGGTTTTTATGAAAGAATATAAGGGCAAAAGCGTTTTTGGTGGAATCGCCATAGGACGGATAAAGGTATATAATAAGTCGGAGCAGCAGGTTAAAAGAGTGCATATTGATGATACAGAGCATGAAAAGAAAAGATATTATGCTGCTGTTGATAAGGCAGCCAGACAGCTTCAGGAGCTTTACGATAAAGCAGTTAAAGAAGTAGGAGAAGCTAATGCAGCTATATTCGAGATGCACCAGATTATGCTTACGGATGATGATTATAAGGAATCAGTTGAAAATATCATAGAAAGCCAGCATGTTAATGCAGAATATGCAGTAGCACAGACAGGAGATAATTATGCAGATATGTTTGCAGCTATGGAAGATGAGTATATGAGAGGCAGGTCAGCAGATGTAAAGGATATATCTGAGAGACTTATAAATATACTCAGCGGTTTTAATGCTTCATCCATGGTATCGGACGAACCTGTTATTATTGTGGCTGAGGATCTTGCACCCTCAGAAACAGTCCAGCTTGATAAGGACAAAATATTGTCGTTTGTAAGTGTTAAAGGTTCTGTTAATTCACATACAGCTATTCTTGCAAGAACTATGGGTATACCAGCACTTATAGGAACGCCTGTTATTCCTGACAATGATATAGATGGAAAAATGGGAATAGTTGATGGTAATAGTGGATGTTTATATGTTGACCCGGATAATGAAAAACTTGGATATTATAGGGAAAAACAGGATGAACAGCTAAAACAAAAGGAACTTCTACAGCTTTTAAAGGGCAGGGAAGATATAACTATTGATGGAAGAAGAATAAAATTATATGCCAATATAGGAAATGTTAAGGATGTTATGACTGTTAAGGCTAACGATGCTGCTGGTATAGGATTGTTTAGAAGTGAGTTTATATATCTTGAAAGGGATACATTTCCAACAGAAGAAGAACAGTTTAACATATATAGGACAGTAGCTGAAAATATGGCTGGAAAACCAGTTATAATAAGAACGCTTGATATAGGTGCTGATAAACAGTGCGATTATTTTAATATGGATAAAGAAGATAATCCGGCACTTGGCATGAGAGCAATAAGGATATGCCTGACAAGAACAGAGATATTTAAAACTCAGCTAAGGGCATTGTACAGAGCCAGTGCATATGGTAACATAAACATAATGTATCCTATGATTGCTAATATGTGGGAAATCGACAGAATAAAAGAGATTGAAAAAGAAGTCAGGGATGAACTTAAGCAGCAGGGAATTAATATAGGAAATGTACAGACTGGTATTATGATAGAAACTCCTGCAGCTGTTATGCAAAGTGACGAGCTGGCTGAAAAAGTAGATTTCTTTAGTATAGGAACTAATGATCTTACACAGTATACACTTGCTGTTGACCGTCAGAATCCAAAGCTTGACAGTTTCTTTGACCCACATCATCCAGCAGTACTTAAGATGATAAAGATGGTTGTGGATAATGCACATAAAGCTGGTATATGGGCAGGAATATGCGGAGAACTTGGCGCAGATACATCTCTTACAAGAGAGTTTTTGAAAATGGGTGTTGATGAGCTTTCAGTATCACCAGGAAGAATACTTCCGATAAGAAAGATTATCCTTGATACAGATGTTTCGCAGCTTTCATAAAATATCGTGGTTATGGCATTTTATAGGAGCATGAAGTAATATTATTAATATTCTAAATGGAGTGATAAGATATGCTGACAGAGAAAAGACATGAGATTATATTGCAGCTACTTAGAAAAAAAGGCAGCATAACTGTTAATGAAATCAAGGATGAACTAGGGATATCAGAGTCTACAATAAGAAGAGACCTTAATACACTGGATGAAGAAGGCAGACTTGTTAAGGTGTTTGGTGGTGCAGTGTCGGTTAACTACGGATTTTCTGGAAAAGAACCTACAGTATCACAGAAAAAGGAGATTAATCTGGAGACTAAGAAGAGTATAGCAAGGTATGCAGCAGCGCTTATTGAGCCAGATGATTTTGTTTATATTGATGCAGGAACCACTACAGGCTGTATGATAGATTATATAAAGGAAAAAAGAGCAACATATGTGACTAATGCAGTTACACATGCAAGGAGTCTTGCTATAGCAGGATTTAGGGTGATTCTTATAGGTGGTGAGCTTAAAGGCTCAACTGAAGCAGTTGTAGGAAGCAGTGCTGTAGAGGCATTAAAAGAGTATAATTTTAATAAAGGCTTTTTTGGTGCTAATGGAATAAGCATAAAGAGCGGAATAACAACACCTGATATAAGTGAGGCTGCTGTAAAAAGAATGGCAGCAGCACATTGCAGCTGTAAATATGTACTTGCAGATTCGGATAAGTTTGATAATATAAGCTCAGTTACATTTGCCAGACTTGACGAGGTAAAGTTCATAACAGACAGCAGAGTGCCAGAGGCTTATAAAGAATATGAAGTGATAATCACACGATATCCAGATGTTTGATAGAAGACAGTATAAACAACCCCAGAGTGCCGTGACAGAATGTGAAATGATTCTTATGCGGCACACTGGGGTTATTAGTTATAGCTATTATTTATTAGTTATTGTTTATTAGCTGTTAGTAGTTAGTAGTTATTTATTATTTTCAAGTTCCTTCAGCTGGGCTGATATAGCTTTCTTAATAGCGTTGAAGGATTCTTTACTTATGTCATGTTCGATACGGCAGGCATCTTCTTCTGCCACTTTTTTTATCAACGCCAAGTTTTATGAGCCATGATGAAAGAATCTGGTGTCTTTCATATATCATCTCAGCTTATTTCTTTTCCGGAATCTGTAAGGTATATATAACCCTCTTTAGTTACACGTATATGCTCTGCTTCCCTTAGATTCTTCATTGCTATACTTACACTGGATTTTTTATATCCCATTTCATTGGCAATATCTATAGAACGTACAACAGGCAGCTTTTTACTAAGCATAAGTATTGTTTCAAGATAATCTTCAGCTGATTCATGAATAACCATCGTTAATTCCCCCTGGTATATATCATAATATGAACAAATCATAAAGTCGATATAGTAATAAGTGCTTAGATTATAACATATAATATAAAATTAAGCAAATTATTAGTTTCTAAAAGGAAAAATGTGGTATACTATAGCTATTATTCATCAGGTATCTGATATTCAAGATACAACAGTATGTAAATATTAAAAACTGGATGGTATAACTTATGAATGAGGTTAATGAATTATTTACTAAAGAAAATGTAGAGAAGATAGTGGTGCCACAGGTTGTTAAGGATGATCTGTTAAGTATTATAGAAGAAAAGTTAAAGAGGGCAGGTTTTTATTACAGAATAGCATACAGGGTAAAGACGGTTGATTCTATGGTCAACAAGCTTATATTTAAGGATTACCGCAGACCTGGTACAGAAAATGCTGACAAGAAAATGCAGGATCTTGTTGGCATTCGAATAATACTGTATTTTGTTGATGATGTTGATATATGCAGAAAGCTGCTGGATACATTGTTCGTATCGCCTGGCATGTGGGAAACTACAGAAAATAACGAGTATGAATTTAAGGCTATGAAGGTTAATGGTATATTCAGATTACCAGCATATCTTAGCAAAACAATTGTTAATCCATATCTGGCAGATTATGTAGATGATACATTTGAAGTACAGGTAAGAACGAATTCGTTTGAAGGATGGCATGAGATAGAACATGACATGAGATATAAGGGATCAGCTTTTGGAATCGGAAATGAAGCCCTTGCACGCAAGATGAATAGTATACTTGCTACGTTTGAGTTATGTGACGATTCGATTGTGGGGCTGTTGGAGGATCTTGGTCACCAGCATTACAAAGATAAAAAGTGGAATGATATGTTAAGATGCCACTATAGACTAAAGTTTGAAAATGAGCCATTACATCCATATATAGAAGAACTGTTTGATGAGGATACAGAGCTTGCAAAGATATTCTATAAGTTTAAAAGACCAGGGGCTATAGAACAGCTCTGGATGGATACATCAGAAAAGGGAATAGAACTTACTGTTAACAATATAGTAAGAATAGTTAACCAGATTGGTCCGGATGATGAAAGATTAAATGAGGCGTTTAAGAAAATAGATCATGAAAAAGGCCAGGATAACGAGACTGTAAGTAAGAGAAGAAAGTTTGAGCCTTTTAAGAAGCTTGGTACATATAAAGTATTCCAGTCACATTCGGCTATAGATCTTACCAACCTTTCCATGGAGGATGCGTATAAGAAGGCAGTTAACTATATATATTCATGGGTTAAATCAAGATTTCTTGAGGTCTTTGATGATCTGCCAGAGAGTGTAGGAGCATATGAAAACGAGATGCCAGGATATAAGGTTGCAATCTCATATGATCCTGAAAGGCTGTATTTCAGGGAAGTAACAACGCATCTTGATACAAAGATAGCTAACAGGGTATGGATATCAATAGCTTCTATTGAAAAAAGGAATGATACCCTTGTGTTTGATGTAAGCAACGAATATGCCGAACCAGCAGATAAGTACAGGGATAACGAAAACATATTATTCAGCCGTCCTAATTTCTATGGTGAGATTGCTGATAATATAGGAATATGCGATATAGAAAGATTAAGACAGACAGTTAAGAGTATTGGGAATGCGAAAGAATATGATGTGCTTAAGAAGCTTATATCAGATGAAAACAGGGAGTTTCCTGTTGTAGTCTTTGTGGCATCAGATGATTACTGGGTTGAAAAGTTTGATGTTGACTATTTTGCTTATCTTGTTGGATATTATGCACATATTAAAAGAGTAACTACAGAAGAATTAGCTGAACAGTTTGCAAAGGATTATGATCTTGATGAGGATGAATACAGAGATTCCATAACTGTGTTTTATCCTGGAAAGAAACCAGCTGCAAGTTATAAATCACATATACTCAATACAACATTTGAGGTTATTAAGATAGAAAAGAAGAAATACTGGAATGAAACCGGATGCCGTGCATTCAGACGGCAGCTTGTTTCAGATATAAGAGAAAATAATGTTGTTAAGTAGTCTGAGTATAACTTTTCAGGCAGGGTGTGGAAAAAATGAACCATGAAAAAAATGAATCTTATAATTATGAGAGCTGTTATATATAATTAAAGCATTAATAGTCATATGTATCTGTGACTGTAAGATATTATGTTGAATATGTAAGGAAAGGAGCAGTGACGTATATAGTGTATAGGTTAAATCTTAAACATGGTAACGTGAGATATAAATATACACAATATAAAATCTTATGATAACTGATAACAGATTCACAAAGATAGATGTTGATTCTGAATGCAGCATACAATATGACATTAAAATTATATAATTGTGGGAGGTTTTTATGCATCATATAAAAACAGGTAAACTGCGTAAGCATATGTCAGCAATGATGGCTGTGATTATGGCTGTATCTCTTGCAGTTCCAGCAGGTATGTCATTTTCAGCCAGAACTGTAAGCGCAGCAGATAAAACAGTAGAAGCAAAAGCTGGTGAAACTATTTATAATCTGCGTGATGGCTCAATCATAGCTACTGATACGGATGGTAAGAAGGATGTTACGTATGACAGACTTACAGTAAAGGTTGGAACTAAGAATGCATACAAATATAATGGTCCGGATCATGGTGTTGCATTTAAAGATGGCAATTCACTTGAAATAGCTGTTGATGGACCATCAAAAATAAGTCTTGGCGGATGCCAGTATTCTAACAATGGAACAATAACAGCATCAAGTGCAGATGGTTCATATACAGAAACAAAGGATGCCAGAACTGCTATGTGTTATCATCAGGATGGTACAACTATAGATTTTGCATATACAGGTGAGGCAAAGACAACAATAACAATTGCTTTCTCATGCACAGTATATGTTCCTGAGGTTATTGTTGGACCTTATACAGCTGATACTCCAGATGATAACGGTGTGAAGAAGGATTCAACATATATGTATAACTTTGCAGATGGTTCAGTAGTGCCAGCAAGCTATGATAGTGTTAATCCACTTAAAGGAAGTATTGAATCAAAGGATGGCAATCTTAAGATAACTGGCAGTGGCGACCTTTATATGCATGATACACAGCATGGTCTTGCTTTATACAATGGCAATACCTTTGAAGTGAAGGTAGCAGGTAATTCAACAGTTACATTTAATATGTGCCAGTATGGTGGCGATGCAGAGGGTAAGATAGTTGCATCTACTAAAAAGGGCGAATTTGTTACAGATACAAAGCAGCTTCTTATGGATGGCAAAGCAGATGGACTTTCATCTATGTCGTTCAGATATGAGGGAGTTGCAACTACACTTAAATTCACGGTATCCTGTGCAGATAAAGCAGAAATGTATCTTCATGGTATCAATGTAGCTAATGAACCTGAACAGACAGAGGTACCAGAACTTGTAGGTAATGGTAAGGCAGATGTATGGGATTTTGGTGCTGCAAAGCTTGATGAAACAGACTATAATAATATGCTTACAGAGGATGTTATTAATTCATGGTATCCAGAATCAGTTAAGGCTGGTTCAGAAGGTGCTACTATTGGTTCATTTATGACAGATGAATTATATTTTAATCCATCAGGAAAGACTAATAACAGAATCAGAACATCTAATACTGCTATTACAAGATACGATAAGAGAGATGATATTACTATAGATGGAGTGACATTAAGTGGATATCTTTATTCTAACAATGCAACTCCTGTAGTATACATGGGATTAAAGTTATATAAGAATGATATACTTACATTGTATACAGGTTCTAATGGTGGAGCTTCAACTATAGTATGTGAATCACCAAGTGGACACATCCAGACAGCAGAAAGTAATGTTTCAGGTGCAAAGATACAGTTTACAGCATCTGAGTATGGTATATATAAGATATATTCAACGAATGAAAAGCTTGTTGTATACAGAGCTGTAAGACAGCATACACAGCCAGTTGTTGTCAGTGGTGCTGTTGATACAAAGGATGCCAGCGGACTTGATACAAAAGATTACAGCATAGCATTTGTTAATAAGTCAACAGGCGAAAAGAATATTGTAAAACCAGAGAATGGTTCTTACAGTGTATATCTTAATGAGATGTATGACTATGATGTAGTCCTTATGGATGCTAATGGATATGTAATAAATTCAGCTAATAAGTTATCTATAGCTAAAGGCGATGGAGCTAAGAAGTTTGATATAGTTATTAAGTCAGTAGACCTTGTAAAATTAACAGGAAAGATAACAGGTCTTACACAGTCAGCTCTTGAAGCACTTAACTTAAGCTTTGTTAATAAAGATTATGTATACGTACCAGAAATCAAAATAAATGGTGATGATATTGCAGTTAATCTTGAAAAAGGGAGTAACTTATGATATCGTGGCTGAAGGAATAAATGATTATTATCTGTCTGATATAAAGACAATATCAGCAGATAAAGACATTACAAAGGATATTGTATTTTCAGCAAAACCAGCTTATAAGGTTAATATGAAATTTGATAATCTTCCAGAGGAAGCTGCTGCAAGTGTTACATTTTCTAATATTAATGAAGAAGGGTATACATACACATTCACAGATCTTTCTGATATAAAGTTAAGAGATGGACAGTATAATGTAACAGTAAATAATATTGGAAATGTTCCTTATAGACAGAAGATTACATCTAATTTAAAGGTAGATGGAAAAGCTGTTGATAAGACAGTAAGCTTTATTAAGAATACAAATTGGGATTTTTCTAAGCTCAATGGCAATCCTGGTATTGAAGCTATCGGGGAGAATAATTATTATTCAGGACTTGCATTAACAGGTTCTGTTATGGAAAACAAGACATATCTTCTTGCACTTACAGATGGAGAGATTAACTCCCGGTTAAAAAGGCCAGATTGTCAATATAGGTTACTGCTATTGTGCAGCATTCTCTATCAATGGTGAGGAACCAGTAGTAAGTAATAGTGGAAGTACTACTAATATTGAAACTACACAGTATGTAGTAAAAGAAGATGGAAATCTTAATATCAAAGGTGTAACAGCAGCTGTTGATGGCAAGGAAATCAAGCAGACATATTTTACATCAATAAGTGTAAGTGATGCTGTAGCTTATCAGCCACAGCTTTATGTAGGAGCTGATAAAGAATTCAAGACGATCAATGATGCACTTACAAGGGCTGCAGCTATGCAAAGAACAAAAGACCAGAGAGTTGAGATAGTTATTGACCCAGGTAACTACGAGGAAATGCTTGTTATCGATGTACCTAATGTATCACTTGTTAATGCAGCAGGAAGTGAATCAAGCCTTGAGATAAAGAATAAAGGTGTTGATATAGGAGAGAATGTAGTAAGAATAACTTCTTATTATGGACATGGATACAACTACTATAGTATGGGTAATGATTGCAAGTATGATGCAGATTTACTTGCAGCAAACAAAGAAAATGGATACCTTACAAAGAAGAATCCAGGTTCAGGTAGTACAGATGGTTCTTACTGGAATGCAACAGTAGTCGTATCAGCAGAAGGCTTTAAGGCAGATGGTATTGTATTTGAAAACTCATTCAATCAGTATATTTCAGAAAAAGAAGCTAATGATATTGTAGTTGAATGGGAAACAGGTGGTAAAGGAACAAGATCTACAACAGCAAAGGATACATCTGTCCAGGGAAGAAGCTTTGTTGAAAGAGCTGCAGCATTAGCAGTTCTTGGTGATAATGCTGTGTTTACAGGCTGTAAGTTTATAGGACGTCAGGATACATTATATGGTGCAACAGGCATCAGTGCTATGTTTAACCAGTGCGATGTACTTGGTGCAGTAGATTATATCTTTGGTGGTATGACAGCCGTATTCTACAGATGTCAGTTAAGACTTAACACAAGTGAGGCAGATTCTGATGTTGCTTACATAACAGCTGCACAGCAGTCAGGTGGAAGAGGTTACCTTATGTATGAATGTAATGTAACATCAACAACACCAGGTGTTGATACAGCATCACAGTACCGCTCTAAACCAGGTTATTTTGGAAGACCTTGGGCAGCTAATACATCAGAAGTTGTATTCTACAATACAACAGTTGAGACAACAGATTTTAAGGGACAGGAAGGCAAATCGCTTATAGCACCTGCAGGATGGAATAATACACTTGGTGGTGAGTCACCTATGATGTATGAATATGGAACTAAAGAGCTTTCAGGTGAAAATAATTCAGCATCAAGAGCAGCATGGGCTAAGGTTCTTGAATCTCCAGTTATAGATGATGGTAAGACAGAGATTACACTTGGCGCGTTCTATAACAAGACAGCAGATTACACTAATGTTGACAATGCTGTTAAGAAAGCACAGGCACTTAATGCAAAGGATTATAAGGATTTCTCAGCTGTGGAAAAAGCAGTTAAGGCAGTTGTAAAGGATTATACAGTTGATAAACAGGGTGAAGTTGAGAAGATGGCAGATGATATTCTTGCTGCGATTGCATCGCTTGAAAAGAATACACCAGATCCAACACCAGCACCGAATCCAACACCAACACCAGATCCAACACCAACACCGGATCCAACACCAGCACCAGATCCAACACCTGGAACAGATGATAAAACACAGGGTTCTGATGCATCAGATGGTAACACTGATAACAGCGGTACAGCCGGCAGCACAGAAAACACAGGTGCAGCAGATGCAGCTGTAGCAACAGGTGATGTGTATAATACAGCATTATATGCAGTTATTCTTATGCTTTCAGCCATAGCAGGGGTAACAGTATTAGCAGTATCAAAGAAGCGTACTGACCGTTAGTTGTTAGTTGTCAATCAAGTGAAAATACAGTAAAATGTAAAAATATAAGTAAAATATAGGATAATATTCCTCTTGTCGTACATGTTAATAAAATATATAATTATTTATATATTTTGTGCGGCAAGGGGAAATTTGTTGTTATTGAATAAAGAAAATAA
>ENA-OQOA01000665-OQOA01000665.1-human-gut-metagenome-genome-assembly--contig:-NODE-665-length-13854-cov-3.012967_pt1 | contig 13854 bp, 20 predicted proteins | sample MGYA00242633_ERZ504888 | MGnify/ENA primary metagenome ERZ504888 (study PRJEB26092, sample SAMD00036372) | human gut metagenome | host: Homo sapiens | study: EMG produced TPA metagenomics assembly of... | reverse complement strand
ATCCCATCATATCTAATACGGGGATTACTATAGTTACAATCCGTAGGTATCCGATTCTTTTCCGCAAGTCTGATCCAGTTTATCTATTCTGTTTATTATTTGGGATCAGCATGACTCGAATTGTTTTATCATCTTCTTCACCACCATCATCTATCAGTTCTTTTACAAGTTTTCTTGCTTTATTGGCACGTTTGCCTTGTGATTTACAACTAAATACAGTTATTATCTAAACTAAATCTTCAACAAGTTCTTGTTGCTCTGTCTTTTCAGTATGATCGATGATCTCAATATTACAATCATATAGACTTGCAATATATTCAACTAATTCAAATCCAAATCGTAACAATCTGTCTTTATAAAAACAACCACCTTGTCCACTTTATTTTGAGATATTCGTTTCATAAGTTCTTTTCTATCTAAATTAGGTTTTACATTCATAACTTGATTTAATTGCTCATGCGAATAATATCTATATCCATTACTGGAAGTGTGATGTGGATGAAGTTTCCCCTTTTTATCCCCATTCCTTAATGTTTGAGCCGATACACCTAATATTTTTGAAAATTTATTGATAGAATAATATTTACTCATAAACAAATTCTCCATATAATATTTATAATTTATTATAAGATTATTTTAACAGTTAAACACCTCCATAATAGATGTAATACGTTTTGGACAGTGATTACCAAATTTTGTACTTACAGCATCTCAATAAAAGCTGCCATTCTCGTATTGATCTGTTCAATATCTGCCTGTGAATAATCTGTCTCAACCACTGTGTACGGGATTCCTTTTTTGTCTTTCACTAATTTCTTGATAAGTGCGGTTTCCACATTATATGTATGACACGCCTGAAGAACAAGATCTACGACACCATCTACCTGAAAATCATCGATCAGCTCATCCAAAAGATCCAGACGATTCTTATTTGGAGACATACAAGAACATCCAATGTTTAAATATTTTCTTGCGAGTGCATCATATACATCTGGATTCTCTTCATCTACCATTGCTAACGGTTTCATTCCAGTACAGTTTTCAAAACATACGACAACTCCACCATTATCCTCAATTGCACGAATGACTTTCAAGGCCGCACCGCCAGATGGAGATCCGGTTACAAGGATCCTTGGTTTTTTCCCTATATTTTTTCCTTCTGTATATTCTTTTTCAATTTTATCTGTTACCGCATTGATTCTGTCTTCAAGACCTTCTGTGTTAATGTCAAAACCACTTCCATATACAGTATTGATCACATCTAATCCATTGACTGGTGCAGGATCATTTGCCATTACATATTGAAGACGTCTTAATGCTTTATTGATTCCATTTCTTAATTTGATCTGATGAAGAACTGCCTCATCTGTGATCGTTGTCTCAAATTTATCTTCTAGAACTTTCTTGAAACGAAGTAATTCTTTCTTAATATAACTGGATTCCATCTTCTGTCTGACAGTTTGGAAGTTCTACGACATGAACTGGTTTAAAAATCAGCAAGCATTTCGTACATTTTTTTCTTCCATCGCATGTTGTTTCTCCTACAACCAAATCTGAAAAATAGAAGAATGGACATTTATCTGTTTTGGCAAATCCATAACTTGATTTGATCAATGGACATAGGTTTCTTGGCAGATCTTTTTCTGCATCTGGGATTGTTTCATCTGATACGGAACATAATCCGACAACTGCTGCACCCATGGCATTTGGAATCTCTCTTGGAAGATAGGTACAAAATACACCGACAACAGGTATTTCTTTTTCTTTAACCTCCTTGATCGCGAGAAAGGAATTCTTTCTCTGTTCTGCAAATTCCTCAAAAATCTCTGGTAACTCTTTCTTTAATTCAACCATTGTTTGAATCCTCCTGTAAGTAAAAATTATCATTTTATTTTGCGGATGCCTAAAACGGCAGCTCCAATTGCTCCTGTGTATTGACATAACGGATCTGTTGCTACTTCTTTCACTCCTAAATGACTGGCTAATGATCGTTTGATCACATCAAATTGTGCTAGTCCACCAGAGAAAAATACTTTTGGATTCGCTGGCGCCAATTTCTGTGCAAATGAAGCGGTTCGCTGACAAATAGATTCTACACAACCAAGAACAATATCACCAGGTGCAATATCCTGTGCCAATAATCCAACGATTTCACTTTCTGCAAATACAGCACACATACTGTTGATCTTCGCAGGTTTGGAATCTTTTACAAAAGTGTCGATTCTTCCAATCTCACTTTCGACTCGTTTCATCGTCATCTCAAGGAATCGTCCAGTTCCAGCAGCACATTTATCATTCATTAAAAAATCTGTGACACATCCAAGATCGTCAATGGTGATCACTTTGCTATCCTGCCCACCGATATCTATGATCGTGTCACAATCTGGATTCATAAAAAATGCTCCAGCTGCATGGCAAGTAATCTCCGTGATCTTGAAATCTGCCTGATCTAACAGATTCCTTCCATATCCAGTTGTTACATAACATCTATTTCTTTATGTTGTTTTTTTATCTCTCTGTAAAGAGCTTCTAGAGATTTCCTTGGACTGATCGATGTTGGGATCATCTTTGTATCTATTATCTTCATATCTTCTAACAAAACGGCTTTTGTCATAGACGAACCAGAATCTAATCCTAAACTTATCACTGTACATTGACTCCTTTTGGAAAGTTTTTCGGGTAAATTTTATCATGAAAATGGTGTGGTTGCAATGTAAAAAACATGCTTAAAAAAAGAACTATACATTTTCATTCAAATCCTTTATAATAGTATGCTGTGAAAATAGCAGTATAAAACTGCTCATCATGCATTAAAAAAGGAGACGAAGAAAAATGAATCAAGAGAAAACAAAGGTGCGGAATACGACTTTTACGGGAAACTTCCGCTGCAAAAAGCGATTCTCCTTGGTCTGCAGCATGTATTCGCTATGTTCGTAGGTAACCTTACTCCAGTCCTTATCATTACAGGGGCTTGTGGTATTGCTTCTGGAACCGAATTTGCAGACGTTCAGATTGCGCTTTTACAAAATGCAATGTTAATTGCCGGAATTGTTACACTGATCCAGTTGTACGCGATCGGACCGATCGGTGGAAAAGTTCCAATCATCATGGGAACGAGTTCAGGATTTATCGGTGTCTGCAGCAGTGTTGCATCTGTTATGGGTGGTGGAATCCTTGGATATGGTGCGATCATGGGTGCTTCCATTATCGGTGGGTTATTTGAATCAGTATTAGGATTTATGTTAAAACCACTTCGAAGATTTTTCCCAGCTGTCGTAACTGGTACGGTTGTACTTTCCATCGGATTATCACTGATCGGTGTTGGTGTGAATTCTTTTGGTGGAGGAAATTCTGCTAATGATTTCGGTTCAATCGAGAACTTGTTACTTGGAACAATTGTTCTTGTGATCATCATTGCATTAAAACATGGAACGAAAGGTATCACAAGTGCTTCTTCTGTACTGATCGGAATTATCGCAGGATACATTATCGCAGGAATCATGGGTGTTGTACTTCCTACAACTGCTGTCAATGCAGATGGTGTAGAGTATACAAAAGCATGGGTGTTAAACTGGGATAAAGTTGCTCAGGCTGGATGGTTTGCCATTCCAAAATTTATGCCTGTAAAAATCATTTTTGATGCAAGAGCGATCGTCCCTGTACTTATCATGTTTATCGTAACTGCTGTAGAAACAGTCGGGGATATTTCCGGAGTTATCGAAGGTGGTATGGATCGTGAAGCTACAGATTCTGAGCTTTCTGGTGGTGTTGTCTGTGATGGTATCGGATCTACGATCGCAGCATTCTTTGGTGTTTTACCAAATACATCATTCAGCCAGAATGTTGGTCTTGTTACTATGACAAAGATCGTAAACCGTTTTGCACTTGCAACAGGAGCAATCTTCTTAATCCTGTGTGGATTATTTCCAAAACTTGCTGCATTGATCTCTATCATGCCACAGAGCGTATTAGGTGGAGCAGCTGTTATGATGTTCTCTTCTATCGTAATCAGTGGTATTCAGCTGATCACAAAAGACCATTAACAATGAGAAATATTACTGTCGTATCTGTAGCTCTCGGACTTGGATATGGAATCGGTGCAAACAGCACAGTTCTTTCTGGACTACCTGAAGGAATTCAGTTGATCTTCGGAGGATCTGGTATTGTACCTGCGGCACTTGTTGCAATTATCTTAAATATTGCATTGCCAAAAGAAGATTAAATAAACTAATAAAAACAGCACTGCATTGGGAATTTTATTCCTGTACAGTGCTGTTTTTCTATATGCTTTCCTGCGTCTATTATCAGCTCATAACACCAATTTCATCCGGTACGATCACATCAGCTTCTGTGCATGCAAGGATATCTTCTACACTATATTCTTCTGCAAGTTCCCTTAACACGAGACCATCTTTTGTAACTTCAAAATAGCAGCGTTCTGTTACGATATCTGTTACACAATGAACTCCCGTCAAAGGAAGTGTACATTTCTTTAATATCTTAGACTTTCCACTCTTTTCACAATGGTCTGTTGCTACGATGATCTTCTTCACTCCGGCACACAGATCCATGGCACCACCCATTCCTGGCACCATCTTCCCTGGAATCGTCCAGTTAGCGATATTGCCTTCTTGGTCTACCTGAAGTGTACCAAGAACTGCTGCATCAATATGTCCGCCACGTATAAATGCAAAAGACATCTCATGATCATACACGCTTCCACCTTTGATCACAGATGCAGGCTGTCCGCCAGCATCAATAACATCAATATCTGCTTCATCCCAGCTTGGGGTTGGTCCACTTCCGACGGTTCCGATCTCTGCTTCCAGCCACAGATCCACACCTTCTGGGAGATAATTTACACACATCAGCGGAACTCCGATACCAAGATTTACAAAATCTCCATCTTTAAAAAACTTTGCACATCGTGATGCGATCAGCTTTCTTCCTGTCAATCCTGCCATATCACTGACCTCCTTCCGCTTTTGCTTTGGCTCGCTGCCACATTGGACACATTGGTCGTTTCTCACCGGTTCTTTCATAGATCATATCGATCACAGGTGCTGGAACATCGATCTCTTCTGGTCCTAGTTCACCCACTTCCACGATCTCTTCGACTTCAACGATCACCGTATCAGCAGCCATAGCCATCGTACTGTTTGTTGCTCTGGAATTCATTCGGAATGAAATATTACCTGCAGTATCTGCTTTCGTTGCTTTGATCAAAGCAACATCTGCACGCAATGGTAATTCCAGAAGATATTCTTTGCCATCGATCGTTAGTTTTTGTTTACCTTCTTCTACTTCTGTACCAAGTCCTGTTGGTGTCAGACAGCCTCCTAAGCCTGCTCCACCACAACGGATTCTTTCTGCAAAGGTTCCTTGCGGACTAAATTCTATCGCAAGTTCTCCTGCAAACATCTGATCCTTGGCGATCGGGTTCAACCCAATATGTGTTGTGATCAAACTCTTAACTCTGTGATCTTTGATCAGCTTTCCGACTCCTTGATCTGCCATTCCAGCAGATACAGCGATCGCATCAATGTCTTTGATTCCTTTTTCTAACATTCCATCAATGATCTCATCTGCTGCAAATTCTCCATGCCAGTCTCCAAACATGATCGTCTGTCCATCATGAATTCTTGAGAGCGCTTCCTCTCTTGTTACAACTTTTGACTTCAAAGGCGTGACCTCCCTTCTATGTTCATGGTTTGATCCTGGCTTTATTCTCCTTTGAATTCAGCCTTTCTCTTCTCCATAAAAGCTTTGACTCCTTCTATAAAATCAGAAGATGCCGCACATTCACGCTGTGTCGGAATCTCACATTCATCCAGGTATTTCTTATAATCAGCAAGCCCTGCCTGATAAATCTGTTTCTTGATATTCTTATAAGAAAGTAATGGTCCATTAGCAAATTTCTTAGCAAGTTTCATAACGGTATCATCTAATTCCTCCGCTGGAACTACATCATATACCATTCCGGCATCTTTTGCTTCCTGTGCTTTCATTGGTCTTCCTGTAACACACAGTTCCATTGCTTTCTGAATTCCAAGACTCTTAACAAACAGGTACGTTCCGCCGGTATCTGGAACTAGTCCAAGATTCACAAATGCCATAATAAACTTCGCATTGTCTGCGCATATAACAAAGTCCCCTGAAAATGCAAGACTTACTCCTGCACCTGCTGCCGCTCCACTTACACTTGAGATCACAAGCTTACTCATACGCTTCAGACCATCGGTTACATTGCCAACTTTACTGATCAGAGAATCCATATTTACTTCTCCACCTTGTTGGATCAGGTTATAGAAGTATCCAATGTCTCCTCCTGCTGAAAATGCCTTTGGCATTCCTTTTAAAACAACAACTTTTACATTCGGGTCATTCTCACAAGTATCTACTACGTACATCAACTCGTCTGCCATCTGATCATCAATTGCATTAAGATTCTTCATATAGTTCATTGTGATGATACCAACTCCATCTTCTACAACGAACTGCAATTTCTCTAGCTTCATAGGCATATCCTCCTTTAAGTTGTTTTGATAACTATATTGTATCATTTTTTGTACAATTTGTGAAGCTTTTCGACAAAATTAAAGGGTTGACGAATCTCATTTTCTATAGTATCTTATAGCCATAAGGTCATATAACTGACGGAGCACGTGGAATTAACCACATGGAAGTATGATCATTAATCGCCGACCGTCTGGGCAATCTGTCTGGACGTGCGGCGTTTTTTTATTCTATTTTTACAACGTTTCATCGTTCAGATATTGATTCTGTTAACTTTTTACGTACTTGTCCTAAGTACGTATCATCCATAAGGAGGAATACTATGACAGTTGGTCATGTCCATTCCATCGAATCGATGGGTCTGGTTGATGGACCAGGGATACGAACCGTTATCTTTTTACAAGGATGTGCTCTAAGATGTCGTTTCTGCCATAACCCTGATACTTGGGAATTATCTGGCGGAACCGAATACACACCGGAAGAACTTGTTGCAAAGATCCGACGATTTAAACCTTATTTTAAAGAAGATGGTGGTGTTACCTTTTCTGGTGGAGAACCTTTATTACAACCTGATTTTTTAAAAGAGACTTTAAAACTATGCAAGAATGAAGGCATTCACACTTGCATCGACACTGCAGGTTATGGACTTTCTGATTATGATGAGATTTTAAACCATACAGATCTTGTTCTTCTTGATCTGAAACACATCCATAAAACGGATTATGAAAAAATGACAGGAAGATCAATGGATCGTTTTGAAGAATTTTTGAATGCTTTAAAAAACATCAGACTAAGATATGGATTCGCCATGTCGTTGTTCCAGGAATTACTGACAGCGAAGATCATATGGCTCAGTTAAAAGCTTATATTCAAACGATTCCTAATGTAGAGAAAGTTGAGCTGCTTCCTTATCATTTACTTGGTACCAACAAATATAAAGTTATGGATATTCCTTATTCTTTAGAAGGTGTACCGGCCATGGATAAAAAGAAAACAGAGATGTTACAACAAACCTATTTTGATCATGTTTATTTTACGGAGGAAAAATCATGTTAAACGAATGGAATGGATTCAACGATGGTGTCTGGACAAAAGAATCAATGTAAGAAATTTTATACAGAAAAACTACACTCTCTATGAAGGAGATGACTCTTTCTTAGCTGATGTATCTCAGAAAACAAAAAAGTACTGGAATAAATGTGAAGAACTGCTTGCTGAAGAATTGAAAAAAGGAGGCGTTTTAGATGTTGAGACAGATATCATTTCTGGTATCACGAACTTCGCACCTGGATATATTGATAAAGAAAATGAGGTGATCGTTGGACTTCAGACAGATGCACCCCTAAAACGTATTGTCAATCTATATGGCGGTAAACGTATGGCGCACCAGTCACTGGAACAATATGGTTATAAACTAAATGAAGAGATCGACCGCCATTTTAATGAATACAGAAAAACACACAATGAAGGGGTTTTTGATGCCTATCCAAAACGTACTCGTCTTGCAAGAACTGCTGGACTTCTAACAGGACTTCCTGATGCTTATGGACGTGGGCGTATTATTGGAGACTACCGTCGTGTTGCTCTTTATGGAATCGACCACTTGATCGAAGAAAACAAAAAGATCTAGACTTTGAAGATGGAACTATGACAGAAGACCGCATCCGTCTGCGTGAAGAAATTTCTGAGCAGATCCGTGCCCTTTCTAAAATGAAAGAAATGGCTGCATCTTATGGTGTTGATATTTCAAAACCTGCAAAAAATGCGAAAGAAGCTGTTCAGGCTGTTTATATGGGATATCTTGCAGGAACAAAAGAAAATAATGGAGCTGCAACTTCCCTTGGACGTACTTCTACATTCCTTGATATTTATATTGAACGAGATCTTAAAAATGGAGTGATCACAGAAACAGAAGCTCAGGAATTGATCGATCAATTTATCATTAAACTTCGTCTGACAAGACATTTAAGAACTCCTGAATATGACGAACTATTTGGTGGGGATCCTACGTGGATCACGGAGTCTATCGGTGGAGTTGGTATTAATGGAAAACCTCTGGTTACTAAGAACTCTTTCCGTTATCTTCATACTTTATATAACATTGGAACTGCTCCAGAGCCTAACTTAACTGTTTTATGGTCTGAAAAACTGCCAGACAACTTTAAACATTTTTGCTCTAAAGTTTCTATTGATACGGATTCTATCCAATATGAAAATGATGATGTTATGCGCCCAGTCTATGGGGATGATTATGCAATCGCTTGTTGTGTATCTGCAATGAAGGTTGGAAAACAGACACAGCTGTTCGGAGCCCGCTGCAATCTGGCAAAATCACTGCTTTATGCGATCAATGGAGGAATTGACGAGAAAAAAGGAATCCAGGTTGTTCCTGGAATCGAACCGATCACAGATGACGTTCTCGATTTTGACAAAGTATGGGAAAACTATAAGAAAGTTATGACTTATGTTGCTGAATTATATGTTGATACAGTAAATATCATTCATTTTATGCATGATAAATACGCATATGAAGCCAGCCAGTTTGCTCTTCATGATACAAACTTAGAGCGAATCGCAGCTTATGGAATTGCTGGTCTGTCTATTGCCGCAGACTCTCTATCAGCGATCAAATATGCAACTGTAAAACCAATCCGCAATGAAAATGGTGTAGCAATTGACTTTGAAACCATTGGGGATTTCCCTAAGTATGGAAATGATGACGACCGCGCAGATGATCTTGCAGTTAACACAGTAACATTCTTCTCTGACGAACTAAAGAAACATCCAATTTATAGAAATGCGATCCATACTTTATCTGCTTTAACGATCACATCCAATGTTATGTATGGTAAGAAAACCGGATCCACACCAGATGGAAGAAAACTCGGAGAACCTTTAGCTCCAGGTGCAAACCCAATGCATGGACGAGACGAAAATGGTGCTCTTGCATCCTTAAACTCTGTCGCTAAAATTCCATATCGCGATGTATGTCAGGATGGTGTATCCAATACCTTTTCCATCGTACCAGATGCTCTTGGAAAAGATCAGGAACAACGAGTACAAAACCTTACAACAATCTTAGACGGATACTTTGTTCAAGGTGCACATCATTTGAATGTAAATGTTATGCATAGAGAAACTTTGATTGATGCTATGGAACATCCAGAAAAATATCCAACACTTACGATCCGTGTTTCTGGATATGCCGTGAACTTTAATCGATTATCACGCGAACAGCAGGAAGAAGTGATTCGTCGTACATTCCATCAGAGTATGTAGCTTTTTATGAAACAGCAATGGTGTCTGATTCTTATTTGAATCAGGCACCATTACTATTCTTCAAACATTTCTCCCTCTATATTACTTATCTGTTCAATAGGGATGATCGTCTGATCGGTCATAACAACTGTGTGTTTATATTTATCAATTTTCTTTACACAACCAGAACAGGTAATATATGCTCCCCCATCTTTCTTAGCATCTGGTACAAAATACGTGATCTCAACCATTTGTTGTGTACCGATCGTTTCAGCGATCAGATATAACTTTTTATTTAATTCTGCTATAACTTCTTCACTCAACACCTGTTTTGCATCTGTTTGTCTTACAGTTTCTTTAATAGCTGCTTCGTGTCCGGTAAGTGCCGCAAAAGGCGAAAACTGTGCTGCCCTGGCATAAAGTGACATACGAGGGTGCTTCTTTGAAGTTGGATGCGGCAGATTGATAATATCATCGTATTTATGATTGTACTGATCCTTCATAATCTTCCTCCATTGACGCTGAATACTTACTTTCTATGCTTTATGTCCGCCGATTTGCTCATTACGGTCTTTTGCTGTTGCTCCCTCCTGAAGGTTCATTCCTTTCAAGATAGCATTCTTCCCAAACTTCTTTTTGATTGTGAGCATTGTCTGTTGCATCCGTTTCTCACGCTCTAAAACAGCCTCTTCTTCGGCTTGTTCCTGTTCCTTTACCGTATAATCTGTAAAAAGATCAAGCTGTTCATACGTTTCTTCTTCCTTTGAAAAACTTTCATCCACGAGCTTGTTCGCTGTGATATTGATTCTTCTGATCAGCAGATTTTTATCCACGATCCGATCATATAATTCCATCACTGCATCTGTGATCAGCATGGTAGATGATGTCTTCTTTTTCAGGTTTGTTGTTCCATGAGCGTGTTTTGGAACTTTCCTTCCATATCGGTCAATCGTAACAGATCCCTTGTACTTCCTATATCTATCTGGATCCGTTAGATTTTCTATATCATAACCTACGGTCAATACGATCTGGTCAGTAACAAGTCTCTTATCTACCAGATCAAGTGTCATAAGATCAGTCATTTCTTTTACAACTAACTTTGCCTTATCAAAGTCATATGGGCAGTGAAGTACTTGCCCGGAGCATACACTGTTGGTTTCCGGTTTGTACGCTTTGACTTGCTCCATAGTACAAGGCTCATAGCCCCAGGCATGATCGATCAGCAGTTCCGCATTGATCCCAAACATCTTATAAAGCAGTTCTTCATTATGGAATTCATTTGGCTTTCCGACGGAACATCTTGCAACATCTCCCATTGAAAAAAGACCGTGTTCTTCCAACTTCTTCGCATAGCCTTTGCCTACTCTCCAGAAATCCGTAAGCGGTCTGTGATTCCATAGCTTCCTACGGTAAGACATTTCGTCTAATTCGGCGATCCTTACGCCATCCTTATCCGGTTTAATATGCTTTGCTACGATATCCATCGCAATCTTACACAGATACATATTCGTTCCGATTCCGGCGGTTGCTGTAATTCCCGTTGTTTTTAAAACGTCTCGTATCATAGTCATGGCAAGTTCCCTTGCAGTCATCTGATAAGTATTCAGATAATCTGTTGCATCTATAAATACTTCATCAATTGAGTACGGAAAAATATCTTCTGGCGCAATATACTTCAGATAAATATTATAAATCTTGGAACTATATTCCAAATAGTATTCCATACGTGGTGGTGCAACAATATAATCAACCTTCAATGCCGGATTTGCATTTAATTCTGTGTTATCATCCGACGAACCTGTAAATGTTCTGTTTAAAGCTTTCCACCTGCGGGTATTATTGACTTCTTTAATCTTTTGCACGACTTCAAACAAACGTGGTCTGCCTGGTATTCCATAGCTTTTCAGCGATGGAGATACCGCAAGGCAGATCGTCTTCTCCGTCCGGCTTTGATCTGCAACCACAAGATTTTGTCGTTAAAGGATCGCGATTTCGCTCCTTACATTCCACAGAAGCATAGAATGATTTGAGGTCAATCGCAATATAAGCCTTTGTCTTTGTCATTATTCTATGCTCCTCTATTTGCATAATGAATCAACCATCATAGCAAGCCACATCATACAAAACATAAATAAAAAACACAATAGTACAGAACCACACCCAACATTTGATTTCCCATCATCGGATGATTCCTTCTTCCCTTGGCTATGCTTCGATGCATCATCTTCTTTCAATTTGTTATAAAGATAATATTCTCTGGCATTGTCTTTTCCAATCTTTTTTCCCATTTCGATCATAGTCAAAAAGGCCATATTGATCACTCCCCATTCCTTAATCTATTCATGTTTTTCTATTTACTAGAGCTTGGAAAATATGGGCTTAATACTCCAGCTACATTACTGATTGGCATTGTTTGCAGCCATACTTTCCCAGGGCCTGTAAGTATTGTGTTAAACACTCCTTCTCCGCCAAATAACATATTCTTTACACCCGGAACACTTTTGATCTCCATCGTACAACTTGCTGTCATCGCGGCCAAATGTCCAGTGTCTACAACAATCTGCTTTCCAGCCTCTAATTCATATTCCACAACATGACCATCAAATTCTGCAAACATGATACCATGGCCAGATGCTTTCTGCATAATAAAACCTTCTCCGCCAAATAATCCAGCTCCGATCTTTTATTAAAGAATGCAGATAACTCAACTCCATTCTCACCGGCAAGATAAGCACTTTTTTGTAATATCATTTCCTGTCCAGGTGCAATTTCAAATGCTTTGATGGATCCCGGGAAGCATGAAGCAAAGGCGATCATCCCTTCTCCGCCTTGTGCTGTATAAACATTCTGGAACATCTTTTCTCCTGAAAACGCTCTTCCAAAGATCTTTCCTATTCCTCCATTCGAAGTTGTTTCCATTTTCATATTTGGAGACATCCAAGACATTCCTCCACCTTCTGTAACCATTTTTTCTCCAGATTCCAGATAACAGATAACTACTGGAAGTGTTTCACCTAAAATTTCATATCTCATAATGTTTTCCTCCTTACTCAACATTTGATTTGTTATTCTTCTTTGCATTTACAATATAAATTCCAACACATACAAGTGCGAGTGCAATCAGACTTCCAATATTAAATGCCTGTTTGACTTCTCCCAATACCAATGCCGACAAGATTACACTGCATAATGGATTCACAAATCCAAAGATTGCTACCTTTGACACGTCATTATATGCAAGTAATACAGACCAAAGTGTATAGGCAACTGCAGATACCAATGCAAGATACAACACGACCGTAATTCCACCAACCGTTACATAATCTAAATGTCCACCCATTGCGTTTCCGATTAAAAATAATACAATTCCACCAAAAAAAACTGAGTTCCACTTAATATAACTGGTGATACTTTTTTTGAATAGTAATTGATCAATATCGTGGATGTTGCATAGGCTAACTGTGAAATCAAAACAAATCCTTCTCCCATCATCGTAAAGCCGAAATCCAAAGAATTTCCAAGAAGATTGATCACGACAACTCCTGCAAATCCTAAGATGCATCCTGTTAATTTTCTTCCCGTTAGTTTTTCATTTCGTACGATCAAACATGACATTAGGATTGCGATAAAATTTCCTAAACCTGTAATAATTCCACCTTTCACTCCAGATGTATGTGCCACGCCAATATAAAAGAAAAAATACTGTCCAACAGTCTGTGCAAGGCAGACAGGAACTGCATATTTTAGAATCTTTCCATCAGGCAGTGTCACTTTCTTTTCACGTATAGAAGCAAAAATCAAGACGAAAAGTCCTGCCAACGCAAATCTTATTCCTGCAAATACGATCTGACTGGCTGTGTTTGTCGTATCTACTTGTAACAGTCGATATCCTGTCTTGATCATCGGAATAGCACTTCCCCGTGAATTACCCCTCCCATGCGGTACAGTAGTTCCTATGGAAGTGGCTTCTAACAGTCGTGACAGTTACCCATTTCTGACCAAAAGATTGGCTGTCCGTACCAATCAAGGCATATTCACTTATGCCGCTATCCCTTTGACGGGAATACCTTTCGGATTCAG
>ENA-OQOA01000662-OQOA01000662.1-human-gut-metagenome-genome-assembly--contig:-NODE-662-length-13898-cov-3.306659_pt1 | contig 13898 bp, 15 predicted proteins | sample MGYA00242633_ERZ504888 | MGnify/ENA primary metagenome ERZ504888 (study PRJEB26092, sample SAMD00036372) | human gut metagenome | host: Homo sapiens | study: EMG produced TPA metagenomics assembly of... | reverse complement strand
ATCTTTAATATATTGCTAGTAATAAACCCATTTTTTCCTCACTATACAAACGAGGAGAACCTGCATTAATACATCCGGCATTCCAATACTGAGCAAATTCATAGGAATCAACCATATCAGGCAATACAGTCGGCGTACTCCAACCTACGTTTCCTTGGTAATTTACACGCATTTTACCTTCCTCACCTTTCTTGGTAGTGACCAAAATGACACCATACGCCGCACGTGCACCATAAATGGCACAAGCAGCAGCATCTTTCAATACAGAAATACTTTCAATATCATTCGGATTCACGTCCGAGAGACTCATTTCCACTCCATCAACCAAAATATAAGGATTCGCATTATTATCCAGATTGCCTTGTCCGCGCAAAGTCAATGTACCACTAGCTCCCGGACGGCCCGTATTTGAGTTGCTCACCAACAACCCCGGAACCATCCCTTGCAAACTCTGTGTGGCATCAGCTACCGGACGACGTTCCAATGCATCTCCTTTCACTGAAGACACAGATCCGGTAAGATTCACTTTTTTCTGTACGCCATAACCTATTACAACAACTTCATCCAACGTTTCGGTATCCTCAGCCAATACAACACTGAAACTAGTCCTCCCATTAATAGGAAGAGTTTGTGTAGCATAACCAATGTAAGACACAACTAAACTTCCTTTGGAAGGAACATTAGAAAGCATAAAGTTACCATCCAAATCGGTTATTGTACCGTTTGAGGTTCCTTCAATTAAAACACTGGCCCCAATTACAGGCTCCTGACTGTTTTTGTCAATTACCTTACCACTGATAGATAAGGATTGGGCCAACACCTCCGATGAGAACAAAAACAGGATAGCTGTCACCAATCTAAGGATTGAAAAGCAGTTTTGTTTTTTATTCATAATAAAGAATTTAAGGGTTAATTAGATTAAATCTGTTGCAAATATAAACCTCCTCCCCTTGCCTGCACCTCTTTATTTGTCTAATTAATCTCTATATTTGTCTAGAATAGTCCTCATTATCTACCTCTTAGACAAAAAGAAGACCTGAATACTTCCGGATATACCTCATCACCGGAAGACATTCAGGCCTTCTTTCTATATGTTAAAAAAAGATTATTTTGTTTCCATACTCATCGCTATTCCTTTTTCTAAGCCACGAAGCTCGGCAAGGCCACGCATACGTCCCAAACAAGAATAACCCGGATTTGTTTTCTTGTTCAAATCATCTATCATCTGATGGCCATGATCCGGACGCATAGGAATAGATATTCCACGACGTTGCTGCACTTTCAACAAGTTCTTAACTACATGATACATGTCCACATCACCCTCCAGATGATTCGCCTCATAAAAGTTCCCTTCAGCATCACGTTGGGTACTGCGCAAATGAACAAAATTGATACGGTCTCCCCAACGTTCCATGATACCCGGCAAATCATTCTGTGCAGATACGCCAAATGAACCACAGCACAGACAAAGTCCGTTTGACGGATTAGGTACAGCTTCCACCAACAGCTTGAAATCCGCTTCCGTACTCATAATGCGCGGCAAGCCCAGAATAGACATAGGCGGATCATCCGGATGAATAACCAGCTTTACTCCCATTTCATCGGCTACCGGACAAATTTCTTTCAAGAAGAAAATCAAATTATTGCGGAGCTTGTCCGCATCAATATCCTTGTAACGGTCCAGTTCTTTTTGGAATTGCTCCAATGTAAAACTTTCCTCCGAACCGGGCAATCCTGCAATCATATTTCGTGTCAGACGATGAATTTCTTCCTCATCCATTTGTGCCAGACGCGCTTTTGCCTTTTCTATCTCTTCGGCCGAGTATTCCTTTTCGGCTCCCGGACGTTTCAAGATGAACAGATCGAACGCTACAAAAGCAGCCCGCTCAAAACGCAATGCCTTGGAACCATCGGGCAACGTATATGCCAGGTCCGTACGGGTCCAATCCAGTACAGGCATGAAGTTATAAGTCACAATATAGATACCACATGCTGCCAGATTGCGCAAACTCTGTTTATAGTTCTCGATATATCTCAGATAGTCTCCTGTCTGTGTCTTAATATGTTCGTGTACGGGCACGGACTCTACGACACTCCAAGTTAATCCTGCTTCTTCAATCAATTTCTTGCGCTTCATTATTTCCTCTACTGTCCATACTTCACCGTTGGGAATATGATGTAAGGCATTGACAATACCGGTTGCTCCGGCTTGTTTGATATCCCACAATGATACGGGATCATTCGGTCCGTACCAGCGCCATGTTTGCTCACATAAAATCATATCAAATAAAAAATTGAGAATTAAAACTAAAGACTTGTTACATGGCAAATGCATTGAAACCACCATCTACTACGGCTACTGTACCGGTTACAAAGCTGCTGGCATCGCTGATGAGATACTGGATGGTTCCACACAGTTCCTCTGCTTTACCGAAACGTTTGAACGGAGTCTGGCGAATCACATCATTACCACGCTGAGTATATGTACCATCTTCGTTTGTCAACAAAGTACGGTTCTGTTCGGTCAGGAAGAATCCCGGAGCAATGGCATTCACGCGGATGCCTTCACCAAATTTCGTAGCCACTTCATTGGCCATGAACGCAGTGAAATTAGAGATTCCCGCTTTTGCAGCCGCATAACCACATACACGAGTCATCGGACGGAATGCCGCCATAGAAGAGAAATTCACAATAGCCCCTTTCTTCTGCTCCACCATCGGCTTCAAAAATACCTGTGTAGGCAGAACTGTTCCGGTAAGATTCAGATTAAGCACTTTTTGAAACTCATCGACCTTCAAATCAAAGAAATTTCCTGTAGGAGCAATCGTAGCACCCGGCATATTACCTCCTGCTGCATTCAGCAATGCATCTACACGACCATATGCTGCGAGAATATCCTTCAGATTCTGCTCCAATATAGCCTCATCCAACACATTGGTTACAAGAAACATGGCTTCCCCGCCTTTGGCCTTGATTTCGTTTACAATGGCATTTCCTACTTCTGCCTTACGGCCTAATATAACAACCTTGGCACCTTCTTCTGCCAAATGGGCGGCAATAGCCTTTCCCAAAAACCCCTGTTCCACCGGTGATTACCACCACCTGGTCTTTTACACTAAACAAATTATTCATGATATTATTCTTTATGGTTTATACCTTTAACACTATCTCGCAAAACAATCAGGCTCTCCGGCCCCATATTAAACAAAAGATCGGCGATACTCAAATTCGGCAGAAAACCGTATTTGGCATCAAAAACTTGATAGTAAGGTTTAGGGCAAAAGTCAGCATCCGCTTCACGCCAGTCACGCTTCGGATGAATAATCTCACGAAAATCAACCTCGCCCGGAACAAATTCCATGCAATATTCCGTTGTTCCTTCCATACGGGGATGAATATCGATCAAATCGCATACTAAAGAACAAATTTCCTGATTATAATCCCACAAGAAGGCATATTTCTTTTCATAAAAGACGTGGAAATCATCAGCATAGTACTCAAAGAAAGGACTATTTCTATATGCAGCCACCAAAGCATTCCAATGTATATGACGCCAATTGCCATGATCCGAAATGCGGACATCCTTCATCAGGCATTTAGGTGTACCGCTTTTTTCTGTAGGGATAGTCAGCGCCAGCGGACCATCGGCTGCCGCAATGACACAACGGTTGCGATAAGTCTGTTTCACATAATTGTCATACTGTTCCACATAGGCCTTCTCACAGGCGAACAGTTTTGTATAATATTCCACCGGGGCCAGATAGGCCGAACTTAAATATATCGTATTCTCCATTATTGCACTCGTTGAAAAATGCGCCCTTTTCTGGATGAAAACCAAATGCGCCAAGCTTTACCGATCAAATGGTCATCGGGCACCAAACCAAATAAACGTGAATCACACAAATTCACCGGATTATTGGATGCCATCCAGTAATAATTTTTATTAAATGTATAGGCTTCTACAGGTTTTCCCCCTACATACAGGGTATCTCCCCTGACAGAAGCCACTCTTCCTTCATGGCGAACAATAGTATTACACAACAAGGTCACATTCCAAGGATATACCTTGACAGGTTTCCCTTTTTCCGGGATCACAAAGGGATGGCTCTTGCTTATATCTTTATGATAGAGAGGAATCAAATCCACTTTTCCTGCCAGTTTTTGTTTTAACAGGTAATATTCATAATGACTGAAGGTACGTATGTACTTCCCCTCGGCATATCCCACTAACCTGTTTCCCTGAATGTTCACTTGCTGCATGGCAGCCTGCATCGTTTCTTCTTCCGTATGAGAATAGACATACAAAGATTTACTATCCGGGCTCAACACTTGTTCGTCAGTCACCCACAGTTCATCATTCAACATCAACGTATCTCCGGGTATTCCTACCACACGGCTTATAAACACCTCCCGGTTGCCCACCGACGTTTGAGGAAACCGTGGATTAGGGTTGTTGAACAACACAATATCCCCCTTCCCGGCAGTTTTTCCCAACCATCGCCAGATAGAAAAAGGCACACGAAACCCGATAACTCCACTTATTCACCAGAACCCTTTCCCCTTGATAAAGGCTATTCTCCATACCGGTAGAGGGAATGGTGCAGGAGGTGAAAGCAAATGTCTTTACCAACAGTACCAGAATGACAGCAGTAAGCATTGCTTTTATCCATACAGGAATACAGGGTATGCGCAACTTATTTAATATTATCTACAAAGGTAAACAATCGGTTCCAACGTATTTTTCCAGCCAGCCAGCCACGGTCATTATCCAATGACAACCAGATAAAGATGGGTTTTCCCACCACATGATCTTCGGGAACAAATCCCCAAAAACGGGAGTCAGCCGAATTATGACGGTTATCTCCCATCATCCAGTAATAATCCATCTTGAAAGTATACTCATCGGTTTCCTTGCCGTTAATATAAATCTTTCCATCTTTCACTGCCAGTTCATTACCCTCGTAAGCATGAATAGGGCGCTCATAAACAGGAAGATTCTCTAGCGTGAGTTTCACCGTCTCTCCCTTTTTGGGAATCCATACAGGTCCGTAGTTATCCGTAGTCCAGTTCTTATACATATTCAGCGGGTATAAGCCTCCCGCATCATCAGCCGGTGTATTCTCAATGCTGACAACAATATCCTTACGCGCCAACAAACCTGCTTTCGCTTTTTCTGTCAGAGGCATATTATAAACAGAAGCATCCGTATAATACATCATCATATCCTCCTTGCTGATACCCAGTTCATGAGCCAGGTCATCGGGAATAGGACGCTTGGTTTTCACCAGATAACGATACTGCACATTATCAGGCTCTTTATTAGCTTTACCATCCAAATAAATAATACGATCCTTTATCTCCAACGTTTGTCCGGGCAAACCCACACATCGCTTCACATAGTTCTCACGGCGGTCTACCGGACGGCTTATTATCTCACCGAAATTCTGTGGATTCTCTTTCAGATACTCCCGTCCCAACTGATAATAATAATCATAGACCACCCGTTGCTGCTCCGGAGACATGGAAGCCAAATCCACCGGTTTTGCCAGCTCCTTGCCTGCTCCATAACTCAGACGATAAACATCATCATTAGGCACACCAGTGGCAACTGTATCTCCGGCCGGAAAGTTAAAGACAACGATATCATTCAACTGTACGTCCCCCAAACCTTTCACCCGTTTATAATCCCCATTGTGGATGCTCAAGGTATGATTTACAATTAAAAACGGCAATGTGTGTTGCGCCAACGGCATGTGCAGCGGAGTCTGGGGCACACGGGGCCCATAACTCATTTTGCTCACAAACAGATAATCACCCGTCAGCAATGATTTTTCCAGCGAGGAAGAAGGAATCACATAGTTCTGGAAGAAATAGAGGTTGACAAAGTATACTGCCACCAGTGCGAATACAATAGCATCCACCCATCCCATGACGGTCACTACATGACGGTTCTTGGACTTTCTCCACCAAGTCCATGGAATCTTCTTTGTGATATACGCATCGAAGATAAACGGTACAACCACCAATCCCAGCCAGCTTCTCAACCAAACAAGAAATATCAGGTAAAGCGCCAGAACAACGGCAAACTTAATCCACTGTGTACGTGTTGCTTTTATCATATCTTAAAACTGAAATAAATCACTCATTCCTAATAATCCTTCATGCCTGGATGTATATTCCGCCGCCAAAACAGCTCCCAAGGCAAACCCTTCCGATTCTTGGCATCATGGGTAATTGAGATGCTATCCGCCTCAGAGTCATAGCGGATAGTATGAATACCAAACACCTCCCCTTCACGGATGGAATTTACAGGAAACTCATTCTCGGCACATTCCGATGTTCCCGACACGGTTCCATCCGGTGCCACCATGGTCCCTTTCACCCATTTACTCTTGCGGTTCATATTTTCCAGAATCCCTTCGGCCAGCGTGATGGCTGTTCCGCTGGGCGCATCCAGTTTATGAATATGATGAGTTTCGGTCATAGAAACCTCGTAAGCGGGAAAGTTATTCATTATTTTTGCCAAGTATTTATTTACAGCAGAGAAAATAGCGACCCCCAGACTGAAGTTAGACGACCAGAACAAGGTTTTTCCACCTTTCGTGCATAATTCTTTCACCTCATCACCATGTTTGTCCATCCATCCGGTACTGCCCGATACCAATTTGACACCGGCAGCAAAAGTTTTCATATAGTTGTCATATGCCACCATCGGGTTAGTAAACTCAATAGCCACATCTGCTGATTTAAATGCTTCCGAATTAAAATCATCTTGATTATCAACATCTATAATACTCACAATCTCATGTCCGCGGGCAACTGCAACCTTTTCAATCTCCTTGCCCATCTTTCCATATCCTATTAATGCTATTTTCATAATTACGAATGTTATTTCAGCCACAAAGATAGCGTTTTTCGTTGTAAACCATTACATTTGCCAAACATTTACACCTCATTAACATGGAACAACTATTACACTATGTATGGAAACATAAAATATTTTCTCTCAAAGAACTGAAAACAACAACCGGCCAACAAGTGGAAGTTATAGATACGGGACTGGCGAATACCGACACCGGTCCCGGTTTTTTAATGCCAAGCTCAAGCTGGACGGTGTACTTTGGATAGGTAATATCGAGATACATGAAAGATCTTCAGACTGGTTCAAACACGGACATCATGCAGATGCCGGTTACAACTCTGTCATTCTGCATATAGCCTCCGAAATAGATATGGAAATCAGCAGGAGCAATGGAGAAAGAATCCCCCAAATACAACTCATCTGCCCGGAAGCGGTCCGCACCAACTACAAGGAACTGTTGGAAACAGCCAGCTACCCTCCTTGTTACCGCATCATTCCTTCGCTCTCCCCTTTCACCGCCCACTCATGGATGTCCGCCTTACAGATGGAAAGATTCGAGCAAAAAGCGACCTTATTGAACGAACGGTTAAAACGTTGTCAAGGCAATTGGGAAGACGCTTTTTTATCACACTGGCACGTAATTTCGGTTTCGGGCTGAACGGAGACGCTTTCGAAACCTGGGCTCATCAGCTTCCCTTCCGGGCGGTAGACAAACATCGGAACGACCTTTTCCAGATAGAAGCCATCTTCTTTGGACAAGCCGGCATTCTGGAATATTCTGATGGAGACGGATACTATCTCCGGCTAAAAAAAGATACATCTATCTACAGCATAAATTCGAACTTATCCCGATGAATACTTCCCTATGGCGTTTTCTCCGGCTACGTCCTACTAATTTTCCGCATATACGGATTGCACAGTTGGCATGTCTTTATCATCGTGCCTACGGACTACTCTCTCGCATCATGGAAACGGAGACACTACAAGGTGTCAGAGATATTCTGAAAGGAGGAACTTCAGAATACTGGCTCACTCATTATACATTTGGCGGTTCTTCCCCTTCCCGTCCGAAGACTCTAAGTAACACCTCACTGGATTTACTCATTATCAACACGGTAGTGACATTTCTCTATGCTTACGGACTGCATAAAGGAAATCCTGTACTTTGTGCACGTGCCGGCAGTTTTCTGGAAGAATTGAAAGCGGAGAACAATTATATCACCCGCATGTGGGAACAATGCGGAATGAAAACTTCCAATGCCGCCGACAGCCAAGCTTTGATACAATTAAAGAAAGAATATTGCGATAAGAAAAAATGCCTGTATTGCCGGATAGGGTACGAATATCTGAAAAGAAAATAGAAAAGGGGGACTGAAGTCTTGAACTTCAGCCCCACCTGTTCTTATAATTTTCTGAATAACGACATCACTTTGACAAGCTTTTTACAATAGTGGAAACTATCTTTGAAGAACTTTTCCGACTATCCTTACTCAACTTATCTTTACTTTCCAAATTCATGCTGGTAAAATAGTTATTACCTCGGGTTACTTCCTTCTGATTCTTATCAAACAAAGAATAACTGGTGATATGAAACAAAGTACGCAAAGGCTTTTCCTGCCATTTCAAATAATGCTGATTCAAAAATAATACATAATCCGAATCAGTATCCTTTATCAGCTGTTCATACCGATTATCATCCACCTGACTAAGATCCGCATACCTCTCCTCTTCTTCACCTTCCAGTCTGATTTTATCCAACAAACTGCTGATGGCCGCCGCCTTTTCCGGAGTAACGAACTGGTATTTCTTATTCTTATTGGATGCAATAATATTCTTTGCTATAATCTGATTATAAGTATAATCTATGCTATCAGTCGGTATTCCAGTTTCCTCAGTAATCATACTGCCGGGAAAATAGTTGGATTCCACATTGTCGTGAAGTCCTATAACAAGAACCTTTACCAGATTGTTATTAGCCTTGTTAGCACCTTCTTCGTCAGCAGGCGATGCACATACAGAACCTGTCACCCATAATACCAATCCCAAAGCCAATGAGATTTTCTTAATAACCAGCTTTCATATTATCCTTTTTTAAATTACAGTGCAAATGTATTGTGTTCCTATTACATCCCTATTTGAAAGGAATTACATTTTTATTAAGAATCTCCTCCATCTTTCCGAATCAGCTTTTCAGTTTCCAATGGATAATCAGTAGTTATATAATCCACCTGCTGGTCAATCATCTTCTGAACCATCTCCATATCATTGACTGTCCACACATTCACCTTCATACCCAACTGATGTGCTTCAGCAATCCATTCCGGTTTCTCAGCCAATACCTTGATATAATAATCAATACCATTAATTCCTTTCGCCTTCAGGTCTTTAGGAGCCACATCACTTTTCAGATAAGCTATTTCCGAATCCGGAGTCAGTTTCACCAACTGTTCGCAAATGTTCATGCTGAATGAAATATATTCCACCTGTTTCTCCATTCGCATCTTTTTCACTTTATCTACAATGATTCTTACCGCTTCATTTTCCGCTTCTTCGGTTCTGTGAGGCTTGATTTCCAATATCAGCTGAGTACCAGTCAATTTCTTACCCGCTACCAGATAATCATCCAAAGTGGACAACTTCTCGCCGTTACTCAATTTCAAATCTTTCAATTCAGCAAAAGGAGTATCAAAAATGCAAATTCCCTGAATGCTATCGTCATGATTGACTACGATTTCCTTGTCCTTCGTCAGTTGTACGTCGAACTCCGAACCATACACCTTTGCCTCTGCAGCCTTTGTCAAAGAAGCAATAGAGTTTTGGGCAGAACCTTCACATTTCCAATATCCGCGGTGGGCAATCACTTTGGTCTGGGCAGTCCCGGTCAAAGTAACAGCACACATGGCAAAAGCCATCATTAGTTTACTTAGTTTCATCTTTATTTCTTATTTAATCATTATCTATTAGAATCCATATCTCAAACCTATCTGAACCTGAAAAGGAGTACCGTTCAGACTGGATACACCTGTGTTGGCATTTACATTATAAGTATATTGTTTGGCATCTTTGTCAAATCCCTTGATACTATAAATTTTCTGTGTTCCCAGATTATGACCGGCTCCCCAATCTTTATTCAACATATTGGCCACATTGAAAATATCAACAGACACTTCCAGATTCTGCTTTTTGTAAGTCTTGAATTTCTTGGCCAGACGAAGATCTAAAGTGCCATAGAAACCATTGACCCCTCCATTACGTTCGGCCACTTTACCAAAACTCTTACGAATATAATCTTTCACACTCTTTTCCGCATCCGGATTGTTCAATATAGAATTAATACCTTCACGAATATAATCAGGAGTAGCGCTGCTATTCGGATCATATACATAGGCCAGGTCATTACTATCCACAAAGTCACCGTTCACATTTCCATTCACAATCATGGAATAACGTGTTCCCCCGATGCCGGAAAAGCGAGCACCTACGGTAATGCCCCAGAAAGTAGGCGCCGAACCATAAACCACCAGTTTATGACGGAACTGATTGTTGGAGTAAGTCATTTTGCTTAAATCACGGGGATCGTCAACCACCATTTGGGAAAGAGTAGCGGAATTAGCCACATTACCATTATAGGAAGTATTGTCTTTGGTATCGTTCCAAGTATAGCTGAAAGAAAGTTCTCCGTCTTTATAGTAACGCCATGTTCCATCTACGGTGAAAGCGAACTGATTTACTTTTCCCTCGCTGACCAATTCGAGCACACGCCCTACTTTGGTACTTTTACGTCCTTCCATCCAATCAAGAGTACCATCTTTTCCTATAGTAGAAGCAGGTACATAAATACCCCGGTTCCCTTCTGCAGAAAGACGAAAATAAGGATCATCCACCATGTTCCGGTCTATATACATATAGTTGTTACGTCCCAAAGTCATATATCCGCTGACACTCATTTTCAAACGGTCACTGAAGAAGTGAGTGTATGATATATTCGCCTTATAAACCACGGGAACCTTGGCATCCTTGCTATTCATATTGATCGTAGGTACAGCCTTGTCCGCATATTTGGGATTATTCAGCAAATCAATACCCGGAGCCGTGGAAGGATCTTTCCGATACCCTATAAAATCGGGAGTGGGAACTATATCCGGTTCTTCTTCCGTATTCTTGATATCAACCGACATCACTTTCGTACCATCAAATACCATATTATTAATCATGGCATAGTTATTGATATCAGATGCAAAGATTCCCCCGCCAATACGAAGAATATCCGTGTGCTTGTCATTAAAGTCCCAAGTAATCTGGACACGAGGCTGAATCTGGAAAGTAGAGAGTCCATTGTCTGTACGCAGTCCCAATTCATCATACACCAGTTGGCTGAATACTTTATTGAAATAAGTGGCATTATCCAACGTAAGCCTGCCATCAGCTCGAATCCTGTGAACAGTTTAGTCTGCAACTGGGCATAGATACCTGCATTCAATATATTTTGGCGTACACGCTGATTATTTTGGTCAGGATCCAAATACACTTCACGTACATAACGAGAAGGCTTCAATGCCTCGAAATTATCCAGTCCGGTAAAATAAAAACGCCCGTTGGCCTCACTACCGTAACGAGAATTCAGATTCGTGTACATCAAATCAAAACCATATGTATAGTTTACCTTATTGGTATTATAATAATAATTATCTACCAACTGAAGTACGTGATTATAGAAATTCTCGGGGCTATAACGCTGACCACCCAGCTGAATGGTAGTAGTCGCCGTGTTTCCATCTATTTCCGATTCTACACGTTGCACAATGGCACGTGGAATATTATCAGCCGGCAATTCACTGCCCGGCATGGATTTTTCCAATGTATAAAGATGTTGCAACTTCAGTTCGTTGGTACTGCGTGGTCCCAGTACAGAACGTAAAGTAAGTAAAGCACTGTTGTTCAACGAATGTACATCACCATACACTTCATAAAGATTGATAGCACTATTGTCGCTCAAGCCCATATTGTTATTGTCATTCACAAAATTATCAGTAAACGATAACAGGTTTGTAGCATTAATCTGCCAGTCCAGACGAGCAAATACCGCATCGGTATTCTGTTTTTATCAAAAGACCCGAACTGAGGATGGTCCGACACTCCATATTTATTGCGGGCTATTTCCAGAAAGCGGTCTCTGGTTTCCGTAGTCAAATTATAACGCTTTTCATCGGCAGCATTATGAATATCGGCAATATACAACGGACGTGAATCAGCCTGATGATCCCAAGAAATAAAGAAGTGGGCACGGTCTTTCACCAATGCACCGCCCAATGAGGCTCCAAACTGGTAAGTAGAGAAATCATTCGAGCGCTTGTTGCCGCGGATATCATATTTGCTGGACAACCAGTCGGAACGCAGATAAGTGAAAGCGCTACCTGTCAATTGGTTGGTTCCCGATTTGGTCACCGTACTAATAGTACCTCCTCCGGCACGACCGTTAGTCACATCATATTCATTCGTCACGACTTTGAACTCACGGATAGCCTCCATCGAAATGGCGTATGGCACACCGTTGCGACTGGTTGTACTACCTCCCGAAGTAGGGCCCTTGGCACTCATGCCATCAATGGTATAATTAGTAGAAGAAGCCAACTGTCCGGACAGGCTGGAACCTGTACTCAATGGTGACAGGTCAATGAGCGAAGTAAAGTTACGCCCGTTCACCGGCAGTTTGTTCAGATCATTGGCCGTCACCGAAGTAGCGGCCCCCGTAGTGGCGATAGAATTCTTCAATGAATTAGCCACCACCTGTACAGCCTCCATCACGACACTTTCCTCCTTTAACTGGAAATCCAGACGGAGCACATCACCTTGGTTCAGCGTATATCCTGTCTTTTTCTGATCACCATAGCCTACATAGCTGACGGTGACAGAGTAAGGTGAACCCAAAGGGAGTTGCTTCACAATGTACTCTCCCGTCTCGTTGGTGATAGAACCGGCACTGAAACCGGTCGATTCGTCTTTACCAACACTGTGGCTCCGATAACCCCCTCTCCGGTTTCGTCAGTCACAATACCTTTTACAATCGCCCGGTAATCCTGTGCGGAAACATAGCCCGCAACGAATAGCGACAAGCATAATAACAACAAAAATCTCTTTGACTCAATAAGAATTTTCATGTTCAAATGATTGATAGCAGTTTAACAATAATACCTATTTTCATTAAATTTAATTTGCAAGTGCAAAAGAATGCTGAATGGATTACGAACAAATTGCTACAAAGTGACAATGCTGTTTCAAAGACAAGGAGATAAAAAAGTGTGTGGATATGCCCTGCACATCCACACACCATCTATGCTTTTATTACAAAAGAATTACGCTTAAAACGCTTTCTTGTAAAGTTCCAGAATAATTTCTTCCGTCACTTCACGAGGATTGCCCGGCGTACACACATCGGCAATAGCCGAAGCGGCCAGACGAGGCAAGTCTTCTTCCTTAATGCCCAGTTCAGACAAATGTTGAGGGATACCTACCTTGACAGACAATGCCTTCACCGCCTCAACAGCCGCCTTCGCAGCCTCTTCCTGGCTCATGCCATCCTTGTACACATTCATCGCCTTGGCGATATCTACATATTTGGGCAAAGCAGCCGGAGCATTGAACTCCATAATGACAGGCAGCAACAGTGCATTAGCCACACCGTGAGGAATATCGAAGATAGCTCCCAACGGATGAGCCATACCGTGAACCACGCCCAAGCCTACATTAGAGAATGCCATACCTGCAATGTACTGTGCCACGGCCATGCCGTTACGAGCTTTCGCATTGGTAGGCTCGAAGACAGCAGTTTCCAGATAACGGGCAATCATTTCAATCGCCTTGATCTCAAACATATCGCTCATTTCCCAAGCACCTTTGGTATCAACCTTCGATGGCGTGGGTCAGTGCGTCCAAACCGGTAGAAGCAGTCAGCCCTTTAGGTAAAGTGTACATCAGTTCCGCATCCACAATAGCAATGGCGGGGATATCGTTCGGATCTACACAAACCATCTTCTTA
>ENA-OQOA01000661-OQOA01000661.1-human-gut-metagenome-genome-assembly--contig:-NODE-661-length-13903-cov-4.791667_pt1 | contig 13903 bp, 16 predicted proteins | sample MGYA00242633_ERZ504888 | MGnify/ENA primary metagenome ERZ504888 (study PRJEB26092, sample SAMD00036372) | human gut metagenome | host: Homo sapiens | study: EMG produced TPA metagenomics assembly of... | reverse complement strand
ATAAAGGTATGTCCGCCGCCCTCTGCGTAGCCGCTGCCTACGGCTGGCAGGGGGCGCGGAACACTGCCCGGCTCACGGCGTGGTTCGTCCTGCTCAATCTGACCCTCACGGGGGGCGCTTTTCCTGCCCGGTGCGGCCTGCAACAACCTCAGCTTCTATCTGCCGGTGTCGCCGGGGCTGCTGCTGGCGTCCACGGCGGGGGTCTGCGGCGTGGTGGAGGGGGTGCTGCACGTTCTGGGCCGCAGCGGCCCGGCCTGCTTTGGGGCGGAGCTGTCGGTGGCCGGGCGGGTCGTTCCGCTGAGCGTCTTCTGCGACACCGGCTTCCATCTGCAGGAGCCGCTTTCGGGCCGGGCGGTGGTGCTGGTGCGGCTGGATGCCGTGTCTCTGCCCGCTGAGCTGAGGGCCTATCTGGACGCCTGCCTCGCGGGCGTCGGCGCAGAGCCTCGCCCGGAGTGGGGCGTGCGGTTCGTACCCTGTCAGACCGTCGCGGGACACTGTCTGCTGCCCGCTCTGCCTGCCGCGCTTGGGTCAAATGGTAGAAAGCAGGACGGAATATACGCAGCGTTTTGCGATATGCCGCCTCCGCCGGGGGGATGGACGGCTCTCGTCAGCGCGGAAACGGCGGCGCTGCTGGGCAAATGACAATACAGTGGGAGGAATGTGCCTGTGTTTCAACGATTTGTAAATCTTTTGCAGCGCCTCTGGGCCAGACTGAGCTGGACAGGCGGCGCACATTATCTGAACGGCGGGCCGGGTCTGCCGCCGCCCCTGACCCCGGAGGAGGAGAAAGCCCTTCTGGCCCGGATGGCCGACGGCGACCCCGCCGCCCGGGATGAGCTCATCACCCACAACCTGCGGCTGGTGGTGTACCTTGCGAAGAAATACGAGGGCAGCGGCGTCCCCTCGGAGGACATGGTGTCCATCGGCACCATCGGGCTCATCAAGGCGGTGAACACCTTTACGCCCGGGCGGAGCATCAAGCTGGCGACTTACGCCAGCCGCTGCATCGGCAACGAGATCCTGATGTATCTGCGCAAAAGCTCCAACCGGCGGCAGGAGGCCAGCATCGACGAGCCGCTGAACATCGACGGCGACGGCAACGAGCTGCTGCTGTCGGACGTGCTGAGCAGCGAGGAGAATCAGGTGGGCCAGCGTCTCGAGCAGGACGCCGAGCGGGCCAGCCTCCGCCGGTCGGTGGAGCAGCTCTCGCCCCGGGAGCGGCAGATCATGGAGCTGCGCTTCGGCCTGCTGGACGGCGTGGAGCGGACCCAGAAGGAGGTGGCAGACGCCATCGGCATCAGCCAGAGCTATATTTCGAGGCTGGAAAAGAGGATCATACGGCAGCTGAGGGAGCAGCTGGGGGAGTAGCCCCCTGAATTTGGAATGAATGTTATCCTGCCCCTGCGGCCATACTTCCGGTGAAACTGAAACGAAACCGGAGGGTAGGGGATGTACAACAAGGTGGAGCTGTGCGGCGTGAACACCGCCGAACTGCCGATACTGTCCGAGCAGGAGAAGCGCGACCTGCTCACCCGGGCGCGGGCCGGGGACAAAAAGGCCCGCCAGAGCATGATAGAGGGCAATCTGCGGCTGGTGCTCAGCGTGGTGCAGCGCTTTTCGCAGCGGGGCGAGAACATGGACGACCTGTTTCAGGTGGGGTGCATCGGGCTCATCAAGGCCATCGACAACTTCGACCCGGCCCAGCAGGTGCGGTTCTCCACCTACGGCGTGCCGATGATCATCGGCGAGATACGGCGGTTCCTGCGGGACAACAACGCCCTGCGGGTGAGCCGCAGCCTCCGGGACACGGCCTACCGGGCCATGCAGTCCCGCGAGGAGCTGGAAAAGCAGCTGGGCCGTGAACCCACCGTGGACGAGATCGCCCAGAAGACCGGTCTGTCCCGCCGCGAGGTGTCGGCGGCGCTGGAATCGGTGGTGGAGCCGCTGAGCCTTGAGGAATCGGTCTACGCCGACGGCGGCGATGCGGTGTACGTCATCGACCAGGTGCGCGACCCCGACGGCGAGGACAGCTGGATCAGCGGCCTGCAGTTCCGCCAGACCGTGGCGGGCCTCACCCCGCGCGAAAAGCGCATCATGGAACTGCGCTACCTCAAAGGCAAGACCCAGATGGAGGTGGCCCGGGAGATCGGCATCAGCCAGGCACAGGTGAGCCGGCTGGAAAAGGCGGCGCTGGAGCAGTTCCACCAGACGACATGACAAAGCGGCGGTGTCCTGGACACCGCCGCTTTCCGCTAACGAGGCTTGTGGTATTTTTCCCGGGTGGCCGCGCCGCCCCGCAGATGGCGCTCGGCCTTGTTCCGGGCCAGCACCATCTGCACCTGCCGGAACAGCTCCGGGCCTACCGTCCGCAGCCGCACCGATACGTCTTTGTGTACGGTGGACTTGCTGCAGCCGAAGGCCCGCGCCGCCGCCCGCACGGTGGCCCCATGCTCCACGATGTACTCTCCCAGCAGCAGCGCCCGCTGTTCCGGATCACCTTTCATGACTGCTCCCTCCCGCCAAAGTGTGCTTGTTCCAGAATATGTGACCCGGCGGGCCGATATACCGCCGGGGACTTGACTTTTGGCGGAGAGCGGCTATACTGAAAGCGGACATGAAAACAGGGGCGCCGTGAGGCTGAGATCTGCTGGAAGCAGAGACCCTTGAACCTGATCCGGGTAATGCCGGCGTAGGTAGTTTGCGGAAAGGTCCCGATTTTCACAAACAGCCCGTGCGCCTGCCAGCAAAAGCAGGCGTATTTTTGTTTTTGTGTACTATTATTATGAGAAGAGGAATCCTCATGTCGAAATCCTACTCCAAGACCCGGGTGCTGGTGGAGTGCGCGCTGATGGTGGCGATCGGCACCGTGCTGGCCAATATCAAGATCTTCACCATGCCCAACGGCGGCAGCGTTACCCTGCTGAGTATGCTGCCCTTCGTGCTCGTCTCTTTCCGCCACGGCGTCAAGTGGGGCCTGTTCACCGGTCTGGTGAACGGCTGCCTGCAGATGCTGCTGGGCTTCTGGGCTCCCCCGACGCCCACCTTCATCTACTTCCTCGGTGAGATCCTGCTGGACTATCTGGTGGCCTTTATGGTTCTGGGTACCGCAGAGTTCTTCGCCCGTCCCTTCAAGAACCGGATGGTCGGCGTGGCCGTCGGTACGGCCATCGCAGGCTTCCTGCGCTTCATGTGCAGCTTTCTGTCCGGCGTCCTCGTCTGGGGCAACCTGAATGAGGGTCTGAGCGCCTGGACCTACAGCCTCGTGTACAACGCCAGCTACATGCTGCCGGAGACGCTCATCACTGTGGTGGGCGCTGTGCTGCTCATCAAGGCAGCACCCCAGATCTTCGACCGTCAGTACACCAAAGCCTGAGTTCTCCTGAACGCAAGTCCCGCCGGAGGCAGAAATGCACCCGGCGGGACTTTTTTTGCACGAATTTGAAAAAAGCTGTTGACAACTCTCCTTTCAGCTGGTATAATAACACACGTCGTCAGGGACGACACAGGCTATGGGGGATTAGCTCAGCTGGGAGAGCGCTTGCATGGCATGCAAGAGGTCAGCGGTTCGATCCCGCTATTCTCCACCAAAAAGACACTGCACAGTTTGTGCAGTGTCTTTCTTTTTGCACGTTTGTTGCGTGAGTGAAAAACAGGAAGATGAACGGTGCCGATCGGAGTTTTGACGATTTGCGGCGCTGTCCTGATGCAGTAAACCGTAAGATAAAAGCAGAAGACGCTCTTCCCGGATGGAAAGGGCGTCTTCTGCTTTTTTAGTCGTTCTTCACGCCCGCCGGAGCCGGCTGGGCAGAGGCCGTGTCAAGGCCGACGAGATATTCCGGATCGACCTTGTCCTGTGGTTTCTTTTTGATAGCATGGTGATTTGCCCCTCCTAAGAGATTTCGCGGGAAGCACTTCTCCCCGTCTGACAGGGAGAAGTATATATTCCAAATCTTAGGAAATGCCCGAGAAATTTATTAAGAAGGACGTAAGAGGTTTGAATTTTTATGAAAAAGTTTCACAGGACGTAAAAGCCTCTCCCTTTGGGAGAGGTGTCACCGCAGGTGACGGAGAGGGCAAGGATGCTGAAGAAAAAGTTTAGACACAGCGATAGTATCGCTCTGACAAAAGAGCTTGCTTATCGCAGTGCGGCGGCTCTGCCATCCGCAGATTGCGGATATGCACCATGACGGTGCCGTTGGAGACGTAGAAATACGGCTCGCTCCACACGGTCTCGTAGATGACCTGCACCGGGAAGATGCGCTGGGGGCTCTGCATCAGCAGCTTGAGGATCTTGTACTCGGTCTCGGTCAGGTCGGCCTCCTGCTCGTCCACCCAGACCCGGTTGCAGTCCAGCGCGATGCGCACGCCGTCCCGGATGTCCGGGTCATCCTCTACGATCATGATGGTCTGCATAGTCTATGATTCCTTTCCTGTATGGCATAGTATCTGTATAGCAGATTTCCTGCATTGTGGACAGCTTATCACATACTTCTTGGGATTTGTGGGATAAGATCCTAAGGAATTCTTAAGAAAGCGGCCATTTTGCCTCTTGCGGAGCGGGGCGGGGGAGAGTATTCTTATAGAAGAATACACAGGAAGTGAGGGTATCCCTATGCACAAAAAAGTTTTGGTATGTCTGCCCCTGAACGACGCCCACCGCGCCGCGCTGGAGGCATCCGTGCCGGAATTTGAATTCCGTTTCAACGCGCTGGACGACGTCCACGCCGAAGATGTGCTCTGGGCCGACATCGTGCTGGGCAACGCACCGGTGTCGATGATCCGCCAGAACAAGCACATCGAGTGGTTCCAGTCCAACTCCGCCGGCCCCGACGCCTATCTGAAGCCCGGCGTCCTGCCCGAAAACTGTATGGTGACCAACGCCACCGGTGCCTACGGTCTGGCCATCAGCGAGTGGATGCTGGCCATGTGGCTGGGCATCCAGAAGGATATGTTCCTCTACCGCGACCGCCAGAACCAGCGCCAGTGGGCTCCCATCGACCGCCCCGTGAGGGGCATCACCGGGGCGCGGGTGCTCTGCGTCGGCATGGGCGACATCGGCTCCAACTTCGCCCGCCGCGCCCATATGCTGGGCGCTGAGGTGGTGGGCGTCCGCCGCACGGTCCACCCCGACACGCCCTGCCCGGACTACTGTCTGCGTGTGGTGGCCCAGAGCCAGCTGGACGAGGAGCTGCCCGAGGCCGACCTCATCGCCCTGAGCCTGCCCGGCACCCCCGAGACCAACAAGCTGTTCGACGCCGAGCGCTTCGCCCGCTGCAAGGACGGGGCCATCCTCATCAACGTGGGCCGCGGCACCACCGTGGACAGCGACGCCCTCGTGGAGGCCCTGCGCAGCGGCAAAATTTTTGGCGCGGGCCTCGACGTCACCGACCCGGAGCCTCTGCCTGCCGACCACCCGCTGTGGGGTGAGCCGGGCGCTATCATCACGCCCCACAACTCCGGCAAGTTCAGCCTGCCCAAGACGCTGGACAACATCGTGGACATCTTCATCCACAACCTCAAGCGCTACGCTGAGGGCCTGCCGCTGGACAATCAGGTCAACCGCACCACCCGCTATGCCGCCGACCAGAACGGCGGCCACCGCCTGCTGAGCACCCTGTAAAATACGATAGTGTGATAAAAAGCCCATCTGCACCGTGGTACAGATGGGCTTTTGGTTTAGAGATTCATCGTGCCAGCACCACCGAAAGGGTGACTTCCTTGGCGTCGGGCGAGAGGTCGAAGCTGCCGCCGTCCTGTGCGGTGAGGCAGATAGTGTAGACCTTCTTCGCGCTGAGACGGGCCGGGGCATCGTCGAAGTGCCAGTCGGACACCTCGTGGTAGCGGCCATCCGTGCCGAGGGCGAAGAGCTTATAGTCGGCGGCATTTCCGGTCAGGCCGTTGATGCGGAAAGAACAGTAGTCGCGGGGTGGAGGTTGTCGAGGGTGGCGGTGTGGAGCCAGCTTGCGGGGGTGCCGGCGCCGCCTGCGGCCTGGAACTCTGCCGCCGAAAGCACCCGGCGGGAGGTCTTGTCCAGATCGACCTTCCGGTAGGGCATCTCGGGCAGGAAGACGAAGCGGTCCTGCAGGCGGAGCAGCTCTTTGTAGCCGGTGGGGCAGTAGAGCTTGTTGCCGTCACGGCCCGCGTACATGCCGATGGCCATGTTGTTGTAGCCGTAGAGGGAGGCGACGTCCACGGTGAGGACGGTCTTTCCGGTGTCGAAGTCCAGCACGATGTACTGCCACATGCCGCTGTCCACATCCTGCACGAAGCCGTAGATATAGCCGGTGGCGGTGGAGAGCTTCATCATGGAAGTGTCGCTGAGGTCGTCGCGGCACCAGACGCTCTTCATGGTCCAGCCGTCGGCGGTGCGGATGGTGTCCACCCGTTCGACGCCGGGCATGATCATGCAGTTGCCCTTGAGCAGCCAGTTGCGGTCGTAGATGTTCTCGTAGCTCTGGATGGAAGAGTCACTGTCGGGCTTTGCGAGGTTGGGGCTGCCTGCGCCGAACCAGTTGCAGACGATGGTGCTGACCCGGCCATTGCCGTGGTCGTAGACGATGGCCGAATTTTCCACCGACACCGGCATGTTGGCGGGCAGCTCGTCGATGATCGGGTGGCTGGCCGCCACCTCGCCGGTGCGGATGTCCACAGCCATCAGGCTGACGGTCTCGAGGTTGTCGGTGAAGAAGACCAGCTCCCGGCTCAGAGAGGGCGAGCAGCCGCCGCCCCATGCCAGACCGCCGCCGGTGGTGGCAGCGCCTTCGCGGCTGTCTTTTGCGCCCACGCTGTCGTAGGGGGTGCGCCAGACGACTTCAACGCCGCCGTTGGCGCGCAGCAGGTAGCAGGCAAGATTCGTCAGGATGACCGCACCCTCCCGGCAGGAGGCAATGCCGTTTTCAGCACCCTCGCCCGGAGCGGGAGCGTAGACATGGACTTCGTGGTCGAGGTCGGCGGTGCCGCCGGCAAGGATGGTTTCGATGGCGTTGTGGGAGATGTAGCCCATCGCGCCCTGCTGGCCGCGGCTGGGGTAGATGCGGAAGCCGCCGGTGACGAACCAGAGGTTGCCGTCGTAGTCGAAGACGATGGAGAGCAGATTCTGCTCGAGGCTGCGGCCAAGCACCCGCTCGGCGGCCTCCTTGATGTTGATGTCCAGTACCTTTTCGAAAACCGGCAGAGGCGTACCCTTCTCGTCGGTGGCGCGAAGCATCAGCACATGGTTGTGGCTGGTGGGGCAGACGATGAGGTTGCGCCCGTCCACAAAGGAATAGGAGCTTTGGATGAGATAGCCGCCGCCGTCGTGCTTGGCGGGAGAGAAAAAGCCGATGGTGCGGACTTCTTCTGCGTCGAGATCGCGGATGGCCAGACCGCCCAGGAACGGGCTGACGGGGTTATCGAAGTTGTCGAAGAAGATGGCCGGGGAGGCGTTGGGGTTCGTCTTTTCCATTGCCACGTTGACCTCGGGGCAGATGCCCACGGGGAGGACGGCGTCGGTGGAGTCGGTGTTGTAGCAGTCGTGGTGGATGTTTGACTCGCTGCGGCCCATAAAGGGGTTGGCGTCCACGACTTTCGCCGTCAGAGGCTTCGGCGGCAGGGCGGTGTCTGCGCCGTGGAAAAGGCCGGACAGAAGGCAGTCTGCCCTGGCGGCAGGGGCCAGCTGGCAGGACAGCAGTGTGAGAGCGGAAGCGCTGAGGAAATTGCGTCGGGTCATTTTCATGGTGGAGTCCTCCTTTTTTGATAACATGACCTCTCAGCCTCCCCTCGATAGGGGAGGTGGCACGCCGCAGGCGTGACGGAGAGGTTAAAGGTTCAATAAAATATTCACCCGGAACAAACCGTTCTCGGTCTCGACGGTCATAGAACCGCCATATCTGGAAACGGCCGTCTGGATGGAGACGAGGCCGATTCCCATTCCGTCGTGTTTCGTGGAGTGGAGAATGCCCTGCTGGCGCTTGAGCACACCGTCATAGCGGTTCTCCACCAGCAGGCCCAGCATGGCGGGGCTCAGCATCCGGGCCAGCACCTTCACCTGCCGCTGTTCGGGCGGCAGCTTCTGGCTGGCGTGGAAAGCATTTTCCAACAGATTGCCCAGCATCATGCAGAAGTCGGCCTCCGGGATGGCCAGCTGGCGGGGCAGTTCCAGCCGCCAGTCCACCGGCACGCCGAGGCTGTGGGCCTCGTGGTCGTAGTGACCGGCCAGAGCGTCCACGGCAGGATTCGCGCAGAGGGTGGGGCGCTCCTCGCTCAGCTCGGATTCGTACTGGTGCAGGTAATTTTTCAGCTCATCCACCTGCCCGGCTTCGGTGAGTCCGGCGATGACGTGGAGGTGCTGGCGGAAGTCGTGGCGGAGATGCCGCGTCTGCTCCATATAGGTCCGCAGCTCGGTGTAGCGGCGGGATTCCACGGCCAGAAGCTGGTTTTCCCGGTCGAGCTGGGCGCTGCGGGTGTACTCCCGGGCCACCTGATACATCTCGTACAGCAGCAAAAAGATGCCCAGCAGAGAGATGGTGACGGCCAGGACAGAAATGATCATCAGACGGTTGATGAGCACGACGGCCGGGTCCAGCGGCATACAGAAGACGAGGAAAGCCGCGTAGATGGTGGGCAGCGGCCACGCCGACTGCCAGAAGGCTTCGCCCCGGTATCCCGCAGCAGCCAGCGGCTCCACTGGACGGCGGTGAACCAGAAGATGATGCAGAGCACTGCCGAGAGTCCCAGCTTGAGCAGGGAGGTGGAGACGAGACAGGCCGGGGCGTCGTTGCCCACCTCAGCCCCGGGCGTTGAGCACCACGGAAAGCAGGGAGCAGACTGCCGTCATGACGCCGGAGACGGCGAAGAGAAAGGCGGTCTGGCTCACGGAAACTTCCGGCCCCACCCGCCAGCGCAGCAGCCAGAACGCCGCCAGCAGGGTGGGCAGAAGCAGGATGTTGCTGTCCAGTTCGAAGATGGCGCAGAGGGCCGCCGCTGCAAGGCAGATGGACCGTGGACGAGAGTGGCTGCCAGCACAGCGGTGCGCCGGGGTGCTTTCACATGCTCCCACAGGGGCGCGAGGCAGAGGAATGCCCCCGGGTAGAAGACGGCGAGGTCCAGAAAATAGCGTCCAAATAAGAAAAGTCCAAGGTCGGGCCTCCTCTCGGCGTCATAGCTCCCGCCGCATATGGCGGAACTGATATTGTGTGAACTGGGCGAACAGGGTGTTCTTATCCTTCTGGCGCACGGGCAGGCAGGTGCCGTCCAGCATCTCGAAGCAGTCGCAGTCCAGCCGGAGCACCTTGTCCATGTTCAGGATGACGCCCCGGTTGCAGACGATGAAGTTCTCCTGCGCCCGCAGCAGCTGCTCCACCTGGGAGAAGGTGGAGACGGTCCGGCACTCGCCGTCGTCGCTGACGATGCGGACGTAGTGATTCTGGGCCATGGCGTACTGTATCTTCCGCAGGGGGAGATGTACCTGCTGCCGTGCGATGCGGACTTCCAGCTCCGGTTCAGCCCGGAAGAGCACCCGCCGCAGCTCGTCGGCCAGCTGGAAAAGCTTTTCTTCCCGGTAAGGCTTGAGCAGATAGTCGAAGGGGTGGACGGGGAATGCGTCCCATACGTATTCCGGAGACGAAGTCACGAACACCAGCAGCAGATCGGGGTCGGCCCGGCGCAGGATGCGCGCCGTCTCGATGCCGTTGGTGCCTTCCATGCAGATGTCGAGAAAAACGACCTGATAATTTTTTGAGGGGAACGCCGCCAGAAAGGCGTCGCCGCTCTCATAATGGTCACAGACCAATGGTTGCCCGCCGCCGAAAGCCAGCCGCAAAAGGCTCTCCAACCGCTGAGCGTCGGGCAGGCGGTCTTCTACGACCGCAAATCGAAGCTCCATCCTCAAGTTCCTCCCTTATGACCATATTATAACATAACCATCGGGGCTTAGACACAGCGATTCACGCAGAAAACGACCCCATTCACGCAAGTTTGACAGCAAAAAAGAGAGACCGGCAAAGCCGGTCTCTCTTTGAGAAGAGGTCTTGTGGTATCTTAGAGGAATGCGAAGAGGATGGAAGCGATCAGCAGGACCATGGCACCACCGATGCGGGAGGAGATCTGTGCGTAGACCATCAGGTCCATCCGCTTTGCGGCACCCAGAACGGCCAGGTCGCCTGCGCCGCCCATGTTTGCCATGCACAGGCCAGCGGTGATGGCGCTCTCGACAGGGAAGAAGCCAACGATCCAGCCGAAGAGAGCAGAGCCGACGCAGCAGCCGATGACGATCATCAGGACGATGACGACGTTCTGCCAGCTTGCCACGGAGAACATGGTGGAGAAGTTGATGGCGGAGATGCCCATGCCGACCATCTGGATCCAGACCAGCTTGTTGCCGCAGAAGTGCTGGCAGCGGCGGCAGGCCTCGCGGAGGTTTTCCGGGATGAGGTTGAAGATGTTGGCCAAAGCAGCGAAGATGATCATGTAAGCAAAGTTGGGGATGGCAACACCGAACACGGTGGGGAGGATCTTCTTGGAGACCAGTTGGCCCAGCATGAAGAAGCCTGCGCAGATGAAGATGGCAGCAGCGATGTCATCCACGGTGACAGCGGGAGCGGGGGTCTTGGACTCGACTTCCAGAGACTTGTTCTTGACGCGGAGCAGCTCGCCGTGGCCGGTCATCTTAGGGAAAGCGCGGCCAATGAGGTCCATGACGACAGCCATCAGGATGGCGATGATATTGCCCAGAGCGAGGATGGCCATGCAGAAGCTCAGGTAGCCTGCGGAGTCCTGACCGGTGGCGTCGGAGTAGACCTGAGCCATAGGCACGGCACCAGCGCCCGCGCCGCCGCCCATGATGGGCAGGACGTAAGAGGTGATGAGGTAGAGCGGGTCGTTGCCGAAGATGAGGCCGGCCACGACGCCGAACACGCAGGCACCCAGCAGGGAGCACAGCAGCGTGGGGATGTACAGGGAGCCGGATTTGATAAGGACATCACGGTCGATGCCCAGCAGGGAGCCGACGACGAGGAAGGTGATGAAGACGTTCAGGAAGCTGTAGCCGTTGATCCAGCCGTCGGAGACGTTGGTGACGCACTCGGGCAGGAGGTTGAAGTACTTGAGCAGACCGGCAGCGAGGAAGCAGAGCATTGCGCCGCCGCCAAGGAACTTGTTCCAGATGGGCAGGCGCTCGCCGATCTCACCGATCAGGATGCCGAAGGCGAACAGGACGGCGACCGCGCCGATCATCTGGTTGGGGATGATGTTGAAGTAGGCGCAGGCCAGCACGATGATGGCGAAAAACGCATAGATGGGAAGGGCATTCCATAGAACTGAATGGAATTCAATTTTTTCACTGTTGCTTCCTCCGTTTTACTGGTCAATATCCAGCAGCCATGCCGGATTGTCGTGGGTCATCCTGCGGACTTGCTCGGAGGTGAATACCTCAGACACCGCCTTGAAGTAGGTGGTGTAGCTTTCGTACCAGTAGGGGTTGACGGTCTGGCCGCTGTCGGTGGAGATGACGAAGTGCTCCGGGCCGATGGCTTTCATGGCAGCGATGTTGTCGGGGATGTTGATCTTATAGCTGCCGTTGACGGGCTGTGCGTAGACGGATTCCAGCAGGACATCGTATTTCCGCACGATGTCGGCCTGCTGCTCGGGAGTCATGCCCACCACCCAGAACTCGGGGTGGGTGATGACGATCTTCTCCACGCCTGCGGCGCGGGCAGCCTCCACGACCGGGAAGCACTCTTCTGCACCGATGTGGCCGGTGGCCAGCACAGCGTTGTACTGCTTGACGAGGGCGAAAATGTCCTGCAGCTCGTCCACGGCTTTGCCGTCACGGGTGACGACGACGCCCTTGGAGGGGTCTTTGCCGTTTTTGCGGTAGTGGTTCTCGGCGGTGTTGGTGGGCAGCCAGATGACCTTTGCGCCCAGCTTCAGCGAAGTTTCCACCGCGTCGGGGTTCAGACCGCCCACCGGATGGTTCAGGCACAGCCCGCCGAATGCGGTGAACTTTACGTCCGGGTACTTTTCAGCTGCCACGCGGTTGACCAGATAGGCACGGTCCGCAGTGGGGACGTTGTGGGACTTGAGCACAATGGCACGCACACCCCGCTGAACGGAGGCTTCCATCAGCTCGAGATCGTCCAGCTTCCGCGCACGGACGTCCGGGGCTGCATGGATGTGCATATCAATGATGCCCTGCATTACGTTTTCCATAGATCTTCAGCTTCCTTTCGACGAAACTCTCTTGTGCATGGAGCACTTTTTCCTGTATTTAGGATAATCGAAAATGGATGATTTGTGAAATAACGGGTTTGTATCTGATGCCATTCCAAAAATGAATGATAAAAATGCAGGAAATGCATCATGAGGACGAAAACATCGTCAAAAATGAGTCAATGCCGGAAATTGGATGGGATTTCCATAGAAAAACAGAATGGATAGAACGGATCCTGTAGAATAAGGGACCTCTTTTGAACCGCTGTGCAGACTGACGAAAATATCGACAGGCTTTTGTCAATTATCACAAAAACACCGAAATATCGAAAAAAAGCAAAGAGACGGTAAAGAAAAGTCCCCCCTGCACCCTGAAGTGCAGAGGGGACTTGGAACGATCGGAAGGGAAGGAGCGATAGATCTCTTTAATGTTTGCTCATGGTACAGACCATGCGGATGAACTCCCGCACCTGCGGCAGCTCGCTTTCGCGCTTGCGGTAGAGCAGATAAGTAGAGCGGGAGAGCGGCGTACCGTCGGCAAAGAAGAGAGGTTCCGAGATGCCGTCGAAATAGTTCAGGCAGATCTCCGGTACGATGCTCCAGCCGAGGCCCGCCTTCACCATGGCGACGCAGGTGGACAGGCCGTCTACATTCAGCTGGGAGCAGGGCTCCATCTTGTGCTCCATCAGCCAGCGGGCCTTCATGCTCATATGCTCGGGGTTGGCGTCCCGGCCGATGTACCGCATCTCGTTCAGGGGGACATCGGCATTCTCCCGGCTGCGGATGAGACAGACCGGTTCCCGCTCGAGCAGGATCTTGCCCTCGTCCCAGTCGTATTCGCCCCGCACGATGGCGAGGTGGAATTTGCCGTCCTGCAGCTTCTTGATGCAGTCGCGGCTGTGGTCAGTGGAGACTTTGAGGGTGACGTCCGGGTGCTGGGCCGTGTAGGCGGCCAGTACCTGCGGCAGGCGGTATTTGGAGTAGTCGATGGACGCCTCAATGCGCAGGGTGCCGCAGATGGTGTTTTTTCTCAGCTGTAACTGTTCCCGCAAAGTGCTGAAGTCCTGAACAGTGCGCTGGATGACTTTCTGTGCCTCTTCACCGGCAGGGGTCAGGGTGACACCCTGTTTGCTGCGCAGAAACAACGTCGCGCCAAGCTCCGACTCCATGTTCTGGAGCCGTTTGCTCAGGGTGGGCTGGGCAAGGTAGAGTTTTTCCGCTGTGCGGGTCAGGTTGCCGGTGTCAGCCAGCGTCAGGAAGATCTGCAGGTCTTTTTCGTCCATGTGATGCTCCGTCCTTTTCGTGGTATTTCTTTCAGTATATCGTTTTATGGACGGAAGTTCAAGGCCGTGCGTACTCATTTACAGAGACTTGAGGGTATCCAGCAGGTAGGTGGTGAACTCCTCGCTGGTAGCGCCGTCCTTGTCGGTGGTGACGACGAGCTTCTTTTCGGTGCTGCAGCAGATGTCCAGCGCCTTCTCGAGCTTTGCGGTGCGGTCGCCGTAGCCGATGTGAGCCATCAGCTGACCAGCTGCACGGATGATGGAGCAGGGGTTGGCGTAATTGCCGCGGCCGTGGCTCATCAGGTAAGGAGCGGTGCCGTGAATGGCCTCGAACAGGGCGTACTTATTGCCGATGTTGGAGGAAGAAGCGCTGCCTAAGCCCCCTGCATCTCAGCAGCAGCGTCGGTCACGATGTCGCCATAGAGGTTCGGCAG
>ENA-OQOA01000659-OQOA01000659.1-human-gut-metagenome-genome-assembly--contig:-NODE-659-length-13928-cov-5.498007_pt1 | contig 13928 bp, 10 predicted proteins | sample MGYA00242633_ERZ504888 | MGnify/ENA primary metagenome ERZ504888 (study PRJEB26092, sample SAMD00036372) | human gut metagenome | host: Homo sapiens | study: EMG produced TPA metagenomics assembly of... | reverse complement strand
AAATCGTTTCCGGGTAATTGTTTCCGAATTGTTAAGACGCAAAAAATAAGTAAAAGGTCTCTGCTCATGTATGGGAGTCACCGTTTGCTCCGAACGAAGTTCCTGCCCCTGTTTTGCAGCGGCGTTGTCCGGCTCGCCCACGGAAAACGTAAGGTCGTGGCACGGTATCACGTTCAGACGGCTTATGAAGGATTCAAGGTTCGGTATGAAGAAAGCAGGGCGCAGTGCGGACACTGCGTCCTGCTTCTTTCAAACACAAGAATAACACTTTACGGTTGTGTAGCCAACAACCGAAAACAAATTTTTGAAGATTAAACAACCACATAGGATTTTATTTGTGAAAAAGAAAAATACCGCCCACGCAGCGCAGCGATGATTTTGTCGGGTAAATTGTCGGCAAAATGAATCGGGTGTGTTGCGGGGCGGTACGTTCTTTCTGGGCAGTCATCCGCTGAAAGTGGTGGTTATCACGGTGAGAACCACCACTTTTTCGGCAGAATTTGGAATAAAGGGTATCATGGAAGCATGGGTGAGTCAAGATGGCTCTGTGAAATTTATTGCGGTAAAGCAATGGAAGTAAGACTTTTGCTTCTGGCGGTATCTGATATAATCTTAAGCCTAATAGCTTTTGAATTAGATGTAAAACCGCTTTCTATATTTTGATAGCATTCAAATCATATCCAGCGGGACTTTCCGATTGGGGCGGGGAATGCCTCATTCAGTAACGCCAGTTCCTCAGCGGAAAGGACAACATCCGCCGCTTCGCAGTTGGCCTGCACATGGCTGACCCGGCTGGCACGAGGAATGGCAAACACGCCATCCTGCGCGAGAACAAAGGCAAGCAGCACCTGAATCGGTGTGATGCTGTGATTTTCAGCAACGGTCTGGATGGCTGCACTGCTGAGAAGTTTTTGGCGCAGCCGTCCGGCCTGTGCCAAAGGACTGTATGCCATCAGCGGGATGCTCTGCCGACGCAGGAAAGGCAGCAAATCGTATTCGATGCCACGGCTACCTAGATGATACAAATCCTGCACAACAGCGCAATTCTCACCGTGTTTCAGACGAAGAAGCTCCTGCATATCGGACAAATCAAAATTGGACACACCCCACCGGCGAATCTTTCCCTGCGCTTTCAGTTCCTCCATACAGGCGACCGTTTCACTCAACGGGACACTGCCGCGCCAATGGAGCAGATACAAGTCCAGATAGTCCGTTCCCAGCCGGTCAAGGCTGTCCTGACAGGAATCAAAAATGTTTCGCCGTCCGGCATTCCACGGGTAGACCTTGCTGACCAGAAACAGCTTACTCCGGTCGAGCGGTTCAATGGCGTGGCCCACCAGCTCCTCGCTCGCACCGTCACCGTACATCTCAGCGGTGTCGATGAGGGTCAAGCCATGTTCCACACCCCAGCGCAGAGTCTGTGTTTCACTGGTGCGCTTACTGCGTTCTTCGCCCAGATACCATGTGCCCTGACCGACCGCAGGGATCTCCGTTCCGTCCGGCAGATGAATCGTTTTCATGCGTTATCCTCCTGCTTTGCTTCCCGGCGGCGGCGCAGATAAGCGTCCATCTCATCTGCCACCTGCTTGGAATATTTGACTGCCTCTACGACCGTCCGTGCGCCCAGAACAACATCGCCGCTGGCGAAAATACCCTCACGAGTCGTCTCGCCGTGTTCGTTGGTCGCCAGCAAACCGTGGCTGCTTATCTCAAGACCGGTGGTGGTGCTGACGATGCGGCTCTGTGCGCCCTGACTGATGGCAATGATGACGCTGCTGCACGGGAAGAACTGTTCCTCGCTGGTGCTGGTGATGTTGCCTTCCTCGTTCATCTCGACTTTCTTGTAGTAAACGCCATCGTCCACGATGCGGTGGGGCGCATTCCGTGAAAAATTCCACGCCGTCAGCCTTGGCATAGTCCACTTCCCGGACACTGGCGGCGGTCTGGTACCGGCGGCAGAACACGTTGACCCGGCGGACGCCTTTCCGCAGTGCAGTGCGGGCGACATCCATCGCAGAGTTGCCCGCACCAATCACCACGAGGTCGTCGCCCAAATCGTAGACATCCGGGTTTACCAGATAGTCGATGGCGTAGTTGACATTGCCAAGGCTCTCGCCGGGGATGCCCATCGCCTTGGGTTTCCAGACACCCGTACCGATGAAGATGGCTTCATAGCCATCCCGCTGCAAATCGTCCACCGTCAGGGTGCGGCCAATCGCCGTGTTGGGGCGGATCCGGATGCCAAGCTGGGTGAGCTGTTTCTGGTAGCGGTCGAGGATGGATTTCGGCAGACGGAACTCCGGGATGCCGTACCGCAGAACGCCGCCGATCTTCTCGCGGCTCTCAAACATTGTCACCTGATAGCCGCGCTGTGCCAGCAGAATGCTGATGGTGATACCGGCAGGACCGCTGCCGATGATGGCGACTCGCTGGCCGGTCTTAGGCTGCATTTCCAGATGCAGATGGTCAAGATAGGAATCCGAGATATAATTCTCGATACTGGAAAAATGAACCGGCGCGCCCTTGCGTCCCAGAACGCAATGCCCCTCGCACTGCTTGTCATGGTCGCAGACCAGCGAGCAGATGACGCTCAGAGGATTGTTCTCGTAAAGCATCGCACCAGCATCCTCTTTGTGCCCGGTACGGAACAGCTCGATGACCTCCGGGATGTTGGTGTTGATGGGACAGCCCTCCCGGCACATGGGCTTCTTACAATGCAGGCAGCGGCGGGCTTCGTTTACCACATGGATGGCCATAGAAATTTCTCCTTATGCTTTTCTCAATCCACGAATTTGAACAGGTTCAGACCGACTTCCGGGGAGTATTCGCGCTCCACCGTGCCCTCGATTTTGTGCAGGATAAATTCGCCGGTCAGGCTGACAACGGCACGGTTAAGATGTCCGGCGTGGCAGATGCCGTCCGTGACGTTGCCCACGACCATGTGGATGTGCAGATAGTTCTTGCCCTCCATGGTGGAGATGTTGCCCACGCAGGATGCAATTTCCATATCGCCGGTGTAGGTCTGCTTTTCATAGGCGAAATTTTCCCGGTTGAACACGCCGAGGGTCACTTCGCCCACAGCGCCCAGTCCGGTGACAGAGCCGAGGGTGATATGCTCCTTTTCGCAGACCTCTTTCAGGCAGGTGAGGATCTCTTCTCCTTTCTGGATGCGGAGAACGACGTCATTTCCATAAACACGATATTCCATAGGTACATTCCTTTCTTGCAATCAGAATATTTTCAGTTTCGTACCGGGAGAGAGGCATCCTCCACAGACCGTATCCATTTTCCGCTCTTTAACCGTGTGACGCACCAGGCCGATTTGATGACATAATCGATTCGCAGACAGAGGATGGTCAGCCATGCGGGCCAGCCCAGGAACAGACCGCCGATACACCCGAGAGGGATGGACACCAGCCACATAAACAGGATGTCGGCTTTCATCAGGAATTTGGTATCGCCGCCGCCGCGCAGAACGCCTTTTGTCATGACGGACTGGATACACTGGAAGAACACGATGACGGTATAGGCGCGCATCATCTGCTCTGTGATTATAACAGTTTCTTCGGTCAATGAGTAGACCCGGATGGTCAGAGGGCCGCACGCCAGCACCATGACAACGGCAATCAGGCCGAAAGCAACACTGAGCAGATAAAATGTATATCCCTGCTGCATGGCGCGTTCCGTATCGCCCTCGCCGATGGTATGACCGGTCACGATGCTGGAAGCGTTGGCGATGCCCTGAATGACGACGGTGAAGAGCCGGTCGATGACCTGACAAATTGCATTTGCTGCCACGACAGCCGCACCCATATGGCCCAGAATGATACTTACAAGATTGCTTCCCAGTCCCAGCAGTCCGTCACTGACCAGCACGGGAACACCGAGACGGAGATAATTCATGAGCAGTGAACGCTCCACCTTGCGGAACAGGTGAGAGAAGCGGAAATGCAGGGAGCGGTCACGGAAGAAGATGTAGCCGAATGTCACAAGAAATTCCGCGATACGGGCAAAAAGCGTTCCGAGTGCGGCACCGGCTATCTCCATCCTTGGCGCGCCGAATTTGCCAAAGATGAAGATATAGTTGGCAATCAGATTGACCACGAACGAGATGGAGCTGACGACAAGCCCGAGCCTTGCCTGCCCGACCGAACGCATCAACTGCTCGGCGACTAAGCTGGTGCCGTGGATAGAACAAAACAAGGTCGTGATGCGCAGGTAGCGGACGCCCTGCTCGATGACGGCAGGGTCAGGGGTATAGATGCGCATGATCTGTGCGGGGAAAAGCCAGGTCAGGAGAGCAAAGGTCACCGAAAAAAGAAGCGCCATCCGAATCGCCAGGCAGAATGTCTGCTGTACCTTGTTCAGGTCCCGTGCACCCCAGTATTGCGCGGCAAGGACACTGCTGCCGCCGATGATGCCCATGCAGAAAATGGTGAAGAAATTGTAGTACTGGTTTGCCAGACTGGAAGCGGATATCTGTACTTCTCCCATCTGCCCGAGCATCATCGTGTCCAGCATATTCACGCCCATGTTGATGGTCTGCTGCAGTGCAACCGGGAGCATAATGCTGAGAACTTTCTGGTAAAACAGACGGTCTGTGATAAGTTTGTGATTCAAATCGGGGCACCTCCTTCTTCGGTAGAACAAATCTCTGCCCATATGAGACAAGACCCGAGCAATCCTCCATCGGCATTACTCGGGTCTTATCAAAAGGAGGAGATCTGAATATCAGAAACTGCTTTTCAGAAACTCAACCTGCCAGAGGAAAAACAAAGCTGGCGCTCAGGCAGACGGCAATGCCGTAGATAATCCAGAGGGGCAGGAATACAAAGAAGACTTCCTTGAACTTGTAGTTACCGGCACCAAAAGAAATGCCGATGGAGGGAGAAGCGGCCGGAGTCAGCATTGCGGCGGTGCAGCCTGCAAAGATGGCACAGGCATAGGGTCGAGGATCCAGCCCATTGGCAATGCAGGTAACAACAGCCAGAGCGACGAACACCTGCTGAGATGCAGTATTGCTCATAAACTGGGTCAGAGTTGCACCGGCAAAGTAGAACACGAAGAGTACGAGCATGGGGGAAGGATCCTTGCCCAGCAGATTCATGATAAAGTCGCCAACCACGGTGCCTGCACCCGTTTTCTGCATTGCCGTGCCAAGGCACATGACACCGACCAGCATAAACAGGGTATCAACATTCATGAAGTTTTTTACATCGTTCAGGTCGAGGCACTTGGTGTAGAGCAGGATGATATCAAGAGCAACAGGGACAACATTCATCGAGAACGGCAGGGCATCGGAGAACAGCATGCACAGGAGGTTGACCACGAAAGCAACATAGATGAGGCTCTCCTGCCATGCTGCGAGGGTGGAAGCTTTTTTGCCGCTCTGGCTGGAGGTATCTGCGGCAGTCACAAAGTCTCTCTTGGACAGCAGACGGGGAGCAACAATGCCGCAGTAAAGCAGAGCGACGATGGCGGGGACAAAGATGACGCGGCTGTAGTCAACGGCGGTGATATCCACACCGGCATTGTTGGCTTCCAGAATGCTGTTGATGAGTACGAACATTGCGCCGGGCATCAGGCCCTGTGCACAGTGAGCAACTACGGCGCCCGGGTAGATGAGGTCGGAAGCCTTGACCTTGCTGTCGCCGGTAAAGGAAGCCATGAAGGGCAGGAACATACTGGCCAGAGCAGTGGGCATACTGACCTGAATGAGCAGCACATTGATGACCATATACAGGAAGATGATAAGCTTGGCCTTGTCACCGTGGGAGACCATGAAATCACGCACCCGTGATACCAGACTGGTCTTGCTCAGGGCACCGCTCAGGATGAACATGCCGCCGATCATGATGACATTTTTGTTTGCGAAATTGGCGTAGGCCTCGTCAAAGGTCAGAACACCTGTCAGGCAGAGCAGGGTGGCAGCTGTCATGGCAACCAGACCGAGCTTGAATTTGCCGCTCAGAAATCCCACAATCATTGCGACCAGGATGACCAGCGTTAAAATAAGCTGTACATTCATTTGGATTCTCCTTTTCTTTTTCGTCCGGGTCTGCTTTTGCGCAGCCTTTATTTTCTGCGGCGCATTCCTTTTCGGCAGCGTGGAGCAGAGCTTTCATATAGCCGGTGTAGTAGGCGGTGGAAACTTCGTTCATTCCCTTGCCATCCTCATTGAAGAACGCATGGTCGATGTTGAGAAAACCGTCGAACCCGCTGCGCACGATATGCTTCATCAGCGCATACATATCTTCGCAGCCATCTTCCAGCAGCGTCTCCTCGAAATACGGGAGTGCTCCGCTGACATTGCGGAAATGGATGATGGGGATCTTATCCGCCTTGACGAACTCGTCAATATCCTTGTACAGATCACCGAACGATTCACTTTCCAGCCAGCAGCCTACGCACATCTTCATGGTCAGATACGGGCTATTGTGAGCCATTCGGAAGGCCCGGCGGTAACAGTCGGAGTTCCAGATGAGGCAGTGCACACCGCCTACAGATTCGATGGGCGGATCATTGGGGTGGAGCGCCAGCTTCACGTTCGCTTCCTCGCACACAGGCAGGGCCTTGTCAAGAAAATACTGGAAGTTGCTCCAGATCTCATCCTCGCCGTATTCACGGTCGTTGGCGATGGGACGGGCCTTGATCTCATCCAAGTCACAGAGGAAAGAATTCTGGCCGTGATTATACTTGCCCGCACCGATTTTGGTGCGGAAGATACCGTTAGGCTGCCATGCGATGTAGTTGACAGAAACGCCTGCCTTGCCGAGTGCCCGGGTGAACTCGTTGTACTTTTCAATCCACTCATCCCGGTCCGGCTTGCCCAGATGGATAGAAGGGCACTTCTGCAGCTGAGGGCATCCTGCATTGCTGATCTTCAGCCCATAGCGGGCGGCCCGTTCCTGAAAACGGACGATACCATCATAACAGGCATCCTCACCAACAAAATTGGCTGCCAAGTACTCGATTCCCATGCCCTGAACACGCCGCATTTCCTCATCGGTCATTTTGCTGGAGCAGTTGGTTTCGACCTTGATCATAGTTTCGACTCCTTTTTGACATTGCCGGGTCTGCGTGTCTCCCGGTCCTCTTTGATTTCAGTATAACGATATGCGTCTTGTGAAACAATTCACGTTTTAACGAAATGAAGATACGTTCTTGCATGATTCCGTCAATGTTTCTGCTTTTGAAATGGGCGTGATTCAAAACCTTGCAAAACGCATTTCCTGATTTCACTTTTTTCTTTTTCGTCGCAAAGCAAAAACACACCCCTGCAGCTCAAGCCGCAGAGATGTGTTCTGTTAAAAAATCGTTTACAGTAAGTCCGGGTGGACATCGTACTTTTTCAGGTAACGCCAGAGGGTCGTTTTGCTGACGCCAAGCTCCTCGGCCACTTTCTGACGGTTGCCCTTATGCTTTTTCATCAGGGCTGCCAGCTCGACTGCCCTGCGGTCCTGATAGAGCACGACCTGCTCGGTGCCCGGCAGCAGCCGGGGAACCATTTGTTCCAGCTGTTCCCGCAGGAACGTCTCATCAATGTTCCTCTTCTGGGTCAGCAGGACAAGACGCTCGCAGATGCTGTAGAGTTGGTCCAGATTGCCGGGCCACTCGTACTCCCGCAGATACTGCCATGCCCCCTGCGTCAGGCTGACATAGCGCTTGTACTTTTCCTGCCATTCATCCAGATAGCGATGCATCCAGCCTTCAATGTCGCCCCGGCGGCGGCGCAGCGGCAGGACCTCCACGGTCAGGACGCTGAGCGCATAGTACAGATCACTGCGGAACTCACCCTTTTCGACCCGGGTAATCAGATTCACGGAGGTCGAGGCAATGACACGGACATGGGCCGCTGCCGGGCGGCTGGGGCCGTTGTGCAGGAAGTGTCCCCGTATCAGGCAGAGCAGCTTGTACTGTGTTTCCAGCGGCAGCATCTCTACATGGCTCAGATAAAGCGTGCCGTCCTGTGCCATCTCTGCATAGCTGTCTCCGGCTTCCCGCCGGGTCGTATAATTGCCGAACAGGATATTATCCACTGTCTCCGGCTGCCATGCGCTGCAATCAACGGTGATAAAGGCATTCTTGCGCAGCAGGCTCTCGTTGTGGATGCACTGTGCCAGCACTCCTTTGCCGCTGCCCACCTCGCCGGTCAGCAGGACGGGGGCAGAAAAGCGACTGATGCGTTTTGCCAGACTGAACTGGCGGCGGGTCTCCGGGTCCTCGCAGATGGTATTTTCAAAGGTGTACCGCGCCACGAAGCCCCGCTGGTAAAGCTCACGCCGCATCTCACTGTCCATCTCAATGAGGCGCTGCCCTTCCTGAAACGTCAGCACGGCACCTTCGATCTGCTCTCCCACAAGGATGGGGGCCACATTGACCACAACGGCCCGATGGTCGATATCCAGCAGGAAAGCGTATGCCTCCTTGCCGTGGAGCAGCGCATCCGTCAGAACATTCTGATTCAGGTTGGGAAGCACAGCGGAAATCTCCTGTCCAAGCAGGACATCAGTGCTCCGGCCCAGCAGATTGTTGGTGACCCTGTTGACCCGGCGGATGATGCGCTCTTTATCCACCTGGATGATGCCGCTGAACGTGTAGTTCAGCAGTGCGTTTATCTCGGCAGAGTTGTGCTTTTCCAGATCAATGGCGTATCCCACGCGGGAGGCAGTTGCAAGGGCATTGCGCAGACTTTCCTCCCCAGAAGGGATAAACTTGTAGGGCAACGCTTTCTGCCCGGCAGAGGCGCAGACCCGGTTGCCGCCGATGACGGCATTGCAGCCATCCTGAAGCGCTTTGTCCACCATTTCTTCCAGCTGTTCTTCCTGCTCTGCCATATAAAGCCGGAGATCAATATGGAGCAGCCGGTTGAACTGGGATGTGTCGCTGAACATATTCGGAAAGCCGATCAGCCCGATGCGGGGGCAATCCAGTTCCAGTTCCTCTTTCAAATCCAGCATCACACTGGCCAGCTCCTGCGGGGTGACAGTGATCTCCACGAGCGGGATGCGGACACTGCGCTTGATAAGCCGTGCCTGCACGCCGCGCGCCACGATAAGGTCACAGCCTTGTTGTTCCAGTTCTCTGGCCCGCTGTACCGCATAGGCCGTGCGGATATATTTGACCTCCATCACCTGAAGGGAAGAAAATTCCTCAGTCAGCGGCTGTGCGATGAGCTCCAGCTCCTGATTGGGCACCAGTACTGCTACCTTTGCCATAGAGTTCTCCTTTTGTCTTGGTCGGTTCAGAAAGCAAAAAGACGCACCCACACATGGTGGGCGCGCCGGTCCGGTTTTCTGCCCATCTCTGAAGATATGATAGCAGAAACACCGTAAAAAGGAAAGAGCTGTCAGCGGATTCAGCGGCCGATCTGGATATCGGTCAGCATCTCGTAATACTGTGCAACGGCACTGTGGTCGGCCTGACCCTTGCCGTGGTTGTGCAGCCACTGCAGGATCTCCTGCACCTCGGCAGTCATGGGGACGGGTGCGCCGACAGAGTGCGCGCAGTCCAGAGCGTTGTTCAGGTCCTTGATGTGCAGGTCGATCTTGAAACCGGGCTTGTCGTTGCCCTCGATCATCATGGGAGCCTTTGCGTTCATGACGGTGGAACCGGCCAGACCGCCCTTGATGGCCTGGAACACCAGCTCGGGGTCAACGCCGGCCTTCTGGGCCAGAGTCAGGGCCTCGGCCAAAGCCTGAATGTTGCAGGCAACGATGATCTGGTTTGCCAGCTTGGTGGTGTTGCCTGCGCCGACCTCGCCGCAGCGGACGACGGATGCGCCCATGGTCTCCAGCAGAGGTTTGAACTGGTCAAAGACCTCCTGCTTGCCGCCGACCATGAAGCTCAGGGTACCGTCGATGGCCTTGGGCTCACCGCCGGAAACAGGAGCGTCCAGCATCTCGACGCCCTTCTTCTGCAGCTCGGCGTAGATCTCCTTGGAAGAGACCGGGTTGATGGAGGAGCAGTCGATGAAAGTCGTGCCCGGCTTCATGTAAGAAGCAACGCCGGTCTCGCCCAGCATGACCTGCTTGACCTGCGGAGAGTTGGGCAGCATGGTGATGATGACATCACACTGCTCACCGATCTCTTTCTGCGTTGCACCCTTTGCACCGGCTGCTTCCAGCTCCTGCACCGGGGCGGGGGTGAGGTTGTTGACCAGCAGATCCGTATAGCCTGCCTTCAGCAGATTCTTTGCCATAGGCTTGCCCATGATACCCAGACCAATAAAACCGATTTTCATGAAAGATACCTCCTGATGGGACCACTTGATTTTGAATCGGAAAAAATCTTTTGCAGCGGCTGTCTCTGTGCCGCTCGACTGACATCAGTATACCGGGAAATGCCGCATCCGGCAAGAAACAGATCGCTAAATTCACGTCTGTTTTTTTGATGTTTCCGACAAAACGCTACGATGTGAAATTAAACATTTCATTTTGTTGCAGAAATGCTTCATAAGATTGCAATATTCCGGACCGCCCGATTTGTGTCCTTTCCCGGTTCGTGCTAGAATAAAGGCACAGAACAGGCGGCAGGCCTGAGAACTTCCCCATGACCCAAATATCTTGTCTGAAAACAGAACGAAAGGATCAAAGAGCGGTATGAATACAGATTTTATTAAGGGCGTCGTAGTGCCTATCCTGACCATCGTGGACGAAAACGAGAAGATCGATGAAGCAAAGCAGCGCGCACAGGTGGATTACGTCATCAACGGCGGTGTTGCCGGCATCCTCGCGTTTGGCTCCAACGGTGAGTTCTATATGGTCGAAGAGGACGAGATGGAACGCGGCCTGAAGATCATGATCGATCAGGCTGCGGGCCGTGTGCCGGTCTATTTTGGCATCGGTGCCATCAGCACCAAAAAGTGCTGCCGTCTGGCGCAAATGGCCGTGAAGAACGGTGCGGCTGCTGTCAGCGTGCTTCAGCCCATGTTCCTCAAGCCGACCTATGCCGAGTTGTACGACCATTTCAAGACCATTGCGGAAAGTGTTCCCGAAACGCCTGTTCTGCTGTATAATAATCCCGGTCGTGTCGGCTACACCCTGAGCGCACAGCTCGTGGATGAGCTGGCGCACAATGTTCCCAATATCGTCGGCATGAAAGACACCAGCGGCGATATCACCCAGACTTCTGAGTTCATCCGCCGCACCCGCGATGTGGGATTCAAGGTCTTTGGCGGCAAGGATACGCTCCTGTACGCCAGCCTCTGCCACGGCGCGGTGGGCGGTGTATGCACCGCGGCCAACTTCATGCCGGAGCTCATCACCGATGTCTATAATAAGTATGCCGCCGGGGACCGCGAGGGCAGTCTGGAAGCCCAGTTCAAGTTGAACCCTGTCCGCCTGTCGATGGATGCGGCCAGCTTCCCGGTCGCCGCAAAGGATATGGCGGTGCTGCGCGGCCGCGATGTGGGCGTACCCTATCTGCCCACTCTGCCCACCCCGGAAGGCCCGGCCAAGCAGGGCTTCATCAAGACGATGACCGAGGCCGGGCTGCTGTAAACGGAGTGAATTGCTTTTGATGCCAAAGGAGGAACTTTCTATGAGCACCCTGCGCCAGACCGCAGACCAAATCATCTCTGCCAGCATTCAGGCAGTCCTGCCGGATGAAGCCGTCCGGCGTGCTCTGAAAGATTTTCGCCCGGAGGGGCGGGTCTTTCTGGTCGCCGCCGGAAAAGCGGCATGGCAGATGGCGCACGCCGCTGTTTCTGCGCTGGGTTCCGTGGAGGACGGCGTCGTCGTCACCAAATACGACCACGTGAAAGGCGACATCCCCGGTGTGCGCTGCTATGAAGCCGGACACCCCGTGCCGGATGCCAACAGCTTCGCCGCGACCGAGAAAGCACTGAAACTTGTCCACGGCCTGCACCCGGAGGACATCGTGCTGTTCCTGCTGTCCGGCGGCGGCAGTGCCCTGTTTGAAAAGCCGCTCATTTCCGGAGAAGAGCTGCAAAACATCACGGGGCAGCTCCTTGCCAGCGGCGCGGACATCGTGGAGATGAACACCATCCGCAAGCGCCTTTCCGGCGTGAAAGGCGGGCACTTTGCCCAAGCCTGCGCACCGGCAAAGGTGTTCAGCATCGTCCTCAGCGACATTTTGGGCGACCCGCTGGACATGATCGCCAGCGGCCCGGCCGTGCCGGATACCTCCACCTGCGAGCAGGCTCTTGCCATTGCGGAAAAATATCACCTGACCCTTTCCTCTGCGGCGAAAGACCTGCTGCAACAAGAAACGCCGAAAGCCCTCGGCAATGTGACCACACAAATCACCGGCAGTGTCCGGGAGCTGTGTGCCGCCGCAGCAAAGGCAAGTCAGGCACTCGGCTATGAGCCGGTCATCCTGACCGACCAGCTCTGCTGTGAAGCCCGGGAAGCGGGCAGTTTCCTTGGCTCTATCGCCCGCACCCATGCCGGACATGGCCGGAAGCTGGCCTATATCGCAGGCGGTGAGACGGTCGTCCACCTGACCGGCAAAGGCCTGGGCGGACGGAATCAGGAGCTTGCTCTGGCCGCCGCACCTGCTCTTTCCGGTCTGGAAAACTGCTGTGTCTTTTCGGTCGGCAGCGACGGCACGGACGGCCCCACCGATGCCGCAGGCGGCTATGTGGACGGTCAGACTGAAAACGTCCTTCATGCGGCAGGGATGGATGTGTTCCTTACCCTTGCCGACAACGACGCCTACCACGCCTTGCAGGCGGTGGAAGGCCTCATCATCACTGGTGCGACCGGAACAAATGTCAACGACGTTGCTGTTGCGCTGGTTGAGTAAAACCCGATTTCTCCTTTCGATCCTTTCTTCTTTTTTCATTTTTCTCCTAAACTTTTTACCCATAGCCAACAGGCCCCCTGAGATGCCTTGTCAGCATTTCAGGGGGCCTGTTGCATAAAATATCTCAAATCTCTTGTAATTCATCTGAAATCATGGTATATATTATACGAAATAATCTTTTGGGTAAACGCATTTCTTTTCAATGATATATAAAGTGAGGTGCTTGCTATGACCGCTGTGATCTACGCCCGCTATTCCAGCGACAACCAGCGCGAAGAATCCATTGAGGGTCAGATTCGTGAATGCACGGCCTATGCCGAAAAGAACGACATCACCATCGTCAAGCACTACATTGATCGTGCCATCTCTGCTAAAACAGATAATCGCCCGCAGTTCCAGCAGATGATTAAGGACAGCGACAAGAAGCTGTTTGATATTGTGCTGGTCTGGAAGCTGGACCGTTTTGCCCGGAACCGCTACGACAGTGCCCGGTACAAGACCCAGCTGAAGAAGAACGGCGTCAAGCTCATGTCGGCAACGGAAATCATCTCCGAGGGGCCAGAGGGCATCATTCTGGAATCGGTTCTGGAGGGCTATGCAGAATACTACTCTGCCGACCTTGCCGAAAAGGTCGTCCGTGGACAGACAGAGAACATCCTGAAAGGACGCTGCAACGGTGGTCGTGGAACGTTTGGATATACGCTGGATTCCGAGCGGAAATTTCACATCGACCCGCTTGCATCCCCTTTCGTACTGGAATCGTTCAAGAAGTATCGGGACGGCCTTACGATGAAAGAAATTCGGGATTGGCTGAATGAAAATGGTATCAAGAACCCGGTGGGCGGTGCATTCACTTATAACAGTGTCGAACATATGCTCAAAAACAGACGTTACATCGGAGAACTGAAATTCCGGGATGTGGTCGTGCCGGATGCGATTCCGCCCATCGTGCCGCTGGAACTGTTCGATGATGTGCAGGAAAAGATTGCCAAAAACAAGAAAGCCCCTGCCCGAAGAAAGGCAGAGGACGATTACCTGCTGACCACCAAGCTGCACTGCGGCTGCTGCGGTGCACTGATGTTTGGCGAAAGTGGCACGAGTCGGACGGGAGAAGTCCACCGCTACTATAAATGCGCCACGGCCAAAAAGAGAAGGGCTGC
>ENA-OQOA01000658-OQOA01000658.1-human-gut-metagenome-genome-assembly--contig:-NODE-658-length-13929-cov-2.416534_pt1 | contig 13929 bp, 13 predicted proteins | sample MGYA00242633_ERZ504888 | MGnify/ENA primary metagenome ERZ504888 (study PRJEB26092, sample SAMD00036372) | human gut metagenome | host: Homo sapiens | study: EMG produced TPA metagenomics assembly of... | reverse complement strand
ATTTTCTATATGGTTATGGATATAGTTATTATATTTGCATTTCATAAAATTTCGGTCAAGATGGAAATTAGAGAATTGAATAGGCTTAAAGTAGTACTAGCAGAAAAGAAACGTACTAACAAATGGTTGGCTGAACAATTAGGTAAAGATCAGACTACTATATCTAAATGGTGTACAAATGCAAACCAACCAGACTTAGCAAGTCTTATGCAAATAGCTAAATTATTGGATGTTGAATTATCAGACTTGGTTCGATTTGAAGAATTTAAGAAAGAATTATAAGAATGGTCAGAATGGTTTATTAATGGATAAAAATATAATTTTATTGATCTTTTTGCTGGCTGTGGAGGACTCTCTGAAGGATTTATGCAATCAGGATACTTTAATGGACTTGCTCATGTTGAGTGGGAGCTTCCTATGGTACAGACTCTTAGGAAGCGTTTGGTTAGCAAATGGCAGGAAACAGAGGAAGATGCACGAAAGAAAGTTGTTTTGTTTGATATTCAAAAAACAGATGAACTTATTTATGGCCATTGGACTGATGAATCAATTCTGCAATATGGAAGCAATAACTCTGAGGATGCAAGACATGGTTTAAAGTATATCATAGGTGATAAGAATGTTGATTTAATTATTGGTGGGCCTCCATGTCAGGCTTATTCTATTCATGGGAGAGCTACTGATAAAAATTCAATGAAAGATGATTATAGAAAATTATCTTTTTTGAGAGTTTTGTTAAGGTCGTAGATGCTTTTAAACCGAAAGCTTTTGTTTTTGAGAATGTAAAAGGGATGCTTAGTGCAAAACCTGGGGGACAATCAGTCGTTGAACGATATATAAGGCTTTTAAAGAAATAGGCTATACGACACTAGAACCAGATGCTTTTGCAAACGCTGTTTATAATGCATATGATTATTCTGTTCCTCAAAATAGAGAACGTGTTATATTGATAGGAATAAAAAAAGATGAAAAATTCTCTTTATCTGATTTCTATAATGATTTTTCAAGGCACAGATGTTCAGAACATAAGGTTGTAAGAGATGCTATAGGAAAACTTCCGCCAATATTCCCATTACCAATTGTGGAAAAGATAAAAGGAAAAAATGTATCTCATAAAGCAACTGATGAATCAGATCCGTATCATTTACCAAGACATTGTAGTGCTAGAGATATTCAGGTACTTAGGGAGTGGATAACAAAAGGAATGAACAAATGTAGTCAGCAGGAAGCAATAGATTTTCTATAAACAAGTGACAGGAAAAAATACTTTGTATCGTAAATATAGAAACTTGGAATGGGACAAACCTTTCACCTACGGTTGTCGCTCATCTGCAAAAAGATGGTTTTATGTTTATTCATCCTGATGCAGATCAAGCTAGATTTATTACAATACGCGAAGCTGCAAATCTTATGACTTTCCCGAATGATTATGAATTCTTAGGGAATAAAGCTTATTGTTATAAGATGATAGGAAATGCTGTTCCAGTTAATTTTGCAAAGGCAATTGCAGATTCATTATATAGAATAATAAAGTAAAATGGCAAATATTTTAATAGCATGTGAGGAAAGCCAAGCGGTTTGTAAGGCTTTTAGAGAAAGAGGACATAATGCTTTCAGTTGCGATATAGTTGAATGCAGTGGTGGTCATCCAGAATGGCATTTTATGGAGGACGTTCTTAAGGTTATCCCCAACCGAGGTGGACATCTTGAAAATGGTAGTTTATATTATCTTCCAGAAGGGGAAACGTGGGATTTAATGATTGCACATCCTCCATGTACTTACTTATCTGTAAGTGGAGCTAGATGGCTATATCATCCTGATGACGCAGGATTACCAATTGAAGAAAGAAGAGAACATCCAAATCATCTTGGAAGAAGGCAGCATAAAAAAGAAGCAGAAGAATTCTTTATGGAATTTACTAAAACTAATATAAAAAGATGGGCAATAGAGAATCCTGTAGGATGTATGAATTCAGTCTATCGAAAACCAGATCAGATAGTACAACCCTTTTGGTTTGGGGACTCAGCTTCCAAGAAGACTTGCCTTTGGCTACATAACCTTCCACCACTTACACCAACAAATATTGTAGACCCAGGTGAAAGAGTTGTTTTATCTAGTGGCCGTTCATTACCTAAGTGGTATTCTGATTCATTTAATACAAAAATATCAACAGAGGAGCGACGAAAATTAAGAAGTAAAACATTCCCAGGTTTTGCAGAAGCTTTGGCGGAACAGTGGGGTAAACTATTATAAAAATGGCACAGAGCAATCTTAAAATTCAACAGTTTAGAGCTAATGATATTGTTGATAATGGAGGAAAACAATTTGAATTAGGAAAGTCTTGGTGTTTGGATTTTTTTCAGATACCTGTTGAAGATATAAATCCTATAATAAATCTTGTATTCAAACCGTTAAGTGAGAAACATGCTCACTTAAGTGATTATCGTATTGAATTAAAACTTGCTGAAGTAACCAAGCGAGAAGATAGAAAGGCTTATTCAAATTCAGAGACAGGACGTTCACAAATAAAGGATTTTTTCATTGACAAGCTACATTTAAAATGGCCAGATAATTCAGAAGACTATTTTGCTATTATGGATACAAATTCAACTGAGTATAATTTATATTATATTCCTCAGTTAATGTATGAAAACTTTATTCCTTTTTAAAAGTCAAGATATTAATGTAACAACTGTGGCTGGAAATCATTTAAATATAACTGATAAGAACAAGATTCTTCAGCAAATATTTTATGGTGCACCAGGAACAAGTAAGTCATACACAATTAACAGAATCACAAGAGATAAAGAGGTTATTCGTACGACATTTCATCCTGATAGTGATTATTCTACATTTGTAGGAGCATATAAACCCACTACGGACATGCTGCCAATATGTAATGAGTTGGGAGAACCGATGAAAATAGGGGGGACATCATTACATAAGGAGCAAATTGTATATAAATTTGTGGCTCAGTCATTTTTACAGGCATATATTAATGCCTGGAAGATGTGGTTGGATGGAACTCCACAGTATCTTGTGATAGAGGAAATTAATCGAGGTAACTGTGCTCAAATTTTTGGTGACCTTTTTCAATTGTTGGACCGTAATGATGCCGGATACTCAGACTATCCTATTACTGCAGATAAAGATATGCAAAAGCAACTTAATGAAGCTTTTAAAGAAATTAAATTGCCTAATGAGAAAGTATCTGAGATAGATTCAATGTATAATGACAAGTCCATAGCAGGGAAAATATTTAAAGGTGAACTGTTGGTATTGCCAAACAACCTATACATCTGGGCTACAATGAATACCAGTGATCAATCACTATTTCCAATAGACTCAGCATTTAAACGTCGTTGGGATTGGACTTATATGCCTATTTCAGACGCTGGTAAAGGATGGGTTATTGAAGTTGACGGAAAGCATTATGATTGGTGGGATTTCCTGACAAAAATAAATGATAAGATTGCTTCAACTACCAGCTCAGAAGATAAAAAACTTGGTTACTTTTCTGCAAAGCTGACAAGGACAAAATAATCAAGCCAGATAGGTTTGTTGGAAAAGTATTATTCTATTTGTGGAATGACGTGTTCAAAGATTATGAGTTTAATAATGATATTTTCAATGATGAGAAAGACTCTGAAGGACAGGAACACAAGTTGACATTTGACAAGTTCTATAAATCGGATGGACATGAATCTAAGGTTGCTGAAGAAAAGGTTGAACTTTTCCTGAAGAATCTTGACGTAAGAATTGTAAGTGCGGTTAATAAAGAATCTGAGAATACTGATCCTGATATTAATGAGGTTGATGAAAGAGGAAACACTGATACTTCAAGGTATTCAATAAATGGTATTGGTAGTTATGGAAAGTGCCGTGCTCCTTTTGAGGCCATTAAAATGTTCTGTTCTGAAAATCCTAGTTTGTCAAGTAGTGATGTAGTTTCTAGGTGGCTGTCTTTAGGAGTTAAAATACCTAATCTTATTGAAACTGAAGTTCAATATAAAGAGAGAACTGTAGATTCTAAAGACCAAAAATTAGCTGATAAATCAAAGATTCATATATTAACTGACGGAACAACTGTGTATGTTTCAAATCAATTTAACCCTGAGAGAATACAAGATTTTGTGAATAAGGTAAATGAAAGTGATTTAGGTATTCATATAGAAAAGATTAGGGAATGAGAATACTTATAGAAGAATATCAATATAATGTCACTGATGTAAAAGACACTCTCTATGGCATTGATGCTTTGGAGAATGTAGAGGGTAAGGTGTCTGTTCATTATGTAGGGTATTATTATAATACCTTACAGCGTGACTGTGTGTTTATTCTTCCAAAGGTTTTATTGATGGATGATAAATCAAAAGATTCAAAGAAGGCAAATCTGGTTTTTGGTAAATATCGTCCTGAAGAAATACTTGATTTGGATGAACATAATCCGCTTACAAAAGAAGAACGTGATTTTGTCTATAAGTTTGCAGTCTGGATATATCGTGCAATTGTTGTATATAAGGATGATAAACAGTCTGATACAGGAATCGTATATCATAAAAGAATACAGCAAGTAGGAAGTGGCCGTCGCAGGAGGAGCAATACATATCTGGATATATTGCTTACACTTATCAGGTTTGCAAAAGGAGAATCAAAGCTTTTTCTTCTATATTGTGAAGAATATGCATAGTGGGTTGAACAAGATTAATTGGACAAGGACTATAGCTAAGCAACCAGCTATAATACAGGAAAATTCTCCGATTTATCTGAATCCGGCAAATAAGAAGCGTCAGATAAATTTTGATGAAGAACTGCTTGTCATATTCTTCTCAATATTGAATTATATTGGGGATAAATATGGTTTTACTAAGAATATCTGTGTTCAATTTCCACTTATTAAAGGACAAAAATTTGAAGCTTATCTGAATGGATATGGTTGTACGCGACTGCGCCAGATAAAGTATAAGTATTTTTCCGATAAGGCTATAGAACTCTGGGAATTATGCTTTGCTTTTTTGATGAATCCCGACATTTGCGTGTATCAACAGAACATAAAGAATATCTATTGGTTAAGAACTTCTATATAGTCTTCGAAGCTATAATAGATGAACTTATTGGAGATAAACCGTTACCTGATGGAATGGATAAGAAACAGGAGGACGGTAAAGTGGTTGATCACTTGTTTACAGCGCAGAGCCTGATTGATAATGAAGATAAGCAAACATATTATATCGGTGATAGTAAGTATTATAAAATGGGGCATGAACTCGGTTCTGAATCCATATATAAACAATATACTTACGCACGTAATGTAATTCAATGGAATCTTGATATATTTTTGGATAATAAAGAGCCGGAATCTGGAGTCAGGTTAAGGGATGACATAACTGAAGGATATAATATTATCCCGAATTTTTTTGTTTCTGCAATGATGAATGAAAAATTCGACTATGCAGATGACGGTATTGTGCAGACTCATAGGGAAAATAAGAGACATAAGAAAACGCATTATGAAAATCGCTTGTTTGACAGAGATACACTTCTTCTTTTTCACTATGACGTAAATTTCCTTTATGTACTCTCACTTTATGCCCGTGATGATAGAAGTCAAAAGAATAAATGGAAACAGAAAGTGAGAAGAATGTTCCGCAAGGAGATACAAGAGTGGTTGCAGCAGGATTACAGTTTCTATGCAATGCGTGCTAAGGTACACATAAATGGAGAAGAATATATAAAGCAGCATTTCAAGGAACTGATAGGTAAGGTGTATACACCTTATACGGATGAGACTGTATACTCATTAGCTCTTGATAGAAAGCCAGAAAATATAGAAACTAATCAAGAACTAATAGAAATGTTGCGTACTGCATTTTATGTGGAAGAATGCCGTTTAGGTCAGGATCCAAACGAAGTTCTTCCTGACGTTCAACCTATAGTAGAATATAAGGCAGATAATACAGACCTTGCTCTCTGTATTGTAAAGGAAGGTGTTAATTTTGATAACGCTATATCAACTCTAAAGCGAACTGGAACTGTAGGTGTAGCTTTGCAAATGAATGGAGCAACACTTACTCTGGTAGAAGGGTTTACAAAAGCAAGGTACTTATTGATACACAATAAAAGCAACCGATATGAACTGTTCATTTTTGATGGTACAGGACCGACATTGGTTCCTAAATCCAAGATGCAGGATGATGTGATAACAACTAAGAAAGATGCAGATTTATATTTGACTTATAAAGTCAAAAACGGATGTTGCGGTTGACTTTGGAGAACTGAACTTATTGCCAATAACAAGGAATCCGAAGACCAGTTATCATCCACAGCTGATTCCTATAAAAAGTTTTGTTACTGAATAATCATTTATGGCAGACCGATTGACAAAAGAACAGAGACATAAGAATATGTCAGCAATACGTGGCAAGAATACCAAGCCGGAATTACAGGTCCGTAAGTTCTTGTTCAGCCGGGGCTTCCGCTACCGGCTGAATCATCCTCGTCTGCCTGGGCATCCTGATCTGGTATTGCAGAAATACAGAACTGTAATATTTGTAAATGGATGTTTCTGGCATGGTCATGATGGATGCAAGTACTTTGTACTACCGAAAACAAATTCAGAGTTCTGGAAGGACAAAATCCAGAAAAATAAGGAACGTGATATTAAAGAGCAAAAAGAGCTTGCTTCTATGGGATGGCATTGTATTACAGTATGGGAATGTCAACTTAAACCAGCATTTCGTGAACAGACTTTAAAATCACTGGAGTATACGCTTAATCATATTTTTTTGATTGACAGAAGCCTTAAATAACTGAAGAGTATAAAATTCTTTCTTATAAATTGTGCTATATGATAAAAAGTGTTACCTTTGTCTTATTTAGTATATAATGGAGAATTTATGCCAATAGGAGTTGATATATTTAGTGGTGCAGGCGGTCTCAGCTTAGGGGCAGAGATGGCTGGCATCGAAATTATATTTGCAGTAGAGCGTGATAAATATGCTGCAGAAACATACAGACATAACCATCCAAATACTATAATGTTACAAGATGACATTCATAATATTAGGCCATGCGAATATATAGAAGATCAAAATAATGTTTTTATTGTGTTTGGGGGCCCGCCTTGTCAGGGTTTTTCAACATCTAATACTAAAACAAGGAATAAATGTAATCCTAATAATGTATTATTTGAAGAATTTGTAAGGTTTGTACGAGATTTGAATCCAGAGTGGTTTCTTTTCGAGAATGTAGAGGGTATTGTAAATTTTGAGAAGGGGGCAACGCTTAAGATTATAAAAGAATGTTTCGTAGAATTAGGCTATAAAATAGCAGACAAAATTTTAGTGGCTTCTGATTATGGTGTCCCGCAACATAGAAATCGTTTTATTATGGTTGGAAATAGAATGGGAATTGATTTTCAGTTTCCTGAAAAGGAAGGGAAATCAGTCTCTGTAAATGAAGCTATAGGAGATCTTCCGATTTTGGAAAATGGACAATTTGATGAGTACTTACCTTATAGGTGTGAAGAAAACAGAGCTTGTGAATATGCCCGTTTAATGAGAAATGGCTCAAAAGAATCTCCGCAGAATTATGTCTCAAAAATGCAGATTATGTAATTGAACGATATTCCTATATTAAGCAAGGCGAAAATTGGCGTGCTATACCAGAGAATCTTATGCTTAATTATTCCAATAAAAATAATTGTCATAGTGGTATCTATAAACGTTTAGTAGCAGATAAACCGTCTGTTGTTATCTCAAATTATAGAAAGAATATGTTAATCCATCCGTATGAAAATAGAGGGTTATCTGTTCGCGAAGCTGCTCGTCTACAAAGCTTTCCAGATAATTTTATCTTTAAGGGATCTTTAATGCATATTCAGCAGCAAATAGGGAATGCAGTTCCACCTTTATTAGCAAAGGCCGTTTTTGATAAAATATTAGAATATGCCAGACCCGTTTAAATTAAAGTTTAATTTTGATGTCAGTACAATCAGACTATTAGGTCGAGAATTGATAACTGATAGAATAACAGCTCTTTTTGAGTTGGTAAAAAATTGTTATGATGCTAATTCCGATCATGTGACATTATATTTTAATAATGTTGGTTGTTTGGAAAATGACAGTTATATCTGTTTGGAAGACGATGGGCTAGGAATGTCATTATATGATATTCGTTATAAATGGATGGTGGTAGGTACTAATAGTAAACGTAAAGAAAGTATATCACCTTCTCCATATAAAAGAAAGGTCGTAGGTGAAAAAGGAGTCGGTCGTTTTGCCGTTGAAAAGCTAGGTTCTAAGGTTGTTATAGAAACGACACAGCGTGGTACAACTAGAAAGGTTAAATTGGAATTGGACTGGGATAAATATGAGTCCATTTCTTCAGAACAGATGAAGAAAATAACCGCAATGCAATGTTCTTTACTGAAGTTGAAAATAATTGTTGGATAGAAACTTGTAGTAGGGAAGAACAAGGGACCAAAATAAAAATATTTTTAAGTAAAGTAGAGCAACTCTGGTCTGAGAATGATATAAAAAGGGCTTGTTCTGAATTAGCTAAGTTGATCTCTCCTTTATTTAAACCGCTTTATCCTTTTTCTATTCGGATTATAAGCAATGAATATGAGCAATTCAAGTCAAAAGATATAATAAATAATTTTACTATAGATACATCCCATCATTATGTATTGAATCCGATAATAATCGATGGTGAACAACTTCAAGAATATTTGTTTTTTGATGATAAAAAGGAAGAATTAGTTGTAAGGACAAATAAAAGAATCTTTGGCCCAGTATCTTTGGATTTTTATTATTTAGATAAAAATGATATACGAAAATATAAAACAGCTTTTCGTGGAGATAGAGTGGATGGTATTATAATATATCGTGATGGTATAATAACAACACCTTTTGCTGAAAACGAAACTGATCCGAATAAAAAACGGGATATATTAGGTATAGACAAAAGGAGGTACTCCGGATTTTTCGAAAAAATTAGTTCTAATAATCTTATTGGTTATCTGAATATTACTAAAGAAGATAATCCTAAAATAAAGGATGCGACAAATAGACAAGATTTTATAGATTGCGAAGAATATAGGGAATTAAAAGAGTATATTATTGAGCAAATTGAGGCGTTAGAGAAATATTTGTCAAATATAAAGAAAAAGGAATCTTTAAAAACTGCAACAAAATTAATTGATGCTAATCTTCAGCTGAACAAAATCTCTACCATTATTTCTGAAATATCAGGAAAGACAACCCCTGAAGTAAGAAATAAATTGTCCGAAATTAAGAAAAAAACAGAAGGTGTACAACGTGATTTATCAAAAGGAATAAAGCAATATGAGCAATTAAGAAATGAATCACAACGAAGAGAAGATTTATTCTTTAGTTTACTTTCTTTACAGGATTATGCAGCAGAGTTATCTCATATGGTAAAAACTACTGTAGGAAATGTTAAAGGGATGGCTGAGTTTTTTTATTCAGAGTTTCCCAATCCTCAATATGAAGATATTTTTAAAGAATATGCCAAATTGATGTTTACTGAATTGGATAAACTGAGTATTGGGGTAAGATTTATGTTAAGTTATGCTAGCTCAGGAAGTGATTTTGAAACATTTTGAGGTATTTTCTTTGATTGGATATTTGTTTGATAAAGTATATAACCAGAAGTTTAAAGAAGAAGGTATAAATACGATATTGGAATATGATAAAGAACTTCAAATTACGCATAACAGAAAGTTTTTGAGGATATATTTGAGAATTTAATATCCAATTCAATAAAAGCAATGAAACATTCTTCAAATAAATAATAAAATGTACAGGAACTGTAGAGGATGCGAAAATGTCTATTCGTTTTTCTGATACTGGCTGTGGAATTCCAGAAAGAAGATTGGGAGAGTGTTTTTGAGATATTTAAAACAACAACACAAAATGAAGGAGGAGCAGGTATCGGTCTTTTACAGTAAAAAGGATAGAGGCCTTAAATGGAGAGGTGAAAATCATAAAGCCTGAATTTGTGGATGTTGGAGCACTTTTTTAATAACTTTGCCTTTTAAAAAATAATTTGTATGGATAAATCAGCAACTAAATAATCATTATTGATGATGAATTGCGTTCAAACGCACCATTGATTGTCTTTCTTCAACAACATTTTGAAAAAGTAGAACTTTATAAAAATGCTTCAGATGGAATTAAAAAAATAGAAAATAATCTTGTTGAAAAACAATTCTTATTCTAGATATGAAATTATCTGGGAATGAGGATGGATATAGTGCCTTGACTGAGTTGCGTAAATTATCTTATCTGATCCCTGTTATAATCTGGACTGGTATACCAAAGGAGAACAGTAAGTTTTTTGATATGATTAATTTGAAACCGTATGCTATTTTTGATAAAACAACAACCATAAGAGAGATCCTAGAAGTTGTAAAGAAGGCAGATGCAGATATTGAATATAGTTTGTCTAATGCATTGGAAAAGTGGATTGAAGAGCAACCTGGGAACCATGATATTCCATATCTAATTTCCACTGGAGGGAAAGAATATTCATTAAATGATATGCTTGGGGAAGTACGTAAAGATACTCCTCAAGGAAGAGAGTTTACACAAGATTTGGTTAATTTGACAATAGAGTTAATGGCAAAAAATCATGAATAATCCTATTTATATTGCGTTTGATGATGCAGATAGTTTATTAGGACATTTTTTTCAAGGATGTGCTGATTATATAAAGCAGAACGTTGTTCAAGAAGGAATGTCATATGAATCTATTAACTCGGAGAGTTTAACAAAAGATACTATAAATAAATATACATGTAATGCCGAAGAATATGTCTTTTGCTCATTCTCGCATGGTACAGATTCTGCTCTATTATGTAATAATATGCCTTATATTGAAACAAACGATAATGTCTGTAATTTCTATAGTTCAGTATTTTATACATTCTCATGTCACACTGCAAAAGGTATTGGTCAAGAGTTTCAAGATGCATATGTCCTATGGTATTTAGGTTATAAAGAAGAAGCTTGGGTTGTTCCTTCCTATGAAGATATTTTTATAAATTGTGCAACGAGTGGATTGATTTCTTATATAAAAGGAAAAACAATAAAACAGTCCTATGAGGATATGATAGCAGAATATGATAAACATATTAAAACAGGAAAAGTTAATCCTATTTATGCCGCATTGCTTAAAAATAAGATGGCATTAGTTTCTATTATTAATAATGATGATAAAACTATTTTGGATTGATTTAATAGCTCTTTTTAGCAATGAATGCAAGAAATTATACTTTCATTGCTAAAAGTTAGTTTATTCTGTCTCCATGTTCACAATGGCAGGAAGTGAGCATCAGCCCACTCCATGCCAGTATCGGTAATAAAATTCTTTTCAACTTCATAACAGTGGAATTTCAAATGACCTGATTACACATTGCGCTTCCTTATCCATAATAAACCAGTATTCAGAGCGGTATGGCTGTCCGTCAGAATCAGTAGCTTCATACTCTATCTTTACCTTCCAGCCGCTGAACGGCTTGCGTTCCTGACTGGCTTCATCACCAGTAGGTTTCAGTTCCCCCGTAACCATCAGAGAGCGGAGTGCCGTCATGGCATCCATCTGACGTTTCATCTGCCCTGACATCCCGTGACATTCTGAATCCGGATTATCAAAATCCGTATCCTCCATAAACCTGCGGCTGATTTTCATCATGGCCACACGAAAGAGCCATTTTCTCCTTCATGGTAACATACTCACGGCCAAATACAGAAATCCCGGTTTGCTGATACCCACAATCTTTACGGATTCCGGATTGTCCACTGAAGCCATCAGTGCCTTTTTGGCCATATCCTGTGCCTTATTCCCTCTGTTGTCGGAACAGCCGGTTCCCATTCCGAGCAGAACTGCAACTGCAGGCAGTATCAGTAGTTTCTTTCCCTGTTTCATATCTTTACGATTTGAAGTTTGTCCGGAGCCAGACCGAGGCGTTTGCGGTAAATGGAACCGTCTTCCCGGTACATCTCCAATTCGGATGAAGTAATGTTCTTCTCACAAAGCTCCTTCGCCTCTTCCAGTGTCAGCTGATGGCCTCCTATATTCCTCCAAATGGCGAATGAACACGGTGCTTCCTGATTGCTGTAGTTGGAACAGTTGAAAGCCCTTGTCCCCACACGTACCTCGCCGCCGCAGTGCGGACACCTGCCGATAACAGACTGCATATTGACTGCACCGTCATCAGCAAGTTCCAGCACCGTCGGGAAAGTCTTTCCTTCCTTGGTGGAAAAAGCCGTCCAAAAGGATGCAGCGTTTCTCTAAAAATTCAGCAATCTCCCCGTCATTCATTTTCCGGTTGCCGATGATGGCATTGATGTTGAGTACACAAGAAGGATGCTCACCTGTGTGTTTTCGCAGCGATAGCCCTTGCATGTCTTCACCACGTTGCCGCCGCAGAACGGACAGCGTCCTATAATCTTCTTTTCTGAATCCATATTCCTGATAAGTTACATTGTTTGAATTAATTGAATGAGAACCCCCGGTTCCAGTCCGCAACGATTCCTCCCTATAATGTTCTTGCCGGACATCACGCTTGCCCAACCTTCCGGGTCAAGAGAGAACCAGAGGTCGTTCCATGAGAGTGTGCGTACCTGCCATGCCAGGATAAAGAGGTCGGTATTAACAGCCTCCAGTCTGGTCAGCACTTCGTTTGCTATGTAGTACCGCTCGGAAGAACTGAGCAGGTTACCTTGTGCTTCTCCTGGCCTCCGTCAGAACCGCCTGTATCATAGCTTCCGGAAGTCACCAGCTGCTTCATGAACGGATAAAGCGCGGCCATCTGGGTTGCGGCATCAGCCAGCTCGTCCGAGACGATTGCAGCAATTGCCGTTCCCTTCAGGTTACTTCCTACCGATTTGAGCAGCAGGCTGCAGTTCTGAGGTATCTCCGTGGCCACCAGTTCCCCGGCACGCTTAATCTGATAGAGATTCTGCATGGCTCCCTGTGCATTGGAAAGATATTCCAGCATCTTGTCCTCCACACTGTGCACCCTGTCGAGTGCAACCGTTACGGCAGTCTCGGCAGCAATGATTTTCTCGTGTGCCTTCTGGCGTTTGTCATAGATATTCTTCAGAGTAGAAGTCTGTGCAAAGACAGCACCCGTCAGAGTCGGGTCTGTCTGTTGTGCAAAAGTGTCCGTACCTTTCAGCAGAAAAACCGCCAAAGCAATCACTACCGTTATTCTTAACTTGATTCTGTTCATATCATTCAGATTTTACGTCCTTTATTCCTTTGTTCACTCAGATTCTGTTCACGTTCCTCCTTATGAGGTGAAATCACCGGCTCCATCGGCCTGTTCAGCAGACAGTCGTTCCAGTCCTTAAAAGCCTTCGGAGGAAGCCACTGTCCCATACGGTACCGGATGTTCAGCTGCCTGGCAACCTGGGCCAGTAGGGGACGTTCCATGTCAGGCTCGAAAACCTTTCCCTTCGCTTCAATCCGGATACCGCCGTCAGTCCTGCTTATCTTCATCTGAATACCTTCCTGCAGAGCCATCATGCGCAGTCCGTATATCCTCCCGGTCAGGTCGTTGTCAAAACAGTCGAAGGCACGTGCATTTGGAAAGCGTTCCAGGACTCCGGTTATCTGCCTGTCAGAGAATGTGCCGCCCAGTGAAACCAGAGCCGCACTGTCCCCAATCTGTATCCGGTTCATCTGGTAGAAGGCCATAGCATCAAATGCAGATTCACAGAAAAACACGCTTCTTACATTGTCCGGACTGATACCCGAAGGAACAGCCACCCATGCCGAAGATGACGAATCCGTACCGGCAGCTTTCGACTTGTAACCGCCATGTCCTCTGATTTCATACCCCCTGACTTCATTTCCCTTTCCGTCAGTATATGGGAATCCGATATTGTAACCTTCAA
>ENA-OQOA01000657-OQOA01000657.1-human-gut-metagenome-genome-assembly--contig:-NODE-657-length-13963-cov-2.496748_pt1 | contig 13963 bp, 17 predicted proteins | sample MGYA00242633_ERZ504888 | MGnify/ENA primary metagenome ERZ504888 (study PRJEB26092, sample SAMD00036372) | human gut metagenome | host: Homo sapiens | study: EMG produced TPA metagenomics assembly of... | reverse complement strand
ACAAGGCACCATTTATCCTGACTGTATCGAGTCATTAAGCATCACCGGCACTGTAATCAAAAGTCATCACAACGTAGGTGGACTACCTGAAAAAATGAATTTGAAACTATGCGAGCCTCTGCGTCTGCTATTCAAGGATGAAGTACGCCACGTAGGTCGTGAACTAGGTATGCCGGAACATCTGATTACACGCCATCCATTCCCCGGACCAGGACTTGCGGTACGTATTTTAGGTGATATCACTCCCGAGAAAGTACGTATTCTGCAAGACGCCGATGATATCTATATCCAAGGATTGAGAGACTGGAAAGTGAAAGATTCGGATGGAAACGAAACATCCCTTTACCATCAAGTATGGCAGGCAGGCGTAATCTTGCTACCCGTACAAAGTGTGGGAGTAATGGGGGACGAACGTACATACGAACGTGCCGTTGCCCTGCGTGCCGTAACTAGTACGGATGCCATGACCGCCGACTGGGCTCATCTTCCTTATGAATTTATGGCTAAGGTTTCAAACGACATCATCAATAAGGTAAAAGGCGTAAACCGCGTATGCTATGACATCTCGTCCAAACCGCCTGCCACAATTGAGTGGGAATAATAGACAACCAACTAATAACTTAAAAACAACATAACGGAATGAAACAAGATATGATTGTTATCTTGGATTTGGGAAGTACCGAAAACACCGTGCTTGCCAGAGCCATTCGTGCTTTGGGTGTATATAGTGAAATTTACCCGCACGATATCACAGCCGCCGAGCTGAAAGCATTGCCCAATGTAAAGGGTGTCATTATCAATGGTGGCCCAAACCATGTGATTGACGGAGTGGATATTGACGTGCTTCCCGAGATTTACAAAGCAGGAGTTCCCGTAATGGCTGCCGGTCATGACAAAGCATGCTGCGAAGTGAAGCTCCCCCAACTGACGGATGATGTGGAAGCAATAAAGAATGCAGTGCAATCGTTTGTTTTGATACTTGCAAGGCAGAGGCCAACTGGAATATGACAAACTTTGTCAATGACCAAATTGAATTGATCCGCCGCCAAGTAGGCGATAAGAAAGTTTTATTGGCGCTTTCCGGAGGTGTGGACAGTTCTGTAGTAGCAGCCCTGTTGCTAAAAGCCATCGGCAATAATTTGGTATGTGTACATGTGAACCATGGATTAATGCGCAAAGGTGAATCGGAAGCAGTGATTGAAGTTTTTAAAAATCAGTTGAACGCTAATTTAATTTACGTGGATGCTACAGACCGATTCCTGAGTAAACTAGAAAATGTAGCTGATCCGGAGCAGAAACGCAAGATTATCGGTGGTGAATTTATTCGTGTGTTCGAAGAAGAAGCCCGTAAGCTAAATGGAATCGACTTTTTGGGACAAGGTACAATTTATCCTGATATCGTAGAAAGTGGTACTAAAACAGCCAAAATGGTAAAATCCCATCACAATGTAGGTGGCTTACCCGAGGATTTACAGTTTGAATTAGTAGAACCTTTACGCCAGTTGTTCAAAGACGAAGTCCGTGCCTGCGGAGTGGAACTTGGTTTACCATACGATATGGTCTACCGTCAGCCGTTCCCCGGTCCTGGTTTGGGAGTGCGCTGTTTGGGGGCTATCACTCGTGACCGCCTGGAAACTGTTCGCGAATCGGACGCCATCTTGCGTGAAGAATTCCAACTGGCAGGCTTGGACAAGAAAGTATGGCAATATTTCACCGTAGTACCCAATTTCAAATCAGTAGGCGTGCGTGACAATGCCCGTTCATTTGACTGGCCTGTTATTATCCGAGCTGTCAACACCGTAGATGCTATGACAGCTACTATCGAACCGATAGACTGGTCCATTCTGATGAAAATTACCGACCGTATTCTAAAAGAGTAAAGAATGTGAACCGCGTATGCTATGACCTGTCGCCCAAACCAAATGCTACCATTGAGTGGGAATAAGAAATGTATTTCAAACCATGTAAGATCCCGAAACTAAAAGTTTCGGGATCCTTTTTATATTCAGGCTCTTCACTTTGTCCAAAATGACACTAGGGCAAGAACCATAAAGCTTTTCGCTTCTTTTAATTTCTTCCGGTTCAATATTTGCATCCAAAGAATCAAAACTCTATAATCTCCTCATTACAAATGGTCAGTTTGCCGACCCCGTTTTCTGTAACTACCCCAAGAATTTTCAATGCCGACCGGTCCTACTCCCGGCAATACGATTTTAGGTTCAAGGGCAAACACCATTCCTTCCTCCAACTCCCTCCGAATACGCGGAGCCAACACTGGTGCCTCATTGATCTCCAACCCGATGCCGTGCCCTATAAAACGTGCCTGCTGGGACACCCCCATAAAACGATCGGCAAATCCAGCTTTCGTCACGATCTCAATGGCCGCATTATAAAGATCCTCGCATACCACACCAGGCGCTGTCATAGAAGCAACCTTATCCTGTACTTCAAGACAAACTTGATGAGCTGCATAAGCCTCATCATTTAATTTTCCAATGGAGAACACACGACTCATATCACACATATATCCGTAAAAGTTTCCCCCTATATCCACCATTACACTATACCCCTCTTTCAACAAAGTTCCATTCATTCCTCCGGGCAAAGACGGGTCCAATCCCTTACCACCTAAGGCAAAATCATAAGGCGAAGGAGTAGCTGCATTATCTCCGGCCAACACACTTCCCATAAATATCTCCATACTCTGACCAAATACTCTGAATATTCCCAGACAACCTTCCAGTCGCATCAGGCGTTCCACCTCAACAGATAGTTCACGATCAGTCATCCCCGGATGGTATACATCGGGAATCTTACTATATGCTCGAGCATGTAAAGCAGCCGACCGACGAAAAAGTTCAATCTCCAACGGAGTCTTTACGCTACGCGCTTCACGAATAATAGCAGTTCCATCCACTACCTCCGATCCAGGAAAAAGAGATGCAAGACGCATATAGTCCGCATAAGGCAGTTCCCCACCTTCCAACATTATCTTTGAAGCTACAGGTATACCATTTTCTTTTAACAAGTCCACCATCTGCTCGGGTTTACGGATAGGGAATACAAATTCTCCCACAATATTATTAGGACGTTTCACAAAGAGAAGCGCCGGTGAATGAAGCGGTAAAAAAGATAGCCGTTCACTATCTCACCATACGTATAAAGCAAATTTACATTACAAGCTATCAGGGCTGCATCAATACCTTGTTGGGCCATCAAATAGCGTATTTTATCTCGACGAAATTTCAATTCGGGTTGTAACATAAGTAATATTATCTGATTATTTAAAATACTGAGTACAAAAATAACAGATTTCAGTCAGTATAAAGGATAGTAGTTCCAAAAAAGAGAAAGGATATATTAAAACTCACTAATTTTGGATGATTGGTTTGAAAACAGTGTTCAATTATATTAAATTTGCAAACGAATTAATAAACAAAATATTTTTCATGTTCAACGGTATCAAGAAATATGTGGTAAGAATAGTATGTGTAATTATGTTATTACTCGTACAATTTGATGTATGCGCTCCACTAATTGATGCCAATCTGGCTATGGTAGAAACGATGGAACAGCCCACCTGCCTTCTGACAACAATGAAGAAAGCGGAGGAGAAGAGACTTATTATTTCATGTCGGGACGTGCACAACTACCGAACAGTCGTTTTTTACCCTGTACTATTGACATGATTATCAATCTTTTTGCTATTCCCCAAGTTCCGGTACAGAGTTATACACCTGTTAGTGAAAATCTGGGAAAAGTGGTACATCATCACATTATCTTTTGTGTATACCGCATTTAATATGTCACATTAAAGTATCTTCATACATATTGGTCTTGTATTCTGAGAAATCTGAATGCAAGCCGAATCTTTTATTTACTCAAACTCAATTATTAATCTTTTTAAATTGTATTCGTATTTTCATGAAGAGTAATTTTCAGAAAATTGCGGTCCTGTGTACATGTACAGGATTGCTATGCTCTTGTGGTCAATCGGACAACAAGCAGGAACATCACAAAGAATTCATTCCCATCACCATTCTTCACCCCACAACCATTGAGTTTCCACGCTCGTATGTAGCTGATGTGCAAGCTATACAGTTTGTAGAAATTAAGCCCAAAGTGGAAGGTTTTGTTCAAAAAATATATGTAGACGAAGGACAAAAAGTCAAAAAAGGACAGCCCCTATTCCAACTTAGTTCCGACCAATATAGCGAAACGGTAAAAGAGGCGCAAGCCAATTACAAACAAGCACAGGCACAATATGAAATGGCAAATTATGAAGCCGAGAGAATAGGCCGGCTGGTTGACAAACAAATCTTATCAAAAATCCGACTCGACCAAGCCAATAAAGAAAAAGAAGTGGCCCAAATGAAAGTGGAACAGGCAAAAGCACAAATGCAACGTTCACAGATGGATTATTCTTACACCACTATCACTGCCCCTTTTGACGGCTACATAGACCGTATTCCCTATAAGACGGGAAGTCTGGTAAATCCGCAAAGCTTACTGACTACCGTAAGTGATATTTCCGAGATCTTTGCTTACTATAAAGTGAATGAAAGCGAGTATCTGGAATACAAGCGCCAACAACTTAGCGGACAAAAACAACACGAAGAAAATAATGTGGAACTGATTTTGCCAGACGGTTCCATCTACTCCCACAAAGGCACGTTGGAAACAGTAGAAGGTGATTTTGAACGAGGAACCGGCTCCATCGCCTTCCGTGTTCGTTTTCCGAACCCGGACGGACTGCTGAAACATGGAGTGACCGGAAAAGTGCGTATGATGACTCAAATGGACAACATCTGTCTAGTTCCCCAGAAATCAACATTCGAAATTCAAGATTTCACCTATGTGTATACCGTTGATAGTACCAGTGTAGTAAAAGTACGCAGTTTTCAACCGCTGGAACGCTATAATAATTACTACGTGACACAAGATTTCACTCCTAATACTGCCATCGTATACGAGGGAGTGCAAATGATGAAAGACGGCATTACCATCAAGACCGATACCATTGATATGGAAGCAATCAGAAAAGAAGTTGAATTAAAACAACCTATCGTAAAATAAAACGGACAGTTTATGTTTAAGCTATTTATAAAAAGACCGATACTTTCAGGAGTAATCTCCGTCATTATCGTCTGCTTGGGCGTGCTGTCTATCTTGACACTGCCCATCACTCAATTTCCCGATATCGTACCCCCATCTGTAACGGTAACCGCCCGATACACTGGGGCTAGTGCCGATGTGATGTCTAAAACAGTCGCCACCCCGTTAGAGCGTGCCATCAACGGAGTACCCGGCATGACCTACATGACCACTGTTTGTACCAACGACGGTATGTCCCTCACTACTATCTATTTTAAAGTGGGAACCGATCCAGACGTAGCTGCCGTAAATGTACAGAACCGTGTGACTACCGTGCTAGACGAATTGCCTGAAGAGGTAATCCGTGCCGGAGTTATTACAGAAAAAGAAGTAAACAGTATGTTGATGTACTTGAACATCATGAGTACGGACAGTGCACATACCGAAAAGTTTGTTTATAACTTTGCCGATATCAATATTTTGCGCGAATTAAACGTATTGACGGTGTAGGCTTGGTAGAAATCATGGGTAGCCGTGATTATGCCATGCGTGTATGGTTGAATCCTAACCGGCTGGCCGCCTACAACATGGTACCTCAAGATGTAACTGAAGCCATCCGTAATCAAAATATAGAAGCAGCACCCGGCAAGACAGGTATCAGTTCAGACAAATTACCCCAACAACTGCAATATGTACTACAATATACCGGAAAGTTCAGCACAGCAGAAGAATATGGAGAGATCGTATTGAAAGCTCTTCCCGATGGTTCACTGCTACGTCTGAAAGACGTTGCCACTATCGAATTCGATTCTGAAGATTATAACATGACTTCTATGACCGACGGAAGACCATCGGCATCTATTATGATCAAACAACGCCCCGGTTCCAATGCAAGGGAAGTCATCCAAAATATTAAAACAAAAATGGCAGAAATCAAGGAAAGCAGTTTTGCGCCTGGCATGGATTACAATATCTCCTATGACGTATCACGCTTTCTTGACGCCTCCATACAATCAGTGCTGAAGACACTGCTCGAAGCATTCATACTGGTATTTATTGTGGTATATATATTTTTACAAGACTTCCGTTCCACCTTAATTCCTGCTATCGCCGTACCAGTTTCATTGGTCGGTACATTTTTCTTTATGGAGATGCTGGGCTTTTCCATAAATATGTTGACCTTATTCGCCCTTGTGCTTGCAATAGGTATTGTAGTAGACAACGCAATAGTCGTCGTGGAGGCTGTCCATGTAAAGATGCATCATGAGAAACTCTCTCCTTATAAAGCATCTGTAGCAGCTATTAATGAAATCGGTGGAGCCATTATCGCCATCACGCTAGTCATGTCGGCAGTCTTTGTTCCGGTGGGCTTCATGCAGGGAACAGTAGGTATTTTCTATCGGCAATTCTCATTGACACTGGCGGTAGCCATTGTTATCTCAGGAGTAAACGCATTGACTCTCTCGCCTGCCCTATGTGCTTTGTTACTGAAACCCGCTGATGGAAAAAGAGAAAAAAGCAGGATGGCTACGTCGTTTCTTATTTCTTCAACCGTCGGTACGACCGCTTTGAAAAGAAATACAATATCGGATTACACAAGTATTTGAGCCGGAAAATAATCACTTATGCCACACTGATTATTTTCTTCCTTGCCACTTTCGGCATGAGTCAAGTACTTCCTTCAGGCTTTATTCCCAATGAAGACCAAGGTATGATTTATGTTAATGTAGATGCGCCTCCGGGAGCAACAATTGGAACGTAGCGAAAAAAGCCTTGAACGCTGTACAAGCTGCACTGCTTCCTTTCAAAGAAATTGAAAGCATCTCCACATTAGCAGGTTATAGTTTGATGACTGAAACGGAAGGCGCCAATTTCGGTATGGGTATGATTAATCTCACCCCGTGGAGTGAACGCGATCAAACAGCAGCCGAACTTATAGAGATATACAAAGACCGTACCTCACATATCAAAGATGCGGATATTCAGTTCTTCCTGCCTCCTACAGTTCCGGGATTCGGTAATGCCAGCGGCTTCGAACTTCGTTTACAAGATAAAACAGCAGGCAGCTTTGCAGAATTCGCCGATGTTGCCAATACATTAGTAGAAAAGCTGAATGAAGATCCGCGCATTGTGGGAGCAACCTCAGGATTCAATCCTAATTTTCCACAATATCTGCTGAAAGTGGATATTGCTAAAGCAGCTAAATTAGGAGTAAATTTAAATGAATCCATGGAAACACTCCAATCCTATATCGGCAGTTTCTACTCATCCAACTTTATTCGTTTCGGACAAATGTATAAGGTGATGTTACAGGCTTCTCCAGAGTATCGTATGAATCCTGAAGATCTGTATAAGTTCTATGCCAAGAACAAGGACGGAAATATGGTACCCTACTCTAACTTTATGACGATGGACCGTATATTCGGTCCTAACCAGATTACACGCTACAATATGTTTACCTCGGCCCTGATTACAGGTGAACCTGCCGAAGGAGTCAGTTCAGGAGAGGTTATCGAAGCTGTGGAACAAATTGCCAAAGGAACATTACCTCGCGGTTATGATATAGAATGGTCAGGGGTTACTCGTGAAGAAAAAGACTCGGGTGGACAAACTGTTTTATTTCGGTATCTGCCTGCTATTTGTTTATTTGTTGCTGGCAGCACAATACGAGAGTTTATTACTGCCTTTCCCCGTCATACTTTCATTGCCGGCAGGTATCTTCGGTTCTATTTTTTCCTGCAACTGGCAGGCTTGGAGAATAATATTTATGCCCAAGTAGCTTTAGTGATGCTGATTGGTCTGCTAGGTAAAAATGCCATTCTTATTGTGGAAATGGCCAATCAGTACCGCAAGCAGGGAATGAGCATTTTTGATGCTGCCGTTAGAGGTTCCGTAAGCCGTCTGCGTCCCATCCTGATGACCTCCTTTGCATTTATATGCGGACTCATTCCGTTGGTAATGGCAAGCGGAGCCGGTGCTTTGGGCAACCGTTCCATCGGAACAGCCGCCGCCGGAGGTATGTTTATCGGTACATTTGTAGGAATCTTCCTTGTACCTGGACTTTACCTTATTTTTCGAGAGTTGGTCTGCACATCTTAACCGTAATAAAGTCAGCTATGATGAAGAAGATGAAAAATAACAATATAAACAAAACAGGTTTAATAATGGGGGCTTTCTGTCTGATTATGGTAAGTTGCAAAGCCCCTTCCCTTACTCCGACAGAAAAGATAGAGTTACCCGAGTTCTATATGGATAGGGAAACGGACAGCACCACTATCTCTTCCTTGTCATGGAAAACATTTTTTCCAGATACGTTATTGCAAAGTTATATAGCCGAAGCGTTAAATAATAATCACACATTCCTTCAAACTATAGAACGGATATCCGTTGCCCGTTCACAAGTTCGAGTAGGAAAAGGAGCGCTGCTGCCCGATCTTTCATTAGGCATTGATGGTGGAGTACAACGTTTTGGCGAGTACACTATGGACGGAGTTGGTAACAGCACCACCAACACTCCCGATTTAGAAAAAGACAAACATATTCCAGATCCCTATCGGAATTTCAATCTAGGACTTAATTTTCAATGGGAAGCTGACATATGGGGTAAGCTAACCGATAAAAACGATCGGCCGTATCCCGCTGGATGCAGTCTGTAGAAGCTATGCGTCTGGCACGTACTTTATTGATATCAGAAGTAGGTACACACTACTTTGAATTAATAGGACTGGACAAACAGCGGTATGTGCTACGCGAAGCCATCCTAACAGCCAGAGATGCTTATAATTTAACCAATGAACTGATGAAAGAAGGTGAAGTAACCCGACTTTCTGTAGACCAATTCCGGTCACGACGCCTTAAATTGGAAGAAATGTTGCTTGCAAACGAACAGCAAATAAGTGAAAAGGAACGTGCCATCGCCACCTTATTAGGACGACTGCCTTTCAAAGTGAAACGAGTGTCATTTGAAACAGCATGTAGTTATGAGTTTCCCACAGATGCAGGGATCCCGTCACAACTTTTGCAATATCGCCCGGATATAAAGGCTGCCGAACTGGAATTATTAGCTAGTAAATCCGACGTATCTGCAGCGCGAAAAGCTTTCTTCCCATCCATCGTGATTGGAGGAAACGGAGGTTTTAACGCATTTGATCTGGATAAATGGTTTACAGCTCCTGCATCCCTGGTTTACAATCTCGGCGCAGGTATCACAGCACCTATATTCAAACAAAATACTATACGTGCATTATGGAATGATGCGAAAAGCCAGCAACGCATCGCTTTGTTAGGATATCACGAAACGGTATTAAAAGCCTATGAAGAAGTATTAAACCTCATTACTGCATCATCCCAAATGCACCAGCGCAAAGAGTTGAAAGAAGAAGAAAGCCGTATCCATCATCGATCTATTTATAATGCAAATGAAATGTTTAAAGTAGGATTCGCAGGCTATCTGGATGTACTGTCGGCCGATGAACGTTTCCTGGATTGTGAATTGGAACGTATCGCTCTGAATGTGGAATCTTGTAAACTGCATATCATGCTTTACCGCGCTTTAGGAGGTGGAAGCAATTAGTTAATATACTTATATTTTTTGATTGTTCGGTTTAGGAACCGTCCCCGACAAGCGTGTCGTCAGGACGGTTCCTTTTTACTACCAATTCAGGAAATATCAGACCTCTTGAGCAAAGAAACAATCCACAACAAAAATATAGCTCCCACAATAGAGGTTACAAGACTGCCCATAATACCTGTTGCTGCAATACCAAACAAACTGAATACCCAGCCGCCCAGAACACCGCCAACAATACCAACCAATAAATTAATAAAGAGACCGAACCCCCCTCCCCTCATCAACTTACCGGCAACAAAACCAGCAATAATTCCGATAATAATGTACCAAATAAAATACATACGCTTTGTTTTTTAGAGTTTATAATTAATCATCTTACTGATAAAAACAGCTATTCTGTATAAAAAGTTGCCTGAATAAATCTTTTTTACTTCATTGATAAAATTATTCAGGATGCATTTTCCCTTTTTCGATCTTCTTTTTCCGGCTTCAGCATTTTCTTTCCCAGCTGCTCTCCCTTCCATCTTTACTTTTGTCGCAAACTTAAAAGACAAAACATGAAGATTAACGTACATTCCATGCCATTATTAAGCCTTGCCGCACTACTTTCTTCCTGTGCTGCCGAAAGCAATGATAAGTCACCAAAGCAAACAATTTGTTTACCATAAAAGTACCTTTAGCATATGAATAAACTAAACGCAATCATTATAGAAGATGATTTTTTATGGAGCCGGCCTTTTCTGGTCTCTTCAAATAACGGACATTGCCTATTTCTATTCTGAAAACAAAATAACCTTTGCCGTCACCCAAAAAGGACAAGAACACATAATCAACCTGTCTCTGAATAAACAAATGGAGCAGTTAGCCTCCGAACAGTTCTTTCGCGCCAACCGTTAGATTATTATCAGCATTGCTTCCATAGACCGTGCCGAACCTTATTTTAATGGCAAGATAGTAATCAGTGTCCTTCCTCCTTACAAAGTCCAAATCACCATCAGTGAAGAAAAACTTTCTTCATTCAAACTTTGGCTTAATTATTAAGAAATGAAAAAGGAAGATTAAACCAAAACCACTTACTAATCGGTAAACATGATAGCCTCAATGCATATACCTTGTTTATTGATAACACACTCTATAGTCGCCGCCGGAAGCCGGAACTCCAAAATATGCGCATCGGACAAATAGGGACATATATATCTTTGTGAATCAGGATGAAATGTTCTGATACACAGTTCCGAAAATCCAATAAAGCCCCTTACTTTAAAATAGTTAAAGCAAGATTGCGAAAATGGCAAAAAAGGAGGTCTATTTTCTTTCATTAGTCTTTGCAATAGATTTATGTTACTCATGTCAAAAACATGAACTTATCATAAACAAGCGTGTGTCCGAAAGGTTTATCAAAAGTTCCATTTCTTCCGTTACAATATAAAAAAGCAGTCCGGCAGAGATATTCATCCATATGCCGGACTGCTTTTATACCATATCCTTCTTACTTATTTCGAAGAATTGGAATCTGGATATTAAACGAGCTCCCATCCTGTTTCATATTCAATGGAGTAATGGAACAAGCTGAATAAAGCACAATCGGTTCATCATTTTCATCCAATAACAGCTGAGGACGTTCCAACCGATCTACCTCTAGCCGCTCTCCATTCTTTAGAATTATTTCTTTATTCATAAACAAAGAATGTTCAGGAAGTTTCCAATGTATACCATCTTCAGCATACATGATGGCCAATCCCGGCTCACCTTTTGTAAATCCTCCCGTGAAATCTTTAAAAACAGCATAGAAACAATTGTCTTTCCGGTGATACCATACAAACGGGTCTTCCGCATTCAATTTCTGGTTATCCCCTGTTTCAAACTCAAATACATAGTCATCCTGCACAATAAAAGGGCCTTCGGGGGCATCGGCTATGGCCACTCCATGCACACCACGCCAAGTAGGATCATAGACATTCCCTTTAAAGTAAAGATAATATTTCTTTTTCAAAGGATGATATACCACTGCCGGATTGACTAAAATGAGATTATCAGGCTTGGTTACGGTTCCTTCAGGTGAGGGTTCCAGTACATTATCAGGCTTCACCCGTGTACGTGGAGCAAGTAAAGGTTGCTCATTACATGAAAATTTACCTTCCAGTAATTCTTTTATGGAATTAAAGCACAATACCCCCAACTTTTGATTTTGCTGGAGCCTGTCTCTTCTGCTTAGTTTTCCCTTTACATGAGCATTTCCACCCGGATCCACCGTAGCACAATAATACAAATAGTATTTTCCGTTATATCTTTTGATATGCGGATTGTGAACCGACTGTGCATCCCATGAACAGCTGTCCGGACGATATCCATCTTTGTTATAGACAATACCTATATCCTTATATCCCCCATAAGGAGAGTATGATACAGCTACTCCAATCATCGAACCTAGCAACCAAGCATCTATAAATCTAGGGTACTTCGGTCCTGATTTCATAGCGGAATAAAATAAATAATACTTTTCCCATCTTCCTCTGCCTGAATAGCCGAACCACACCAATAAAACGATTTTTCAATGAGAAAGCGGAGAAACCGGAAGGGAACTCCGAATTGCCCCGTTGAATAAGTTCTAAATTGACCGGACCGGCCTGCCAGGTATGTTGCGCCCACCCTTGCAACAAAGCAAGGAAGGCGAGACAAACAAATAGTATTTTTCTTTCATATTCATCACAAACAGATCATTCATTACTGATTTTCTTGCAATAATCTACTCCTAACACATCATAATGCCGTCGGATGCTCTCCAAACGGGTACAGAATCTTCCATAATCCTTATTTTCCTTTTTGCTCCACGCCACCTCGGACAAAGCTGCCACACGCGGATAAAGCATATACTCCATCTCATCGAGCGCAGACATATACTCCGTCCACAAATTGGCCTGTACTCCTTTAATATGTTTGGCCTCATCCGCACTCAGGACTTCGGGAACCGGATGATAATTATAAACTTTTTCCAAAGTAATCACCCGATTGGGATTTCCAATTTTCTTTTCATTGACTTTAGACTGAAGACAATTGAAATACATATAAATATTAGGAGACATAATGACATCATATCCGGCTTTCGCGGCATGAATTCCCCCTTTCTCTCCCCGCCATGACATCACGGTAGCACGTTGCAGAATACCTCCTTCCAAGATTTCATCCCAACCGATAATTTTCTTTCCTTTGGTATTCAGATAGTTCTCAATTCGATTGATGAAATAAGTCTGTAATTCAGCCTCTTTTGTCAAATGTTCCTGCTTCATCCGTTCCTGACAGTGTACACAATTTTTCCAACGGATACGAGGGGCCTCATCCCCACCTAAATGGATATAGCTGGAGGGGAAAAGTTCCACCACCTCATCCAGAATATCCTGCATAAAGGTAAAAGTAGATTCCTTAGTACAATAAATGTCATTGAAAACACCCCAACGGCCTTCCACCTCAAAAGGTCCTCCGGTACAGGAATATTCAGGATAAGCAGTCAGTGCCGCCACGCTATGTCCCGGCATTTCTATCTCAGGAATAATTTCCACAAAACGCTTCTTGGCATACGCCACCACTTCTTTGATATCTTCCTGTGTATAAAATCCACCATAGCGTTTGGTATTCCATTCAGTAGGATTGTCCCACATATATCCCACAATCGTTTTCTTACGGTAACCTCCGACGGTAGTCAGTTTGGGATATTTCTTGATTTCGATACGCCATCCCTGGTCATCAGTCAGATGCCAATGAAGGATGTTCAATTTATGAAAAGCAAGCAAGTCGATGTGACGCTTTACATCTTCCTTAGGAATGAAGTGGCGGGAAACATCAAGCATCACTCCGCGATAAGAGAATGCAGGCGAATCTTCTATCACCACACAAGGGATGTTCCATTTATTTTTTCCGCCACCTGCTTGTCACTTTCAATGGCAGAAGGTAATAATTGGCGCAAAGTTTGAAAAGCATAGAAAATGCCTTTAGGGGTTTTGGCATCTATATGGATAGAAGATGAAGAGACTGTCAGCTTGTATGATTCCTCATTGGGAAGAGCTGTGTTAAGCCGGCAACGAATCACATTGGAAGAACGGGGAGTGGAAGAGACCTCCAATGAGAACCCGGCAGCCGTATCAAACAAATCATTCCAGAAAGATACGGCATTGCGCATCTCCTCGTTATCTACTGACAACGTAATTACAGTTTTGTCATTTACCGTAAAATTGCCTCTTTTTCGATTGCACTTTTGCGGTCATCGGGATAATGGAAACCGATGCCTGCAAAGTGCCGAATAAC
>ENA-OQOA01000654-OQOA01000654.1-human-gut-metagenome-genome-assembly--contig:-NODE-654-length-14021-cov-3.170937_pt1 | contig 14021 bp, 18 predicted proteins | sample MGYA00242633_ERZ504888 | MGnify/ENA primary metagenome ERZ504888 (study PRJEB26092, sample SAMD00036372) | human gut metagenome | host: Homo sapiens | study: EMG produced TPA metagenomics assembly of... | reverse complement strand
CATGCACTTTCAGTTCCAAACGATCTGAAATCCGGTCAAAATGAAAAGCACGCGAACCTTTTTACCAAAATCACCTCATTACGCAACCCGACCAGCAAATCCGATTCCAATAATTCTTCTGTAGTACGAAAAAAATACTTTTCTATCTCAAAACGGGCAGCAGCAGTCCGAATTTCCTCTCCTACCCCGACAATCTTCTCTACTCCCCGGCTATGTACCAATTCGGCAACCTGACGATAAAGTAGTTTGCTGCTCTGTCCTGTTTCAAGCATATCCGAGAGGATAAGTGTCCGTTTTTTCCCCTTATCATCAGAACGACGCGACATAAAGTCAAGAGCAATATCCAAAGAAGCCAAATCTGAATTATAACTATCATTGATCAACACACAGCCATTCTTGCCTTCTTTTACCTCCAGACGCATAGCAATCTGTTCCAAACGCGCCATGCGCTCGGTTATTTGTTCAGGGGGAACCATCATATACAAAGCCACAGCCAGACAATGCAACGAATTCTCAATAGAAGCGTCATCTATAAAAGGAATACTAAATTCATTCGGCATCCCCAGATAACGGTATTTAATAGTGGTAGCATGTTCTCCTTTTTGAATGGACTCAATAAACAACGGACGTTCATTGTCCTTTTTCGACCAAGCAATCTCACGCGAGGCAAAAAGAGATTTTGCCACACACGAACTTATCAATTCGTTATCGCCATCATAAACAATAACGTCACAGTCTTTGAACAAAGTAAGTTTCTCCATACATTTATCCTGTAAAGAGAAAAAATTCTCTTGATGCGCACCACCAATATTAGTCAAAATACCCACAGTAGGTTTAATGATAGTCTGCAACGCCTCCATTTCACCCATTTCGGAAATACCCGCTTCAAAAATAGCCAACTCAGTGTGCTCATTCATCAACCACACCGAAAGTGGCACACCTATCTGTGAGTTATAGCTACGTGGCGAACGGGTTACCACACGATCTGGACTAAGCAATTGATATAACCATTCCTTCACAATGGTTTTTCCATTACTTCCCGTAATTCCTATAACCGGAATCTGAAACTGCTCCCGATGTTTTTCCGCCAATTTCTGTAATCCTTTCAGAGGATTGGTCAACTGCAGGAAATTCGCATCTTGAAAAGATTGCATATCAGCCGGCAATTCACCCACTACAAAGTTACGGACTCCACGTTCATACAATTCCGAAAGATATTTATGCCCGTCATTCCGTTTGGTTTTTAAAGCAAAAAATAATGTTTCTTCCGGAAAACACAATGAACGGCTATCAGTTAAAATCCAATCAATCTGTGCACTACGGTTTCCAAACCGCTTTGCTCCCAGAACTTTTTCTATATTTTCAATCGAGCTTGACATTGTTCTAATTCTTTTTGAAGGTCAAAATACGGGAACTTTTCTTTAAGTCGCTCTATCTTTAACACTATTTGAGTTAAAAATTTACGATATGTTTCAGATTGGGCATTAAACGGTTTGTGAGCTAAAGCCTTCCGGATATCCTCCCACTCTTTCATTATTCTATCCGTTTCTTTACTAAAATAACATTCTGTAAAACATTCCCATAGATAAGATACAGCTACAGGAGAGGGATGCAACATGTCATCTGCATAAAAACGATAATCACGAAGTTCATCCATCATGATTTCATAAGAAGGGAAATAGTAACAATCAGACCAGCGGCGGCACAATTCATCCGCTGCGAGGAGCAAAGTGGACTTACTTATCTGATTACCATGCATACCATCTTTGCTATGCCGTATGGGGCTGACAGTGAAAAGTATCTTCAAGGACGGATTTACTTTTCTCAATTCCACCAACACACATTCCCATTCAGTGACAATTTCCTCTACTGTAAGAAGTTGTCGGGTAAAAAGGCTGTCGGGCTGTTTATGGCAATTTCCTACCACCATGGTCCTTTCTTTCAGCCAATAAGCAAAAGCAGTCCCCCAAGTAATAACCAGCCAATCAAGCTGAGGAAGTCCGGCTGAAGCCTGTGCCAGCCGAGTATTTATAGAAGATAAACAAGATGCTGCCGTAGAGGCTGAAAAAACACTATGATGCATCCAACTGTGCCAACAGCCTCCGGCATAGAACAAATCCTCTTCCATATATGTTTGATGGGATAGAATTTGCCAAAGAGCTTCCACAACAGATAAAGGATTATAGAGAATTCCAAAAGGATTTACATCACAACGGAACTTATTTGTTAACAACAAATTTCCGATATTTTCCGCAAAACAAGAACCAAATAGCATGATTCGATCCGAATGTCGGATTTCTGCTTCCCTTTTAGGTAATTCTACTTGCGTTCTGAAATTCATACGATAAGAAAAGCTTTTAAAATTTAAGGGCAAATGTAATCATAATACACATATTTATGCTATTTTTGCACGATATTTATCATATCATAAGAATGGAACAGGATAATTTATATAACTTGCTGCAAAGCATAGATACTCCGGACGATTTGCGTCATTTAAGCGCAGACAAACTGCCCGAAGTGTGTAAAGAGCTAAGGCAAAAGATTATAGATGAGCTCTCATGTAATCCGGGGCATTTCGGTTCCAGTTTGGGCGTAATAGAACTGACCGTCGCCTTACATTATGTATTCAACACGCCCTATGACCGCATTGTATGGGATGTAGGGCATCAAGCTTACGGGCATAAAATTTTAACCGGACGCCGGGATGCGTTCTGCACCAACCGTAAACTAAATGGCATACGTCCTTTCCCTTCTCCATCCGAAAGTGAATATGACACATTTACTTGCGGGCATGCGTCAAATTCTATTTCCGCAGCTTTGGGTATGGCTGTAGCAGCCAAAAAACACGGAGAGAACAACCGGCATGTCGTTGCCGTAATTGGTGACGGTTCCATGAGTGGCGGACTAGCTTTCGAAGGACTGAACAATGCCTCGTCAACTCCTAATAACCTGCTGATTATCCTGAATGACAACAATATGGCTATAGACCGTAGTGTAGGAGGTATGAAACAATATCTGTTGAACCTGCAAATGTCTGAAGGATACAACCGGATACGCTATAAAATATCACAAATGTTCCATCGATGGGGTATCCTGAATGAAGAACGCCGGAAAAGCCTGATACGATTTAACAACAGCCTGAAATCCATGCTGGTACAACAGCAAAATGTATTTGAAGGCATGAATATCCGTTATTTCGGACCTATTGATGGACACGATGTCAACAATTTGGCACGTGTATTAAAAGAGATTAAAGATATGCAAGGACCTAAACTACTCCATATACATACCACCAAAGGAAAAGGTTTCGGTCCGGCAGAAAAAGCTGCCACCATCTGGCATGCTCCAGGCATATTCGACAAAGAAACCGGAGAGCGTATCGTTGTCGATACCAAAGGAATGCCCCCTTTGTTTCAGGATGTTTTTGGAAATACCCTATTGGAACTAGCCCAAACAAACGATAAAATCGTAGGAGTTACTCCCGCAATGCCTTCAGGATGCTCCATGAACATATTAATGAAAGCCATGCCCGAAAGAGGTTTTGATGTGGGAATTGCCGAAGGACATGCCGTTACTTTTTCAGGAGGAATGGCAAAAGATGGCCTATTACCTTTCTGCAATATCTATTCGTCCTTCATGCAACGTGCCTATGACAATGTGATTCACGATATAGCGATACAAAAACTCAATGTAGTATTATGCCTAGACCGCGCTGGATTAGTAGGGGAAGACGGTCCTACTCATCACGGAGCATTCGATCTGGCTTATATGAGACCGATACCCAATCTCATTGTAGCCTCCCCTTACAACGAACATGAACTACGTTGTTTGATGTATACCGCCCAGTTACCCAATAAAGGTCCTTTTGTCATCCGTTATCCACGCGGAAGAGGGTCATTGGTAGACTGGAAATGCCCAATGCAAGAGATTGAGATAGGAAAAGGAAGAAAATTAAAAGAAGGAAAAGACATAGCGGTCATTACACTGGGTCCCATTGGTGTTCAAGCAGAAAAGGCTATCACACATGCCGAACAGGAAACAGGAAAAAGCATTGCCCATTATGATTTGCGTTTCTTGAAGCCGTTAGATGAAAGTATGTTACACGAAATAGGCAAGAGATTCAAGCAAGTGGTCACTATTGAAGATGGTGTGCTAAAAGGTGGAATGGGCAGTGCCATACTGGAATTTATGGCAGATAATGAGTACAATCCACAAGTAAAACGTGTCGGATTACCGGATCTATTTGTCCAGCATGGTTCAGTAAAAGAACTATATCATATTTGCGGCATGGACGAAGAAGGTATTTACAAAATTTTGATATCATTCTAAGAGAGACGAACAATGAAAATCATTATTGCAGGAGCAGGAGCAGTAGGCACCCATTTGGCGAAATTATTATCGGATGAAAAGCAAGACATCATTTTGATGGATGAAAACGAAGAAAAGTTGAGCAAACTTGATTCCAACTTCGACTTAATGACTGTCAATGCATCCCCCACTTCCATTTTCCGGCCTTAAAAATGCAGGAGTGGCAGGCGCAGATTTATTTATCGGGGTCATGCCAGAAGAAAGCCGCAATATGACGGCCTGCATGTTGGCTACTAATATGGGAGCTAAAAAGACTGTAGCCCGGATTGACAATTACGAATATCTACTTCCTAAACATAAAGAATTCTTTTCCCAACTAGGAGTACACTCACTGATTTATCCGGAAATGCTGGCTGCTAAAGATATAGTAGATGCCATCAAAATGAGCTGGATACGTCAGTGGTGGGAGTTTTGCGGCGGTGCACTAGTCCTGATAGGTACCAAAATGCGAGAAACGGCAGAAATTCTGAACGTTCCCCTTCATGAACTGGGAGGACGTAATATTCCATTCCATATTGTAGCTATTAAGCGGGGAAATGAAACAATCATCCCCCGTGGAGACGATGCTATCAAATTGCATGATATTGTTTATTTCACCACAACAAAGAAATACATTCCTTATATCCGTAAAATAGCAGGAAAAGAAACTTATCCCGATGTACGCAATGTAATGATTATGGGCGGCAGCCGAATCGCTGTACGCACCACACAATACGTACCAGATTATATGCAGGTCAAGATTATTGAGAATGACATCAACAGATGCAACCGACTTACTGAAGCTGTGGACGAAAAAGTATGATTATCAACGGAGATGGGCGGGATATGGATTTACTCATGGAAGAAGGATTAAGGAATACCGAGGCTTTTGTCGCTTTGACAGACAATTCTGAGACCAATATTCTGGCCTGTCTTGCCGCTAAACGCATGGGAGTAACCAAGACTGTGGCGGAAGTAGAAAATATTGATTATATCAGTATGGCAGAAAGCTTGGATATCGGTACGGTTATCAATAAAAAGATGATTGCCGCCAGCCATATTTACCAAATGATGCTGGACGCCGATGTTTCTAATGTAAAATGTCTGACCTTCGCTAATGCTGATGTGGCTGAATTCACAGTCAAAAATGGTTCCCGTATTACCAAATGCGCTGTCAAAGACGCCGGATTACCCAAAGGGGCAACCATCGGCGGACTCATCCGCAATGGCGAAGGTATATTGGTAACAGGTAATACTGTTATTCAGCCCAATGACCATGTTGTGGTATTCTGTTTAGGGATGATGATTAAGAAAATAGAAAAATTCTTCAATTGATGATAAACACAAAAATGATAGCCCGGATTATGGGTTCTCTATTCTTCATAGAAGCAGGCTTCCTTATTCTATGCTCCTTTCTTGCTGTTTATTATAATGAATCGGATCTTTCCGCTTTCCTAACTTCTACAGCAATTACAGTAGGGGCAGGCATCATAGCCTCTCTGACCGGCAAAAATGCAGAAAAGAAGATCAGTCGCCGTGACGGATATGTTATTGTAACTTTCGCATGGGTCTTTTTTCTTATTCGGTATGCTTCCATTCTATCTGAGCGGATATATTCCCTGTATAACGGACGCTTTCTTTGAAACCATGTCGGGGTTCACCACTACGGGAGCAAGTATTTTGAACAATATAGAGTCATTGCCACACGGGCTTTTGTTCTGGCGAAGTATGACACAATGGATCGGCGGATTAGGAATTGTATTTTTCACTATTGCCGTATTACCGATCTTCGGAGTGGGCAGTGTACAATTATTTGCTGCTGAAGCCACCGGCCCCACCCATGATAAAGTACATCCGCGTATTGGTGTTACAGCCAAATGGATCTGGACTATCTATCTAGGACTGACCATTGCCGAGATTATTCTGTTGATTGCCGGAGGTATGGACTTTTTCGACAGTGTATGTCATTCTCTGACCACTGCCGCCACAGGAGGGTATTCAACCAAACAAAACAGTATTGCATTCTTTAATTCTCCTTATATAGAATATGTTATTACCTTGTTCATGTTCTTGTCGGGCATTAATTTCACCTTGTTATATTTATTATTCTTAAAAGGAAATTTTAAACGCTTATTCCAAAACACAGAACTCCACTGGTATTTGGGAACAGTGGGATTTTTTACACTTTTCACTACCGTCACTCTTATTTTCACCAGTCCGTTCAGTATTGAGGAATCTTTCCGTAAAGCCATATTTCAGGTTGTTTCCTTACAAACCACTACCGGATTCATTTCTGCAGATTATATGACCTGGGTACCTGTACTTTGGACATTAATGTGCATCATCATGTTGTTCGGAGCTTGTGCCGGATCCACTACAGGAGGAATAAAATGTATACGTATAGCCATTATGAGCCGTATTTCTAAAAATGAATTCAAACATATCATTCATCCCAATGCTATACTTCCTGTACGTATCAACCACCAAGTTGTTTCATCAACAACCAAGTCAGCAGTACTTGCATTCATTTTTCTATATATGGCAATTATTTTTATTGGATGGCTGGTTCTTATGCTGTTTGGAGTAGGATTTGAAGAAGCTTACAGCGTAGTCATTTCCAGTTTGGGCAATGTAGGCCCAGGTATTGGAAAATGCGGTCCGTCCTATTCATGGAGCGGATTGCCGGATGCAGCAAAATGGACAAGCGCAATACTGATGCTAATAGGGCGTTTGGAGTTATTTACCGTACTTCTGCTCTTTATGCCGAGTTTTTGGAAAAAGCACTGACATTCACTTCCTATAACCATTTTTATACATAAATAATTCAAAAAATCTCAATGAAGCTTCAAATAATTGGCTATCTTTGCACCCTCATTAAAAGGGTAACAAGATGAATAATATGTTGAGATACGTTGTATATATCCTATTATTTCTACTGTTTACGATAACAGTAGATCAGGATCATTATACGGTTGAACCGACAGATCTACACCCACAGACATCTTGTTACCAGCAACAACAAGACCCTTGCAAAAGAACAGTGGATTTCCTGTTTACCAACAATTTTGCAGATATGCCACAAATAGCCATATCACTTGACAACCCTTCCACATCAAAGTTTAAATGTATAGTCCGCATTTTAACAGCATTGAGCGAACTTAAAAAGCAAGAGCTACAAACAAACCATATAGTTTGCCACACCTTTCATTCGCTTTACACTGATGCCGTAGATTATTATATCTATGCACTCCGGCGGATCATCATTAATTTTAATTTTTTTCAGCATTTCGCTGAGTAGAAATCCTTATAACAAACGTCTTATAAGGACTATTTTTCTATCCGTTTGTCTAATCAAAAAAGTTTAGATATGTATTTTACATTATTAGTTGTCGTTATCTTGACGGCAATCGCATTAGTTGCCGTAGCATTGGGGATTGCCCGTGCCATTTCTCCCCGTTCATACAACTCACAAAAGGGAGAAGCCTACGAATGTGGTATTCCTACACGGGGACGGTCGTGGATGCAATTCAAAGTAGGTTACTATCTATTTGCTATCCTCTTCCTGATGTTCGATGTGGAAACAGTATTTTTATTCCCTTGGGCTGTAGTGGTACAAGACCTAGGAGTGTACGGTCTGTTTAGCATCCTTTTCTTTTTAGTTATATTAGTTTTAGGTCTGGCGTATGCCTGGAAGAAAGGAGCGTTGGAATGGAAGTAAAGAAACCAACCATAAAGTCTATTCCTTATGAAGACTTCAAAAACAATGAGTATTTGGAAAACATGGTCAAGCAGCTCAATGAAAGCGGTACAAAAGTATTGGTGGGCTGTTTGGACGACCTCATCAACTGGGGACGCAGCAATTCGTTGTGGCCGCTTTACATTTGCAACCAGTTGTTGTGGAATTGAGTTTATGGCAGTGGGGGCTGCCCGGTATGATTTCGCCCGCTTCGGGTTTGAAGTAGCCCGTGCCAGTCCGCGCCAGGCAGATATGATCATGGTAGCAGGAACTATCACACACAAGATGGCTCCGGTACTAAAACGTTTGTATGACCAGATGGCGGATCCTAAATACGTTATTGCAGTAGGCGGATGCGCCATTAGCGGCGGTCCTTTTAAAAAATCATATCACGTATTGAACGGAGTAGATAAAATTCTTCCCGTTGACGTATATATTCCCGGATGTCCGCCACGGCCTGAAGCCTTGTTATACGGCATGATACAATTGCAACGTAAAGTAAAACTGGAAAAATTCTTTGGCGGAGTGAACCGCAAAGAAAATGAACCACAAAATCCCGAACAAGCATGAGTGAAAAAATAGAAATACCTGCCGAAAAGCTACATGAAGAAATGCTGAAATTGCGGCAGGGTAAACATATGGATTTTCTACGCAGCCTTACCGGAATGGACTGGGGCGAAGAAGGACTAGGTGTAGTCTATCATCTGGAAGATACGAAGACAAGAGAAAACATAGTGGTCAGCACTCGCACAACCAACCGAGAAAAACCGGAGCTTCCTAGTGTAAGTGATATTTGGAAAGGTGCTGAATTCAATGAACGCGAAGTATACGACTATTATGGTATCCGCTTTATAGGACATCCTGATATGCGCCGTTTGTTCCTGCGTGATGACTGGGTAGGCTATCCATTGCGTAAGGACTACGATGAAAACCTCAACCCACTCCGTATGACCAATGAGGAGGCTGTAGATACAACACAATATATAGAGGTGCAACATGATGGCAGTGTAATAGAAAAACGAGAAACCATTTTTGATGAGGACGAATATATCATTAACATAGGTCCTCAACATCCGGCAACCCACGGTGTACTTCGTTTTCGCGTTTCACTGGAAGGCGAAATTATCAAGAAACTGGATGTACACTGCGGATACATACATCGAGGTATCGAAAAGATGTGCGAAAGTCTTACCTATCCCCAGACCTTGGCCCTGACCGACCGTTTGGATTATTTAGGTGCGCACCAGAACCGCCATGCTCTTTGTATGTGCATTGAACAGGCAATGGGCGTAGAAGTAAGCGAACGGGTACAATACATCCGTACCATTATGGACGAATTGCAACGTATAGACTCTCACTTGCTTTTCTTCTCCTGTCTCTGTATGGATATGGGTGCCTTGACCGCATTCTTCTATGGATTCCGTGATCGTGAAAAGATACTGGATATCTTCGAAGCAACTACCGGAGGACGTCTGATACAGAACTATAACACCATTGGAGGAGTACAAGCTGATATCGCTCCGGATTTTGTACAGAAAGTAAAAGAATTCATTGCTTATCTGCGTCCGATGCTAAAAGAATACCATGAAGTATTCACTGGAAATGTCATTGCCCAAGAACGTTTGAAAGGTGTGGGAGTTCTTTCACGGGAAGACGCTATCTCTTTCGGAGCAACAGGAGGTACAGGACGTGCCAGCGGTTGGGCATGTGATGTCCGCAAGCGTCATCCCTATGCGATGTATGGCAAGATAAATTTTAGAGAAATTGTCCACACCGAAGGCGACTGTTTTGCACGTTACATGGTCCGTATGGAAGAAATACTGGAAAGTATGAACATCATCGAGCAACTGATAGACAATATTCCTGAAGGGAACTATCAGGAAAAGATGAAACCGATTATACGCGTGCCCGAAGGAAATTATTATGCCGCCGTGGAAGGTTCTCGCGGAGAATTCGGGGTTTATCTAGAAAGTCATGGAGACAAATTTCCTTACCGCATGAAATTCCGCGCTACCGGTTTACCTTTAGTATCAGCAATGGAAACTATGTGCCGCAATGCAAAAAATTGCCGACTTAATTGCTATTGGTGGAACGGTGGATTATGTAGTACCGGATATTGACCGATAATAATGTGCCAATTCTTCAATATACTACTTGAAGAATGCATTATTTATCAGACTGAGAATTAACAAATTAAATAATTACAAGTTTGCCTATTGGCAAATTAGCAAATTGACACATTATTAAATTATGTTCGATTTTAATATAGTCACCCAATGGGTACACTCACTGCTCACGTCATTTATGCCTGAAGAACTGGCAGTGCTCATAGAATGTATAGTAATTGGCGTATGTATCATGTTGGCATACGCAGTTATTGCTATCATTATGATTTTCATGGAACGTAAAGTGTGCGCCGCTTTCCAATGCCGCTTGGGTCCAATGCGTGTAGGTCCCCAAGGTACCATACAGGTATTTGCCGATGTATTCAAGATGTTGATTAAGGAAATTATCACCATCCGACATGCTGACAAGTTCCTGTACAATTTGGCACCTTACATTGTTATCCTCGCCTCTATCATGGCTTTCAGTTGCCTACCCATCAACAAGGGCATGGAGGTCCTTGATTTCAATGTAGGTATTTTCTTCTTATTGGCAGCATCCAGTATCGGCGTAGTAGGTATTTTGCTGGCAGGTTGGAGTTCCAATAACAAATATTCATTAATCGGAGCCATGAGAAGTGGCGCTCAAATGATTAGTTATGAATTATCTGTAGGATTAAGCATCCTTACTATTGTAATCTTAACAGATACCATGCAACTAAGCGAAATTGTAGAACGCCAAGCTGACGGTTGGTCCTTTTTAAAGGACATATACCTGCATTGATCGCTTTTATCATTTATCTGATAGCCGGAAATGCAGAAGTCAACCGCGGACCGTTTGACTTGCCTGAAGCGGAAAGTGAACTGACCGCCGGATATCATACCGAATATTCCGGTATGCACTTCGGCTTGTTCTATGTGGCAGAATTTGTAAACTTGTTTATCATCGCCGCAGTAGCCACAACCATCTTTCTAGGAGGATGGATGCCGCTACATATTCCTGGACTAGACGGATTCAATGCCATTATGGATTATATTCCCGGATTTATTTGGTTCTTTGGCAAGTCATTCTTTGTTGTATGGTTACTAATGTGGATCAAATGGACATTTCCCCGTCTGCGTATTGACCAAATTCTAACACTGGAATGGAAATACTTGGTCCCAATAGGTTTGTGCAACCTGCTGTTGATGGTAATTATTGTTGTATTTAAATTACATTTCTGATGAAAGAAGAAAAACATTCCTATATAAAAGGACTACTTCATGGCATCGGTACATTACTTACCGGTATGAAAGTGACAGGACGAGAGTTTTTCACTCCTAAAGTCACTGAACATATCCCGAAAACCGTGCCACATTAAAAAATATCGCCCCGTTTCCGAGGACGGCTTATCATGCCGGTTGATGAGAATGGTAATAACAAATGTATTGCTTGCGGACTTTGCCAAATGGCTTGCCCCAATGATACAATCACCATTACCAGCGAATCTGTGACCAACGAAGAAACAGGCAAGAAAAGAAAATATTGGTAAAGTATGAGTACGATCTGGGAGCCTGTATGTTCTGTCAACTTTGTGTGAACGCTTGTCCACATGATGCCATTCGGTTCGATACAGAATTCGAGAATGCTGTGTTCGACCGCAGCAAACTAGTTCTCACCCTGAACAAAAATAAAAACAAACGATATTATGACACTACAACTAATTGTATTCATTGTACTGGCGTTGTTTATCGCTGTCTGTTCGGTATTGGCAGTCACGACCTCACGTATCTTGCGTGCAGCAACTTATCTGCTGTTCGTTTTATTTGGTACAGCAGGTATTTACTTCCAGCTCAACTACTCATTCTTGGGAGCTGTACAATTACTGATTTACGCCGGTGGTATAACAGTGCTTTATGTATTTAGTATCTTATTGACCTCTTCACAAGGAGACAAAGCAGAGAGATTGAAAAATGGGAAGATGGTGGCCGGAGCTATTTCTACGATAGCAGGACTGGCTATCTGTCTGTTCGTCATGCTGAAAAATGAATTCTTGCCCTCTCATTTTGTGCATGGTGAACTGGATGTACGCACTATCGGTCATGCACTGATGGGCATGGAAAAATATCAATATATTCTTCCTTTCGAAGTAATCAGCGTGTTATTACTCGCTTGCATCGTAGGAGGAATCCTAATCGCTAGAAAAAGATAAAATTTATGGTACACATGGAATATTATCTGGTGGTTTCCACCTTTATGATGTTTGCGGGAATCTATGGTTTCTTCACCCGCCGCAATTTATTGGCCATGCTCATCAGTGTAGAACTGATACTGAATTCGGTAGACATCAACTTCGCCGTATTCAACCGATACCTCTTTCCCGAGGAACTGGAAGGCTTTTTTTCGCCTTGTTTGCTATCGGCGTAAGTGCGGCTGAAACAGCAGTAGCTATTGCTATCATTATCAATATCTATCGCAATGTACGCAATATCCAAGTGAAGAACTTAAATGAAATGAAAAACTAATTATGGAACATACAATACTAATCCTTATCCTACCTTTCCTCAGTTTCCTGATACTGGGGCTGGCAGGTATGCGTATGAAGAACGGGCTGGCAGGGGCCATCGGCACCGTTTCACTGGCAGGGGTGGCGTTGCTTTCCTACCTCACTGCCTTCAATTATTTTGCAGGAGGCCGTACGGCAGAAGGCGTCTATCCTACTCTCACACCTTATAACTTCGAATGGTTACCTTTCACAACGAACTTGCATATTGACATGGGAATTATGCTTGACCCTATTTCCGTTATGATGCTAGTCGTTATTTCCACCGTCAGTCTGATGGTACATATCTATTCATTCGGATATATGAAAGGTGAAAAAGGCTTTCAACGTTACTACGCATTTCTTAGCCTGTTTACCATGTCCATGTTGGGACTCGTAGTAGCAACCAATATTTTCCAGATGTATGTCTTTTGGGAACTGGTAGGTGTTTCTTCTTATTTACTTATCGGCTTTTATTACACCAAGAAAGAAGCGATTGCCGCCAGTAAAAAAGCATTTATTGTTACCCGTTTTGCTGATTTAGGCTTTCTGATCGGTATCTTGATTTACGGCTATTATGCCGAAACATTCTCGTTCACACCCCAACTTCAGGTACTTGCAGTTGCCGGAAGTATGATACCACTGGCCTTGGGGCTAATGTTTATCGGTGGTGCCGGTAAAAGTGCAATGTTTCCATTGCACATCTGGTTACCAGATGCTATGGAAGGCCCTACTCCTGTCAGTGCATTAATCCATGCTGCTACCATGGTGGTAGCCGGTGTATATCTGGTAGCCCGTATGTTCCCGTTGTTTATAGGATATGCGCCCGAAGTACTGCACTGGATAGCTTATATCGGTGCGTTCACTGCATTCTACGCCGCTAGTGTGGCGTGTGCACAAAGCGATATCAAACGTGTGCTCGCCTTCTCCACTATATCTCAGATTGGATTTATGATTGTCGCATTAGGCGTTTGTACTTCCATGAATCCTCATGAAGGAGGACTAGGCTACATGGCATCCATGTTCCACCTGTTCACACATGCCATGTTCAAGGCATTGTTGTTCTTAGGAGCCGGATGTATCATTCATGCCGTACACAGTAATGAGATGAGCGCCATGGGGGGACTTCATAAATACATGCCCGTCACTCACTGGACATTCCTGATTGCTTGTTTGGCTATCTCAGGTATCTGGCCATTCTCAGGTTTTTCTCTAAAGACGAAATTCTGACCGCCTGCTTCCAATTCAGTCCTGTTATAGGATGGATAATGACAGGCATTGCCGCCATGACTGCATTTTATATGTTCCGCC
>ENA-OQOA01000653-OQOA01000653.1-human-gut-metagenome-genome-assembly--contig:-NODE-653-length-14032-cov-3.941532_pt1 | contig 14032 bp, 13 predicted proteins | sample MGYA00242633_ERZ504888 | MGnify/ENA primary metagenome ERZ504888 (study PRJEB26092, sample SAMD00036372) | human gut metagenome | host: Homo sapiens | study: EMG produced TPA metagenomics assembly of... | reverse complement strand
TTCCTCCAGTGCCTCGTGTTCTCAATCCCTTTTACACGTTGTCATGAGTCATTGTCGTGTCCGTTGCCCATTCCTCTGCAGTAACGGCACATACGTGAAGGGCTGGTGGTCGGATATGACAGGGAATGAGGAAGGCATGGGGACGAAGGCTGATGTCGCTTACCACACTTTCGCCCTTCTGCGCTGCATTGACACGGGGTAGACTTGACAAAGGTAAGTCGCATGTGTGTAATTACCCTGATGGACGTCCATAGCAGCATCGGCAAGGAGGAGCGACACATGTGGGGAGTGGTCGACGATTCCGCCGAGGATCCGATGAGTGAGCTGTGGGGCCTGTTCAAGTCGGACGACGATGTTTCCTGGCAGCATAAGGCCCTGTGCTCCCAGACCGATCCGGAAGCTTTTTTCCCCGAAAAAGGCGGGTCGACGCGTGATGCGAAACAGGTGTGCGCCCGCTGCGAGGTGCGCGAGCAATGCCTGCAATGGGCCATCGAACACGATGAGCGTTTCGGCATCTGGGGCGGTCTGAGCGAACGCGAACGCCGCCGCTATAAGAAGGAACACAAGGAACGTGCGTGACGCGGCGGCCGTGCGTCGCATAGACTGGAGATTATGAGTTCCACAGGCAATAGCGATATTCAGCGGATTCTGGCCGATGTCATGGCGAACAGGCCATATTCGCATCGGCAGAATGTCGATCCGACCGTCGTGGCGGTGGTGACCGTTGAAGAGGACATGCGGTTTCTCCCCGACACCATGGGGGCGCTGCTCAGACAGACGGTGCTGCCGGGCGTGATCGTCATCGCCGATTGCGCCGGCGGCGACAATCCTCCGGTGCAATCGCAGTTCCAGGTCATTCCTGCGCCGTCGGGACTGGTCAGCTCCGTTCCGCAGCCCAAGACCGTCACGGTCGAGCTGGTCGGCGTCAAGGGCGCCCGTTCGTTCTATCACGGCGTTGCCAAGGCGCTGCATGACGCGCAACTCGACTCGTCCACCCGCGCGGTCTGGCTGTTGCATGACGATTCACGGCCCGCGGACGACACATGCCTCGAATCATTGCTGGAGACGTGGCGTAACGATCCGACCGCATCGGTGCTGGGAGCCAAGCAGCTGGACTGGCAGGCCGAACACCTGCATGACGTCGGCGCGTATGCGTACCGGCATCGCGTGGAGTCGCTGGTGGTCGACGGCGAACCGGATCAGGAGCAGTATGACGGCCGCCGTGACGTGTTCTCGGTGAGCCTCGCGGGCGCGCTCGTCTCGATCGAGACCATGCACGAGCTTGGCGGTGCCGACGACTGGTTCACCACATTCGCCGAATCGGAAGATTTCTGCCGGCGCGTATGCCTGAGCGGCCGGCGCGTCGTGGTGGTGCCCCAGGCGCGTATCGCCCATCGGCGGGCGCGATTCGAAGGGGTGCGCACCAAGGGCGGCGAGCCCGTGGACGAGGATCGTCCCATTGACAGTTCGATGGCTCGCATCAGGGGGAGGATGCGCTACTCCTATACGGACACGCGCCTGATGATGTGGCCGTTCGTCTGGGTGTTCGGCGTGTTCGCCGCGATTGGCAAGGCGATCGCGAAACTGTTCGCCAAGCGTCCGTACGAGGCGCTGTGCGAACTGGTCGCCCCCTGGACGCTGTGGGGTGGTCTGCCTCGCGCCATCGCGGCCCGTCGCCGCGTCAGCCGCCAGGAGTCGGTGCCGATCGGGCGTCTCGGCGTCCTCGTCGCCAACCGGCAGCAGGTGGCGCAGTGGCATGACCGCGTACAGGCGCTGTCGGACCAGCGCCATGTCGTCCTGCTGTCGCCGCTGGCCAAGGCCCACTTGCGCCGGTGTGCGATTCAGCGCTGGCTGCTCGCGGTGGCGATGGCCTTGGTATGCTTCGGCGTCGTGGCGGTGATGCACGGCGCCACATTGCGTGCCGTTCTGTCGGGAGCGTCCCTGTACTCCGATTCGCTGCTGCCGACCGGCGGGGACTTCGGTCAACTGTGGCGAGCCGCCACCACGTCGTGGGTGTTCGGTGACGGCATCGCCGCCCCGCCCGCGCCGTGGCTGCTGGTATGGGGACTGGCCTCGGTGATAACGGCCGGCAATGTGTCTGCCGCGATCGCGTTGGTGACGTTTGCCGCGGCTCCCCTCATGGCGTTGTCCTTCTGGGCGTTCGCCGGCGTGTTCACCCGTTCCGACGCGGTCCGTGTCGCATGTGGCCTGCTGTGGGCGTCGTTCGCGCTCGGCCTGGGGCTGTTCTCCGCAGGCGATGTGCCGATGCTCACCGTGATGGTGTTCCTGCCGGCCGCATTCGCCTTCGTGTTTCGCGCGGTGGGTCTGTATCGCACCGAGGACCAGGTGACGGCCCATCCTTCCGTTCAGGCTGCGGCTCTTGCGGCGTTGTGCTTCGTACCCCCGGTCGCCGCCGAGCCCCAGCTGATGCTGTCCCTGATCGTGGTGTTCGTCGCGTTCCTCGCCGTGGTGCCGCGGCATCGCGCGATGCTGCTGCTGATTCCGCTGCCGTCAGGGTTCGTGATCGCGCCGACCATCATCAACGCGGTGCACCATGCTTCGGAAGGGTCGTGGCGTCAGCTGTTCGGTGATGTGATGGTGCCGTTATCCGCCAGGAACGGCGCTCCGGATGCTTCCGGGTTCGCCACGCTGGCCATGCGTGCGTTCGGTGTCGATGATACAGCCGGCAACGGTCTGGCAGACCTGTCGGCGGCCGGCGTTTTCGGTATCGGTGTCCTGGTGCTGCTGGCCGTGGTGACGGTGCTTGCGGTGGCGTCGCTGTTCCTGCCCTTCGCATTGCGCGCCTCGCGCATGATGTGGGTCGTCACGCTCAGTGGTGGGGCGCTTGCCGTCGCATCGTCGAGGATCGTCGTGGCCGTCGATGATGACGGTCCTGTCGCGGGTTCCGTGCTGCCCGGCGTGGTGTTCGCGCTGCTTGGTCTGCTCGCCTGCGTCGGATTGGTCTCCGGAATGGCGGTCCACCGGTTCTCCCTGTTGCGGCAGGGGAATGGCTCGCAACCCGTGCTGACACGTCTTGAAGGCCGCAAGGCCAAAAACGCCAAGGTGCATGCGGTGTTCGCCCGTATCGGGCGCGGCGTGCTGGTGGCCGTGCTGGTGGCCGGTGCCGTGTCATGCACTGCGGCGTCAGCCATGGAACCGGGGTCGAACGGTCTGCACGCGTCCCGTTCCGATGACGGGCTGCCCATGGTCGCCACCGATTATCTCGGCAAGGACGACGCGCACCGCGTGCTCGCCATCACCGCCGAATCATCCACCGGCGTACGGTATACGACGATGCGCACGTCACGCGGCGATCTGATGGACAGCTCTCCGGCATTGCGTGCCCGAGTCGCGGATGGCGGTCATGACTCCCGCGACGCCGTACTGTCGTCCGCGAGCGCCCGACTGCTGGTCAGCGCCGATGCCGACGCGATCGCCGATATCAGCGCGTTGGGTTACGGCGGCCTGTACGTGGTCCGCCCATCGGCTGACGATGGCGGCTCCCAGGCCACGGAACAGTTGATTTCGAACATCACGGCGAGTGAGGGTATCCAATCCGTGGTGAGTAACACGTCGGGTGTCTATTACCGGCTCACGCTCGTCGACAGCGCGACGCAGCGCGTGCCGCAGGACGGCATGCTGAAACAGCGGCATCTTGCCTACCGGTATGCATGGCTCGTGTGCATGGGCGTGGTGATGGGGCTGTATTGTGTCGTCGCGTTCCCGCGCAGCCACCGTCGTTTCATCGAGGAGGACCAATGAGCAGCCAAGTCAAACGTGGAGGCAAGGTCTGGAAGGCTGTGGTCGGCGTCATTTCCACGGTGATCATCGTCGGCCTGTTCGTCGCCCTGCTGGTACTGACGGCATCGGGCCGTTGGGTCGACTCCGTCTCGTCGGATTCGGCGTCCGTCTCGCACGCGGTGAGCCAGAGGCGGATCACCGCATACTGCCCGTCCCGCATGACATTGCCGGATGCATCGGCGTACGGTGACAGCGAATATCAGCCGAGTGAAGGCGACATCTCGTCTTCGGCCGGATTCGCCGCGTTCGGAGCGGTGTACCGGTCTCAGTTCGGCGCGCTTGGCGGCTCCGGCGATACCACGCAGCTCAAGGACCTCGACCCTACGGATACCGCGAAAGTCATCGCAGCCTCGGCCGACGTCGACCGTACGTCGCTGCTGTTCGACACGCAGCTGTTGGAATCGGCCTCGGGCGTCGGCGCTTCCGCGTCCGTGGCGTCCTGGGCGACGAAGGGCGACCTGCGCGGCCTGTCCGCGACATTCTGCGATGTCGGTGCGCTGGAGCAGTCGTTCGTGCTGCCTGACACGCAGACCGGCACCACCCAGCAGCTGGTCGTGGCCAAATTTCGTCTTCGAAGGCCACTGTGGTGGATGTTCGGGTGTGGGGTACGGAACAGTCCGGTGCGCTGGCGCTGTCCACGGGAAGCACGCTGACCGTCGCGGCGAACGCCGAATCCGTGCTGAGTCTTTCCGCGGCCGCAAGCGGGCAGAAGGGGCTGTATGTCACGGTTTCGAGCCGGCAGACGCCGGTATCGGCATCGGTGCGCGTGATCAGGACCGAAGGGCTGAACCCGAAGGGATCGGATTACGCCGCCGCGGCCGGGGAGGCGTCCAAGGAGCTCGTCTTCCCGGCCGTCGCGGAGGGAGACAAGGCGACACTCACCGTATACGCGGCCGGTTCGGGGTCGCTCACCGCCGCATGGGTCGGCGCGGCCGGGCAGTCCGTCCATCAGTATTCGGGCGACCGCGTCACCACCATCGATCTGGGCGATGTTCCCAAAGACGCGTCGGCGCTGAAGATCACGGCGGATACGAAGGTGACGGCAGGTGTGACCGTCAGCCGTGACGGGAACGGGAACCAGTCCGATTTCGCGCTGATCGGCGCCGCGCAGACAGACGACCGGTCGTCCGCCGTCATTCCCTCCGGTCTTGACGGCCGTGTGAGCGTGGTGAACGCGTCTTTATCCAGCAAACAGATGCACATGACCGGTTACGACGACAAGGGTGCCGCGGTGGGGGAGAAGACCATCACGGTGGACGCCGGTGCCGCGGCGAGCTTCGACGCGTCGGATTTGGGAAAGAACGTCTTCGCGGTGGCCGCCGACGGCAAGGGACTGGCATGGGGTGTCCGGTTGTCCAGCTCCGCGGTGAGTGACGCCAAGCTCGCCGGCATCGCCTACATCGGTGCCACGCCGTTGATGCCGCTGCAGGAGAGGATCTGGGCGCGGTCGGATATGACCATCGTTCACTGACGGTCGGCCGGCGGAACGTTCCGTGGTGCTCCCTATGAGGGGTGCTCTATGAGGTTTCGCCCCGACAGAGCCTTACAGGCTCCAATCCGGGTCGATCTCATCCGGCCGGCGGCCATAGAGCTCGGCGAGCCGAAGCACCACCTCATCGCGGATGGCCAGTTCCAGATCCATGCGGCTGCGTGATTTGCTCTGTATCGGCATGCGGTACAGCACGATGCGGGCGGGGATGCCGTGGCTCGCAGGGAAGCACTGGGACGCGAACGACGGCTCCGGCTCCCAAGGAGCCGGCTGCGAGGGCGGCACATCCTCCACGGCGAACTGCACCGGCTTGACCAGTTGCGGCCAGGCGCCGTTCAGACGCCGGATCTGGGCCGTGACCATGTCGTCGAACGCGCCGCTGCGGGTGCGGTAGCGCGGGAGCCGCGTGCCGAACATCGGCGTGCGCATGCCCCGCCCGTGACGATTGCGATACGTTGGTCGTTCCCATGGTGCCTGTTGCATGGACTCCACTGTAGGACAAGCCGGCGGCAATGCGTTAGGATACTTATCATCGACAAGGTTTCCTGGGGAGGTGTGCAGATGCCAACAGCGACCGTGTACGCTTGGAATGATACCGGTTGGCGACACGACGGCGCACATGCGCGTCTGATCGCCTTCGATCTGGACAACACGCTGGCCGTCTCCAAACAACCGATGAAACCGGATATGACCGTTCGCATCGAGGCGCTGACCGAACTGATGCCGGTGGCGATTGTGACCGGCGGCGGGCGTGAACTGGTCATCAGTCAGGTGCTCGACGTGCTGGGTCCCCGAGCTGACCTTTCCAACCTGCATGTGATGCCGCGGGGGGATCGAGCTATTACCGCTGGCGCGAGGGCGCATGGCGTCTGGAATACGAGAGGACGCTGTCGGCCCGGGACAGGGACGCGGCCATATTGTCGCTGACTCAACGCGCCCGAGAGCTGGGCATGTGGCCGGAGCACCCGTGGGGGGAGCCCATCGAGGATCGTGGCAGCCAGATCACGTTCTCGGCTCTGGGGCAGCTCGCGCCGATCGAGGAGAAGCGCCGCTGGGATCCCGACGACACCAAAAAGCGGCGGCTCGTCGCCGCGGTGGCGGGCGACCTTGGTCATCTGCGCGTACGCGCGGGCGGCTACACGAGTGTCGATGTGAGCGCCGGAAACACCGACAAGGCGTTCGCCCTGCGCGAATTGGCGGGACGGCTCGGCATCGGCACCGGTGACATCATCTTCGTGGGCGACCGGATGACGCCCGGCGGCAACGACTATCCTGCCGCGCAGGCGGGGGCTATCGCGCTTGAGGTCACCGGACCGCAGGATACCGTGCGTCTGTGCGACATCCTGCTGCCTTTGCTGGGTGGCGAGCCGGTTCGGTAGGACGGATGAACCATGGGATGGCACGGTTTCGCGCGAATGCTCACAGAAGTGGTCGGATCGCTGCGGGACGTGCTGCTGCCGCGTGGCTGTGCGGGATGCGACATGCCGGACGCTGTGCTGTGCGATGACTGTCACGCTTCGGGTGGCGGCTTCACGTCGTTCGCTATGCCTGGCACGGTTTCGGGCCGGGCGATTGCCTGCGGCGCATATCGCGGGCCACTGCGCCGTGCGATACTGCGATGGAAGGATCATGGCGACGAGGAATGCGATGGCCCGTTCGCCGATATGATGGCCGACGCGCTGCTTTCGTCTGGCCTGCTGGCTTCGGATCCGATGCCGGTGACGACATTGGTGCCGGCCCCATCCTCCCCGCGTTCGATGAGGGAGCGCGGGCGGTGGCATATGCGTAACGTGACGAACTCATTGGCACGGTCGCTGCGGCGGCGTGGCATGGACGTCGATACGGCCGCGCTGCTGCGGACGACGAAGACGAGCGGCAAATCCGTGCAGATGCGCGGCGCCGCCCAGCGTTCGCGGCGTCTGCAGGGGCATATCGTCATCGCTGCGCGCCCACCCTACCCACGCAACGTGATCCTGGTGGACGACATCGTCACCACGGGCACCACAGCCCGGCAATGCGCGCAGGCGCTCAACGCCGCAGGAATACATGTGACAACGGTCATCTGCCTGGCGCGCACCCTGCGCACCGGCGAAAACACAGACGGCTAGCCAAGTCCCCTCCCGCTGGCGGAGGGGACTTGGCTAGCCGGAGGGTGGCCACCACCCGGTCGAGCCGCACACCCGGCATCCGCGCAGATCACCAGCGCAATCCAGTTATTTCCGTCGCAGCCGACGCTGTGGATGAAAACTGCCCGTGACCACGCCCCATATCACGACATCCCCATGTTCGGAGGGGACGAAATCGGGGTAGCGGGGATTCTCCGCGTGCAGCATGGGGCGGCCGTCGCGCGACAGCAGTCGCTTGACCGTCAGCTCCCCATCGAGCACGGCCACCACCACATCGCCGTCCTCGGGCGTCAGCGAACGGTCCACGACCAGCCAATCGCCGTGGAAAATGCCGGCCCCCTCCATGGAGTCGCCGGCGACGGTGACGATGAATGTGTATTCCGGGTGCTCGATCACATGAGCGTCAAGGCTGAAGCCCTCCTCCCGCCCGTCCAAGGCGGGGGAGGGGAAGCCGGCCGCTACCATCTCGGTGACGATCGGCACGGGACGGTGATCCGGTCGCGCATGAACCACCGAACGTGCCGTGCAGGCTTCGGGAGCGCAATCCCGGCTCACAACAGGGCCCGCGCCGAACCGTCGGTCGCCGGCTCGTCATCGGCGATATGGTATTTCGGCAACACGATCTCGAAATCCGCGCCGCGCGGGTCGTCGACCACCCGGACCGTGCCGCCGTGCAGCTGTGCGGCCCAACGCGCGATCGACAATCCGATGCCGGTGCCGCCCGATTCGGTGCCGGGGCCGCTGCGCCCCTTGACGAACCGGCGGAAGATGTCGGAACGTTCCTCGACGGGAATCTGAGACCCGAAATTCACCACATTCGTGACGATTGTGCCGGTGTCGGCATTCTCCCGAGCCTCGATCAGCACGCTGGTGCCGTCCGCGGAATGCTTGAGCGCGTTCGCGATGATATTGGTGAACAGCTGGCGCAGCCGATCCTGATCGCCCTCCATCCAGATATCGGAATCCACGTGCAGCATGATGTCGTGCGCGTGCCCGGCGTCCGCGATCTCCAGCGGCTCGATCGTCTCGTCGAGGAAATCATGCAGGCAGAAACGTTCGATGTTCAGGCTCGCCGCGCCCGCCTCCATGCGAGACAGATCGAGCAGGAACGCTATCAGGTCGGATAGCCGGTGCGTCTGGCCCAGAATGCCCTCAAGATTGGCCGGCGTGGGCTCGACCACCCCGTCCGCCATGTTCTCCACCATCGCCTGCAGCGCGGAGACGGGGGTGCGCAGCTCGTGGCTCACGTTCGCCACCACATCGCGCCTCATCTGATCGGCGTGCTGCAGTTCCTCGGCCATTTCGTTGAACGTGCGGGCCAGCTGGCCGATCTCGTCGTTGCTGTTGGTCGCCACGTGGACGCGGACGCTGTAATCGCCCTCCGACATCGCCTCGGCCGCGTCACGCAGCTGCTTCAGCGGCGCGATCAGACCCCGTGAGAAGAAATAGGTGATGCCCAGTGCGACGATCATAGTCAGCGGCATGGCGATCCAGCCGCTCCACCCGTACTTGAGCAGGAACCAGACCAGCACGAACGCGATGGACGTGGCGATGACGATCAGAACGCTCAATTCCATTTTCAGGGACGAAAACAGCCCGATCGGACGATCAAAATCCAATCGGGCCTGTTTCCTGTCCCGCTTCTGACGCGGCTTCATCACTGTTCCGGTGGCTCGAAAGCGTAGCCGACGCCGTGCACGGTTCGGATGGTCTCGGAACCGAGCTTATGACGCAGCGCCTTGACATGGGAGTCGACGGTGCGGGTGCCGGATGCATCCACCCAGTCCCAGACCTCTTCGAGCAGCTTCTCGCGGGTGAGCACCGACTTGGGTTTGCGCGCGAGCGTGACCAGCAGGTCGAACTCGGTCGGCGTCAGGTGCACCTGCTCGCCGTTGACCGTGACCAGACGCTGTGCCGGGTCGATGACCAGCGAGCCGAAGTTGAGGATCTTCTCGTTCTCGGAGTTCTTCGCGATGACCTTCGCGCGTTCCACGCGGCGCAGCAGCGCCTTGCAGCGGGCGATCAGCTCGCGCATGGAGAACGGCTTGGTCATGTAATCGTCGGCGCCCGCGCCGAGGCCGATGACCTTGTCCGCCTCGGCGTCGCGGGCGGTCAGGATGAGCACCGGCACCGGGCGGTCGGCCACGATGCGCTTGGTTGCTTCAAGACCATCCATGACCGGCAGCATGATGTCCATGATTACCAGGTCCGGGCGCAGCTGCTTGGCGGCCTGAACCGCGCTGGCGCCGTCGGACGCCACGCGGGCGGACCATCCCTCCGCGGTGATGCGCTGAGCGATGGCGGTGGCGAGGGTCGGCTCATCCTCGACCACCAGAATGGTCCGCGGCGTCGTTTGACGTGTTGGAGAATTAATCATGACGATTCACCTTTCAGTTTTCCGGTTTCAAGAATACCGCCCCCAATGCCGGAATGGTGAGTTTTGCCGACCAATCACGCGAATGGTACTCGCCCTTCACCGCGGCGAACGTGCCGTTGTGGATGTCGGAGCCGCCGTACTTCTTGTCGTCCGTGGTCAGCACCTCGGTCCAGTTGCCACCCTGCGGCAGCGGAACCTGATAGTCCTGCCACGCCTCGCCGGAGAAGTTGACCACGACGACGAGCTGTTCGCCCTTGCTGCCGATGCGCAGGAAGCTGAGCGTATTGTGGTCGGCGTCATCGCTGGTCAGCCACTGGAATCCCGCCGGGTCGAAGTCCTGGCTCCAGATGGCCGGCGTGTCCTTGTAGAACTCGTTCAGGTCGGCGACGAGCTTCTGCACACCGCGGTGGTCAGGCCAGTTGAGGGCGTCCCAGTCGACCGAACCATCATGATTCCACTCGCCGTACTGCGCGATCTCGTTGCCCATGAAGGTGAGGTTCTTGCCCGGGTGCGCCCACTGGTAGGCGAACAGGGCGCGCACGCCGGCGTAGCGCTGCCAGTCGTCGCCCGGCATCTTGCCGAACAGCGAGCCCTTGCCGTACACGACCTCGTCGTGGCTGATCGGCAGCACGTAATGCTCCGAATAGGCGTACACCATCGAGAAGGTGATCTCGTTGTGGTGCCATTTGCGGTTGATGGGGGTCTCGTGCAGGTATTGCAGCGTGTCGTGCATCCAGCCCATGTTCCACTTGAGGCCGAATCCCAGGTCCGCCGGCGTCGGTCGGTGCGGTGATGCCGGGTAGGCGGTGGATTCCTCGGCGATCATCATGATGCCCGGATTGTTCTTGTACGCGGTGGCGTTGGCTTCCTTGAGGAAGTCGATGGCTTCGAGGTTTTCGCGACCTCCGTAGATGTTCGGGCGCCACTGGCCGGGCTTGCGGCTGTAGTCCAGGTACAGCATCGAGGACACCGCGTCCACGCGCAGCGCGTCGATGTGGTATTCGTCGAGCCAGAAGCAGGCGTTGGCGACCAGGAAGTTGCGCACCTCGCGCCTGCCGAAGTTGAACACGTACGTGCCCCAGTCGGGGTGCTCGCCGCGCAGCGGGTCGGGATCCTCGTACAGCGGGGTGCCGTCGAAGCGTCCGAGCGCGAAATCGTCCTTCGGGAAGTGAGCCGGCACCCAGTCCATGATGACGCCGATGCCGGCACGGTGGAACTTGTCCACCAGGTACTTGAAGTCGTCCGGATTGCCGAGTCGGGAGTCCACGGCGTAGTAGCCGGTCACCTGATATCCCCACGAGCCCGAGAACGGGTGCTCGGTCAGCGGCATGAACTCGACATGCGTGAAGCCTTCCTTGGCCACGTAGTCCACGAGCTCGTCCGCCAGCTCGCGGTAGTTGCCGATGCCCTTCTTCCAGCTGCCGGCATGGACCTCGTAGATGCTGACCGGGCCGGCGTGCGGGTCGGTGTGCCTGCGGTGGTCCATCCATGCCTCGTCGTTCCATTCGTGGTCCGATTCGACGACGATGGAGCCGGTCGCCGGCGGAATCTCGTGGGAGCGTTCCATCGGGTCGGCCTTCATCTTCCACTCGTGGTTCGCGTTGAGCAGCTCGTACTTGTAGACCTCGCCCGCCTTGACGCCGGGGATGAAGATCTCCCAGATGCCCGAGGAACCGAGCTCGCGCATGGCGTGGCGGCGGCCGTCCCAGGAGTTGAAGTTGCCGACCACGCGGACCGCGTGCGCGTTGGGCGCCCAGACGGTGAACGAGGTGCCCACGACCTGGTGGCCGGGAGCACCGTCGGCGCCGCCCATCGGGTCGTCGTAGCGGCGAACGCGCGCGCCCAGGGCCTCCCACAGGCGTTCGTGGCGGCCTTCCCCGAACAGGTAGGCGTCCATGTCGCCGATGGAGGGCAGGTAACGGTACGGGTCGTCCTCCATGATGGACTTGCCGCCCTCGTAGGTGGTGCATACACGGTAGTCGGGCACGGCCCAGCCGTCCGCGGTCTTTTCGGCCGCGATGACGGCCACGAAGACGCCGTTGAATTCGTGCCGGGCCTCGGCCGTTCCCTTCTGGGTGTATATGGTGACGCTCTTGGCCAGTGGCCTGAGCACTCGGATGGTGACGGTTCCGGCGTGGTCTCCGGAACCGAGGTGACCGCCCAGCACTTCGTGCGGGTTGTAGAACGTTGCATTGCTCACCGCACTCAAATCACTTTGATTCACTGGCACGGGAGCGATATCTTCATTGATGTTCGTGTAAGTAGCCATAACACAGAGGGTAATACCTTTGGGGCACTATTGCGAGATTTTGGCGAGTCGTGTCCGCAGTGTTTCCATCGTCCCGGCTGTATGGCACAATACGTAAGGTTAGGTATATTGTTTTCACGGAGGATTCATGGGGTACAAGGTCGGCGATATGGTCGTCTATCCGCGTCATGGAGCGGCAAGGGTCGAGGCCATTACCGAACGGGTGGTCAAGGGCGTGAAGCGGGAATACTTGCAACTCACCGTGCTGTCTTCCGACGGTCTGGTCATCAATGTTCCCGTCGAGAACGCGCAGAAGGTCGGAGTGCGTGACATCGTCGACGCCAATGAGGTCGCCAAGGTCTTCGAGATCCTGCGTACGCCCATCGTCGAGAAGGAGATGAACTGGTCCCGCCGGTACAAGCTGAACGTCGAGAAGCTGGCGACCGGTGACGTCAACAAGATCGCCGAGGTCGTCCGCGACCTCGCCCAGCGCGACGTGGACGAGCACGGCCTGTCCGCTGGCGAGAAGCGGATGCTCACCCGCGCCCGCAGCATCCTGACCTCCGAGATCGCCCTGTCCGAAGACCTTGACGAGGCCGAGATCCAGCGTCTGCTCGACGTCAACCTCGGTTTCTCCGAGCCGAAGCCGGGCGACGAGAAGCATCACAGCGAGGCACCCGCCGAGCCTGCCGACCGGACCCTGGCCCGCATCGAATCCGAAAGCAAGAAGTCCCGGCGCAAGTAGCCGGCGACGAGCATGGCCATGAACGCTGTTCCAGCGATTGGTCAAGGGTTTGACGCGCATCGTTTCGCCGAGGATCCAGCCCGGCAGCTATGGCTCGCCGGGCTTTTATGGGATGGCGTCGGTATCGAGGGGGATTCGGACGGCGATGTGGCCGCCCACGCCCTGATCGATGCGCTGTTGTCCGCCGCTGGGCTGGGAGACATCGGCGGACTGTTCGGCGTGGGAGCCGATGCTCCGGGAGCCGGCATGCACGGCTGCGATATGTTGCGAAGAACCGTCGATGTATTGCGATCGCATGGAAGGATGCCATCCAGCGCCAGCGTGGTCATCATCGGCAATCGTCCGAAGATCGGACGACGCCGGGAGGAAGCCGAGCGCGCGCTGTCGGATGTCGTCGGATGCCGGGTGACGGTGACCGCCACGACCACCGACCATATGGGATTCACCGGCCGGGGCGAGGGAATCGCCGCCATCGCCAATGCGCTGGTGATGTAATCGAGCGGAATCATGCGAATCTCAGCGGGGATTCGCATGATTCCGCTGGACAACGCCCGCATTCGCCCGATTCGCGGGCGTCGTACAGAGTAATCAGCGATGACGCAGCGACGTCACGCCCTTGGCGATCGCCCAGAACAGCGTCGACAACGTGACGATGATGAAGCTCGGGGGAGCGGGGAACATCGCGGACAGCACCAGACCGCCCCAGATCGACACCAGGCACAGCACCGTCGCGATCACCATCGCCTTGAACGGCGAGGCGACGATGGCGTTCGCCGTGGCGGCCGGGGTGATGACCAGCGCAAAGATCAGCAGCGTACCCACCGCGGGGACCGCGATGGTGATGACGCCGGCCATGATCGCCATGAACGCAACGTTCATCAGCCCGATAGGCACGCCCTTGGCCTGCGCCACCTGTTCGTCGACGGAGCTGAACAGCAGTGGCCGGTACACGATGGCCAGCACGGCGAGCAGGATCACATCGAACACGGCGAAGCCAAGGATCTGATCGGTGGTTATGGTCAGGATCGAGCCGAACAGAATGGACTGCATCTGCTGCGACGCGGACGACGAGAGTCGGGCGAAGAACAGTCCGAGGCCGGTGGCGAAGGCGAGCACGGTGCCGGTGGCGATCTCCCGCTGCGTGGCGCGCTTGCCCAACGCTCCGATGACCAGCGCGCCGCCCAGCGCGAACACTCCCATGCCGAGCGAGACCGGCAGCCCCAGCAGCACCGCGCCGGTGGCGCCG
>ENA-OQOA01000652-OQOA01000652.1-human-gut-metagenome-genome-assembly--contig:-NODE-652-length-14037-cov-5.326743_pt1 | contig 14037 bp, 10 predicted proteins | sample MGYA00242633_ERZ504888 | MGnify/ENA primary metagenome ERZ504888 (study PRJEB26092, sample SAMD00036372) | human gut metagenome | host: Homo sapiens | study: EMG produced TPA metagenomics assembly of... | reverse complement strand
ATTCCCCTACGAACTGCTGAAGGTTTTTGCAGAATCCCTTCTATTTAAAAATTCTGTTCTATATCATACGGTTCGTTGGTCAAGAGGCTAAGACGTCGCCCTCTCACGGCGAAAACAGGGGTTCGATTCCCCTACGAACTGTTTTGAAGCGGAGCCTGTGCGGCTCCGTTTTTTGTTGCTTTGCATTCTGTCTATTTGAAAAAGCCCGGCAGCTTTCCTGTCGGACTTTTTATTTTATCATTCTCTATTCTTTTCAGCTTCACTCTGCGTAAATCTTAACCAGCTCTTTCAGCATTGCCACCGCCAGTTCCATTCCCTCGACGGTAATGTGCTCATACGGTCCATGATACGCATATCCACCGGTTCCAAGGTTCGGGCACGGCAGACCCATGAAGCTTAAGCGCGCACCGTCTGTACCGCCGCGGATCGGAAGAATGATCGGCTCCATGCCGGCTCTTCTGGCTGCCTCTTCTGCATTTTCAATCAGATGGTAGCAGGGACGAATCTTCTCGGACATATTGCGGTACTGCTCTTTGATCTCCAGCTTTACGGTTCCTGCCCCGTATTTTTCATTCATCTCTTTTTCAATCCGGCGCAGATTCTCTTCTTTTGCTGCAAACTTCTCTGCATCGTGATCACGGATGATATATTCCGACTCGGCATGTGCTACATCACCGCTCATTCCGGTCAGGTGATAGAAGCCTTCGTATCCGTCTGTGTTTCTCGGAGACTCTGCTTCCGGCAGGAGAGACTGAATCTCGCTCGCTACAGCAATCGCATTAATCATCGTATCTTTCGCACTGCCCGGGTGAACATTAAATCCGGTCACGGTAAATTTTGCACCGGCTGCATTAAAGTTTTCGAACTCGATCTCTCCCTCTGCCCCACCGTCTACGGTATAAGCAAATTCTGCATCGAATCCCGGAACATCGAAGAAGTCAGCACCTTCTCCAATCTCTTCATCCGGTGTAAAGGCGATGGAAATCTGCCCATGTGGAAATTCTCCGGCAAGAAGCGCTTCTGCCAGCGTCATAATCTCTGCTACTCCTGCCTTATCATCTGCACCGAGTACCGTCGTTCCATCGCTTGTAATCAGCGTTTTACCGGCCAGGGATGCAAGATGCGGAAATACCGCAGTCTCCAGCGTTCTGCCGCTTTCAGACAGTTTCAGATCCTTTCCGTCATAATTTTCATGAACCACCGGGTTTACAGCATGGTCCGCAAAATCCGATACGGTATCCATATGGGCGATAAAACCCAGCTTTGTTTTGCTCTCATATCCCTTCGTTGCAGGAATCTTTCCATATACATAGCATTTTTCATCTATGCGGACATCCGACACGCCAAGCTTCTTCATTTCTTTTACCAGTTGCTCCGCCAGGACTCTCTGGCACGCGGAAGACGGATGTGTTCCGCTTCTTTCATCGCTTGGTGTCGGCACTTTTAACATAATTCAGCAATCTTTCATATGCTTTCATGACGTATTTTCTCCTTTTTATTTCATCAGCTTCTGGATGGTTTTGCAGAGCTCATCCACGGCGCCTTCTTTTCCCTGCCGGATATCCTCCACAACGCAGGATTTGATGTGGCTGGAAAGCAGTACCTTGTTGAAGCTGTTTAATGCAGACTGGATCGCGGATACCTGGGTCAGGATATCGACGCAGTAGCGGTCGCTCTCCACCATTTCCCGTATTCCGCGCACCTGGCCTTCAATTCTCGAAAGACGGTGGATCAGATCTTTGTATTCTTTTTCGTCCCGCACTTTTTCCGGTCGCATTCACTGCAGTGTGTACAACATTCACCCATGAGGTTTCCTCCTTGTGTTCCGTCACTCTATATACCCCGTCTGGGTATGAATTTATGATACTCTTTTGCCCAGACTTTGTCAATCTTCGATTTTTGCCGCAAGCGCGCCGTACAGCTTCTGGTTTACCAGACTTGCCGCGCTGCACTCCGCCTCCGGCGCGTTCGCCGACGGCTCTCCGCAGAGATCGACCGCGAGCACCTTTCTCCCCGCAAGACAGTCCTTTGCAAGGGACAGCAGCTCATCCACACGCACATTTCCCTGATCCCAGTTCGTATCAAGCTCCTCCTTTGACAGAATGTCCTTATCGACCGACAGATATACCGGAAATGTTCCCGCATGGGATGCAAAAATCTCTTTGATCTTCGCCGCTCCGCTTCCGTCGTCGAGCTCTTCCTGTGTCACAAACCAGACATGCTCCATCGCTTCTGTCTCCCGCACCGACGCCTCCGGCGGGCCGATCACACAGATTCCTTTGATGTTTTGATACGCCCCGGCAGCATCCCGGATCCAGGAACCGCAGGAGAGCACCGGAAGAAGCGCCGGCGGCTGCATATCGGTATGGTGGTCGAATACGGCTAAAAACAAATCTTCTTTTTCAAGTCCCAGCAGCAATTTGCTCATATAGTGATAATTGCCGGAATCCAGAAGGCGGATCCGCGGCAGCTCTTTCGTTTCTTTTTTCGGCCAAGTTCCGCTTCCAGAAACTGCTCCGTCTCTGGATCGAGATAACCGTCAGTTCCCCGGAGCTCTCTTAGATCCCAGATCTTTCCCGCCTGCTCCCAGGCATATCCTTCGGACTCATAAATTCCGGAAAGGCTAAAACAAAATGGTTTCATCTTCTCTTTTACTCCTGTTATTTATTTAATGGATTCAGCTTTCTTCCCGCCGTCACAAGAAGAACGGCTGATATCAGAAGCTGCAGAACGGCACTCGCCTCCGGCAGATAATGGATCAGCGGATTCTGTCCGTAATTTCCAAGCAGATAGCAGAGCTGTTCCATCTCTCTTCCATTCCCAAGCTGGCGGCTGATGATCCCCGCAAACGAGGTAAACGGATTGAAAAGAAGAAGGTAAATTACACCTCCTACATCAATCTGCTGATAAGCTGCCGTCATCTCCTGCTGCAGCAGTCCTGCGTAGTAGGCAAGCCCCGTGCAGGCGCATATTCCTACGACCAGAAAAACGACAATGACATAGGAAAGAACGGTCGCCAGTGTGGTCCGCTTAAAAACAACCGAACAGAAAATGCCGATACTGCCGACAAAAATCCCGGTCAGAAGAAGGCCTCCCGCCATCAGAAGCAGTCCGCCAAGGCCGATACCGCCGAACACCACAACAAGGGACAGCACCGGCAGTGCCGAAACCGTCAGTATCAGAACAACGCCAAGCGATGCCTCCAGCTTTCCCGTAATGATTCTCCACGGGTTCAGGTTCGTCGTCAGCAGCACATCCAGCGTTTTTTTCTCACGCTCCAGCGAAATGCTTCCTCCCGCAACCGCCGGAACCGAAAGGACAACGAGAATAAACAGAAGATACGTCATCAGAATATAGCAGTTCATCGGAACGCTGTAGCTGACCGGTGCCAGATAGCCAAGCTGGCTGCTCTCCCCGAAATAGCAGACAAACGCAACCACGGCAAGCAGCAGATTGCAGACAAAAATAATCCAGGAAATCCGCGATGACCGCGAGTTCCGCTTCATTTCTTTTTCAAATACAGGATTTAACCGCACGTTTCGTTCCCTCCTTATCCGATCGTGTTTCCGAACGTTTCTGTGTTTCGGCTCTTCTGTTCCGTTTCCCCGGTCAGATGAAAGAACAGGGACTCCAGGCTGTTGTGTTCCCGTGCAAATGAAACCACAAGGATTCCGGCATCCACCAGTTTCTGCAGCAGATACGCCTCCTCCTCCCGGCTTCCCGAAAACCAGGCCGCAATCTTGTTTTCATCCACAGAAAGGCGGCTGACCTGCGGATCCTGCCGCAATAGTTCCAGCGCCTTTGGCACCTGGTTCAGCACAGTGATGCGCAGCGGATTGGAGCTGTCGACCGCAAGCATAATGTTTTCCAGCTTTCCCTGCTGTACCATGACACCTCCGTTGATGACACCGATGCTGGTGCACAGATCTGCTAATTCCGAAAGAATATGGGAGCTGATCAGAATCGTATAATCCTCCCGCGCCAATCGCTGCAGGAGAAGCTGAAAATCCTTTCTCGAACGCGGATCCAGACCGGAATTCGGTTCGTCCAGCACCAGAAGCTTCGGTTTATGGATCATCGCGCGCGCCAGACAGAGCCGCTGCTGTATGCCCCTTGAGAGCGAATCCACCATCTGCTCCTCTTTTCCCGATAGTTCGACCATCTCCAGCACTTCCCGCGCACGGACGGTTCCTGCCCGCCCGTAAATTCCATACGATGCGGCAAAAAATTCCAGATACTCTATCACGTTTAAGTTTTCATAAACGCCAAAGAAATCAGGCACAAAGCCGATCAGGCTTTTCTGCTTCAGAATATTTTTTGTCGTCCGCACGCCGTCCAGCCACAGATCGCCGCCGTCGCTCTTTAAAAGCCCTGAAATAATGCGCAGCGTCGTTGTTTTTCCCGCACCGTTCGGTCCGACAAAGCCGTAAATATCGCCTTTTTTTACTTCCATATCAAGACCGTTCAGGGCATATGTTTTTCCGTATTTTTTGGTCAGTTTCTCAATTTTCAGTATCGGCATTTGGCTCCTCCGTTAACAGGTTCTCCAGATATTGCTCCGGTGGGATCTCTTTCGCCTTTACGATCAGATTCGGTGCCTCATAGTATCCATAATTTTCATGATACTCTTCTCCCTTTTCCTCTTCGGAAAGACGGTACCGCACACGGATCTGGTTGTCCGCATTCACATACTGCGCCTCCAGTGCCGGATCACTCGCAAAATCGATCTCCCAGTCGGAAATTTTATCATACGTTCCCGTCTGAAAATTGTACAGATCAATGATTCCATTGAAATTCCGGATCTTGGTCCCATCCTCCGTGCGGGCTTTCTCGAAAGCAAGCGAAAGAATGGTTCCCCGTTTTCCTCCCCCGCCGGTTTCTGCCGCCTGGATCTTATCTTCTAACGCCGTCATCGCATACGGCCAGAATGCAGGATCATAGATTCCCTCGGAATCCGGCTGCATCACGCCTTTAGCATACATTCCATACAGACACCAGATGTTGTTGTTTTCAAAGACACCGTTCAGATAATACGTTACTTCTGTTTCCTCTTCCGAGATTCCGCCGGAATTCGGTCCCATTTCAAAGCTTACCGTGTTTCCGCCGTCCCATCCGCTGTACTCCTGCGCATACGGACAGTACACAACGCCGGCCTCTTTCATGTCCACAAACACTTCCTGATAGTAATACGAGATTCCATACGCTTCGTATCCGCTGTCAAGCTGGAACGTATCGTCATTGCCTGCCAGCTTTCCAAAGAAAAGGCAGTTGTCACTCCGGTTCGGCATGTGATTATAGATGACGCCGTCCAGATAATTTTTCTCTATCTCCGGCAGATCTTCTGCCGCACTCCAATTTCCGAAATCCCGCACGCTGTCCGCTTCTATTCCATCCAGCGTGATCGTCTCCCCGTTTTTGATGTCTCCAATGAGGGCACAGTAACCTGGAACGGCGATCACACAGCTCTCCAGATCATAGCCTGTCTTATTTTCCACGGTTCCGCTGATCTTCTGATCCCAGAAATGAAACGTGCCTTTCAGTCCTTCGCCTTCGTCCAGCGTTTCCATCCGCTGCATGCCGAACTCATTCAGGGCAAATGCAGCCTGATTGGAAATTTCTGCCCTGTTTTTCTGTTCTCCGAAACTGATCTCCGTCTTTTCATATTCCGCATCCTCCGTTTCCGGCTGTGCCGTGCTGTTGGACATATAGTCCATACGGTTGTACGTCACCAGATCGTAGGACGGATCCAGATACAGCTCATAGGAAGCATTGTACGGCGCCTGTGCACAGAAATTAATGTAATCTTTCTGGTATGTATCGTACTGCCAGATTTCTCTTACATACGTCAGCACCGGGGCCTTGAGCCTCGTGCTCTGGCCAAACAGACTGATCAGCATAACAAAGACGGCCGAGCAGGCACAGATCGCCCCCCAGAGATACTGACGTTTTCCTGTTTTTTTCAAAAAGAAATACAATCCCGGCCCTGCCAGAACCAGATAGACCAGAATCAGGCCGCCGTACAGCACCGTATTCGGACGGTTCCGGATCCTAGTGTTTTCCAGAAGATCGGAAATCGTATAGTATTTCTGATAATTCGTATTTCGTTTTGCCAGAAGGCGGCTGGTGGTCTCTTCGTCCAGAATATTTTTCAGAAAATCTACCGGCGCTTCTTTAAACGCACTGCGCTGGCTTTCCGCAAATGTCTCGTTTCCCGAAAAGGTAATCAGAAGGCCTCCCTCTGCCTGCCAGAGATCAATTTCTTTCTGGAGTGTCTCATCCAGTTCTTCTTTTGACTGCTCCAGAAGGATCAGCACATCCGGCGAATACGACTCCGCAAGCCCGACAAGCTCCTCTGCCCGGACAGATGCAGCTTCCACCTCATAAATCCCGTCGTTCAGCGTAACTCCATTCAGCTGCTGCCCGTAATTAGTTTCTTCTTCCACAACGCAGACTTCCACCTTGGACTGGAAGAAGCCTTCACTCGAAATCGTTTCTTCCCGACTGTACACCGTGTCCCTCTGGCTGTTCTCCAGGCACAGGACACAAAAAGACGTATTTTCCACCAGAAGCCCTGCCGAAAAAGTCTTTGTAACGGTTCCGTTCGCCGGAATATAGATTGGAAAACGGTACGTAAAAAGGCTGTTTCTTCCGTCGCCCGACCGCTTGACCCCCAAAAACAGTTTTGAGAGAATGCCTTCTCCACTGTTTCTGCGGTAAATCGATTCCGCGGCGTTTTTTATCTGAAAAACAAAGTATCCTTCAAATTCAACAGCGCTCTCATTTGTGATTGTCACACGAATCGGTACGTGATTCCCATCCTGATAGTTTCCTTCGAATCCATAAGAAAAATCAATCTGGTATTCCCCTGCGTAGCTGTTGGCAAGAAACTGCTTTTCTTTCCCGCCGCTTCTTCCGCCATCCGACGGCGTGTTCTGATAAAGTTCTGTCCGCGTTGTCATCGCAGACACCCTCTGAACTCCCGCCAGAAGCAGAATCAGCAGCAAAATACCGGACAGACAGCAGATTTTGCTTCTTCTTTTCCTGTTCATCGCTTTTCGTCCTCTTTCTTCCCCTTTGGCATTCCGACCGGCAGTTCCACCTCAAAGACGGTTCCCTGCAGATCACTTTTTACCCGCACCTGTCCATGATGCAGTTCCGCAATCTGCTGTACAATCGCAAGTCCAAGTCCCGTCCCGCCGGTATCGCGGCTCCTCGACTGCTCTGTCCGGTAAAATTTCTGGAAAATATGATCCAGTTCCTGTTTTGGAATGATCCGTCCGTAGTTAATGACACGCGTGACCACATATTCGCCCTCTTTTTCCATTGAGACGCGGATCTGTTTTCCTTCTTTTCCGTATTTGACAGCATTGTTCAGCAGATTTCCAAAGAGCCGTGCCAGCAGCTCACCGTCCGCCTCGAGAAAAATCGCATGTTCCGCATGCAGAAATTCCACCTGAAGCTCATTTTTCACAAAAGACGGCGTCATCTCGTCGAGCATCTGCTCCATCAGCTGCACCAGATCAAGTTTTCCGAGATGCAGCTGCATCTCTTTGTGCTCCAGCTTGACGAATCCAAACAGCTCGTTCGTGAGCTGCTCCAGACGGAGTGCTTTCTGATAGGCAATATCGATATAATGATTTCTCGTCTCCTCATCCAGATCCGTCCGCGTGCGCACCCAGCCGAGATAGCCGATAATCGAAGTCAGCGGCGTACGGAGGTCATGTGCCACGGATGAGACAAGATCGTTTTTCGTATGCTCCGCGATCCGTTCCCGTTCCATAATTTCCTTGATATTCTGCTGCATCGTATTTAAGTTCTCCGCCATCACAGAAAACTCGTCATTTCCCTTTACCTCGATCGGATGATCAAAATCCCCTGCTGATATCTCCTTTACCTTTTCCAGAATCTTCCCAATGTATCGGATGGTTTCGCGCATCAGGAAATAAAAGGTCAGGCAGAACGAAAGCAGCGCAGCCGCCGTCAGAATCATCGTCCGCACCGATGGGCGGAGGCCTCCCGGTCCGATCCAGGCGCTCCGGTAACCGATGTTCATCAGTCCATTGCCGAAAAAGGTCAGAATCCCGTCGGTAAGCGTCACTACAAGCACCGTGACAAGTGCACTTACAATCAGATCAAAGACCATCCTCTGGCTGAAGTTTTTTATAAAATCAGGCTTCAATTTTGTATCCCACTCCCCAGACTGTTGTAATAATCTTATCTTCTCTTGTGTCGTCTTTCATTTTTCCGCGCAGACGGCGGATATGTACCATAACCGTGTTGTTCGCCTCATAGAATTTTTCATGCCAGACGCGCTCGAAAATTTCGTCTGTACCGAACACGCGGCCCGGGTTGGAGGCCAGCAGATACAGAATATCAAATTCAATCGGTGTCAACTTGATGCTTTCTCCGTAGCAGACAACCTGATGGGTTACCTTGTTGATTTCCAGATGCTTTAAGGAAATCACTTCCTGGCGCTCGTGCGGCTTCGACGGATTCAGTTCGCGGTAGCGGCGGAGCTGGGATTTTACACGCGCCATCAGCTCCAGCGGATTGAACGGTTTTGCCACGTAATCGTCTGCTCCCGTTGACAGACCGACGATCTTGTCGATATCCTGCGTTTTGGCACTTACCATGATGATCGGAATGTTGTTCGTCTCCCGGATGCGGCGGCACATCGCAATACCGTCCATATCCGGCATCATCACATCGAGCAGCACCAGGTCGATTTTTTTCTCCTCCAGAATGCGGAGTCCCTCTTTTGCACTGTACGCTTTTAATACCTGAAATCCATCGCTGATCAGATAAATTTCCAGCAGATCCGCGATTTCTTTTTCATCATCCACAACTAAAATATTTGTTTCTTCCACGTCGTTTCCATCCTCTCTGTTTTTAACTACCGTAATGGTACCATGAATATTCAAAAAAATCTTTACTTAATTCTTACGTCTGTATTATCTATTATAAAAAGAAAAGCCTCCTTCCACAAGAGGCCGCTTTTCTTTTCTTCTTATATTTTTTATCTTCGTACTGCGCGGCGGTATACCACAAGAGAAACCGCTGCGGAAATGACCTCTGTGATCCAGAAGGCATGCCATACGAAAACGCCGCCTCCCAGATGGGACAGCAGGTAAGCTGCCGGGAGAATGACAATGACATTTCGGCAGAGGGAAATGATCAGGGAAGATCCGCCTTTTCCGAGTCCCTCCAGCGCACCGGAGGATGTGATGGAAACTGCCGAAATCAAAAAGCCCACGCTGATGCGTGTCAGCGCCTGTCCGCCAAGACGGATGGTCTCCGGATTGCTGCTGAACAGTCCGATCAGCTGTTCCGGAATGGCAAGGCAGATGCCGGTTCCAATAAGCATGATCACCGCACACATAATCAGGGTGATCTCATAAATCTTCCGCACACGCTTATGCTCGCCTGCGCCGTAGTTGAAGCCGATAATCGGGCGCATGCCCTGTACAATGCCGTTTGCTGTCAGATAGATGAACGTCTGCAGCTTGTAGTAAATGCCGAGCACGACAACGTAGCTCTGGGAATACACGGCTAGGATTCCATTCAGTGCGGAAATCAGAAGAGACGGCAGCGCCAGGTTCAGGATCGCCGGGACGCCGATCGCGTACAGTCTTCCGACCAGATTTTTTCCTTCTTTTAAATATTCCGGACGGATTTTGACCGAAATCGGGCGGATCTTGTAAATGATCCAGTAAATCACGACCGGTGTCACCTGACCGATGCCGGTTGCAAGCGCCGCACCCTCAATTCCAAGACGCGGAAACGGTCCGATTCCGAAAATAATGAGCGGATCCAGAATGATGTTGACAATACAGCCGATCATCATACCGGTCATTGTCACTTTCATCCGGCCGACTGCCTGAAAAACCTTTTCAAAGTAAAGGTTTGCCATGATTGCTATGGTAAACAGAAAGATAATCCGTGAATACCGGACACCAAGATCGATGACAGTTTCGGAAGAAGAAAACATCCGCAGGAAACGCTCGATGACCAGAAGGCTTCCGATCGTTAAAATAACCGCATGCAGCATGGTAAGGGCAAGGCCCTGTGTTGCAGCACAGCCGGCTGCCTTTTTGTCACCCGCTCCCAGATAATACGAAATCACCGCATTCAGTCCGATTCCAAAACCGATGGCAACAGCATTTACAAAATTCTGTACCGGATAAACCAGGGAGAGCGCCGTCATGGCATCTTCGCTGATCTGTGCGACAAAGAAGCTGTCCACAATGTTATATAAGGAATTGACCAGCATCGAGATTACCATTGGAAGCGCCATCGAAACCAGCAGTGGAAATACTGGCTTTTCTTTCATAAAGTTTTCGTTCATTATTACCTCCATTTGTGATCTTTTCTGTTGGTGGGCTTACGTGCAGGCACGGACTTTGCTCCATTGCCACAAAAAAAGCCACGCAATTATCTGCTTTCGATAATTGCGTGGCGAAAAGAACTTTATTACAAGTTGAAAAATCCACACCAAGTTTGAGAGCAATATACCACACTTTGCCCGGGCTTGTCAAGATTTCTCCTGTAACTTTTTTTATTCTACATTTTTCAGTGCCTCGTCCATCGGAATCTTTTGGATGTGGCGGAACTGCAGCACAGCGATAACAGCATACGCCGCAAGGCCCATCAGATACATTTTTCCGTAAATTGCCGGATCAATATAGTATGTCAGCCAGCCGCTGTACTCGGAAAGCATAATGACATAAATCTGGCGGATCAGCGCGGAGGCAATGATCAGGCTGACACCGATTGAGACGATCACAACCCAGGTTGTCGCCGTCAAATACAGACTCCAAATTTCCCTGTTCTCGTAGCCGAGAATCTTTACCATCGAAATCGAAGTCGTATTCTTCTCGATGATCAGCTTCGTCAGCAGATAAATCAGCAGCATGAACAGTACAATCGAGAAAACATTGATCAGCTGGAACATTTCTCCCATCGACACATTGAGCTGCCGTGAAATCTTTGTCATATCATCTTCCGTAATTTTCGTCGCGATATACGATTCCTCCAGGTCCGTGATCGGCTCGTTGGAGAAATAGCCGTTAAAGTAGTCCTCTGGATGATCGAATTCCTCGCAGAAGACATCCATCGGCAGAAATACTGCAAGGGCTCCCGGGTAGGCATAAATGCTTTTTACTTCAAAGCTGTACGTTTTGTCCTCATACGGCTCTTTCAGTTCCAGTGTATCGCCGACTTTCATTCCATATTTTTCGGCATAACCGTCGGAAATCGTCACGCCGTCCTCAAACAGTTCAGCGGAAACATATTTGCTGTCTTTCTGAATTCCATATACCGAAATGCTCTCGCCCTCCCGGTTTTTCGGAATATTTTTCAGCGATGTAAGAGCAAACGTTTCCACGCCTTCCGTATTTGTCTTCAGCGATGGCGTCAGAAGTTTCTGCACAATTCCCATCAGCGTGTACTCATCATCCTCATCGATCGGATCCGGGACATTTAAAATATACTGGTAATCTGCCAGCATATTTTCCACCGCCTCCGTCTGGTAATGTGACAGCAGCGGTTTCATCATCATACCGAACAGCAACAGAATATTGGCAAATACGATACCGAGAAACAGGGTAAAGTAACTCGATTTGTTCTGCAGCAGGATCCGCAGACGAAACCGCGAGAAGAACCGGAAGTTCGGAAGACGCACCGCATGGCTTTTTCCTTTCTTTGCAAAATCGTGGCGCAGAAAACGCAGCGGTGACAGACGCAGACGGCCGGAAATCAGCACCGCGTTGATCACAAACATCAGAATTGCCGGAATTACGGTCGTGAGCAGAAATGCATTGGCATTCCACCGCGTCTGATATGTCGGCAGACTGTAGCTTCCATAATACATACCGGCGCAGATATCTTTAAACACGGTGTATCCCAGAATATTTCCAATCACCGCCGACAAAATCGTAATCAGTACCGGCAGGGACAGATAATGCAGCAGAAGTTCCCGTCTCGTATAGCCGGATGCGCGCAGCGTTCCGATCACCGACGCTTCTTTTACAATCGTATTGTTTGTCGTAACTGCAAAAATGAACGCCATGATGGCAATCAGGATGTACAGCAGTACCTCCACCATCACCTTGTCACCGCCCATATCGTCGCCGGTAAATTTGATTGCCTGATTGCCGTAGCGCGGCAGATAACCCGTCAGCGAGGAATGAGCCGCCAGAACCTCGACGAAATCATCGGACCATTCTTTTTCCTCGTTTTCATCTTTCGGTTCCGTATCATATTTCCAGGAATAGCAGTATTTGATATGGTCATCGGTAATGGCATCATACCCTTCTTCGGTCATGATTCCCACGCCGAATTTAACCGCATCGAACATCATGTCACTCGAATTGCTGAACAGCGCACTGTAATCCGAAAGTGCCACAAGACCGGTAACCGTCAGTTCTTTTTTATCAACCGAGATCACATCACCGACCTGCAGGTCATTATTGTCCGCATACATACGGTCAATTGCAATTTCATCCTTCTGCTGCGGCATTTCGCCTTTCATCAGGCAGACCAGATTGACCTCTGTTCTGTTTTTAAAAAGACGAATCGTGCTCTCTGGTTCCGAATCCAGATCTGTGTCGGCATCTTCGTCTTTATAGAAATTCTCGTAAATCGTTACCTTCTCTTTTTCCAGCCGTGTTCTCTGGTTGTCGGTGAGCTTCTGTTCTGTTGTAAAATTTCCGTTTTCCACGTTGTATTTTTCAAAGCTTTCATCGTAAGCATACAGCATGCTCTCATCCGCAACGAGAAAACCGGACACAAAGCCAATCGTCGCCGTCATAAACAGAAAAATAACGAGATATTTTCCAATATCGTTCTTCAGTTCCCGCAGCAGGCGTTTTCGTAATGGATTTTTCATACTTCCACCCCGCTTTACCAGTCCAGATCGCCGGCGGCGATTTTGGTCTCATTGACGTAGTTTTTACGGATCTGGCCGTCGCGCAGACGAATCACGCGGTCCGCCATGTTTTTGATCGCATCATTGTGTGTTACCATGATGACGGTGTTGCCGTACTTCTGATTGACGTCCCCGATCAGCTTCAAAATTTCTTTTGAAGTATGGTAATCGAGTGCACCTGTCGGCTCATCACAGAGCAGAATGCTTGGATTTTTGATGATAGCTCTTCCGATTGAAGTACGCTGCTGCTGACCGCCAGAGAGCTGGTTCGGCAGCTTGTCGCGGTGGTCATAGAGCCCCAGTGTCTTTAACAGATCGTTGATGTCGAGCGGATGATCGCTTAAGTATGCGCCGACTTCCATATTTTCTTTCACCGTCAGGTTTGGAATCAGATTGTACATCTGGAAAACGTATCCTAAATGTTTTCGTCTGTACCGTGTCAGCGTTTTTTCATTCATATCCTCAATTTTTTCGCCTTCAATCACGATCGAACCGCTGTCCGCCTCGTCGATTCCGCCGATAATATTCAACAGTGTCGATTTACCCTATCCTGTCAAGTAATATCCAAAAAAAATATTGAATTTACACAAAAAGAAAGACTGCCTATTTCAGCAATCTTTCATAATAGTTTGAGTTAATCAGAATTACTCGTCTTTTAAAACAATTTTCTTCTCCACTCGATATTTAACCCCATCTTGAAAAACATAATTGTATTCCAGCTTCTGAATATCAAACCAGTCCGTAAAATATGTCAATTTAGGATAAGTATCCCATAAATATTCATCTATATAATCATATCCATCAGAACTGTACTCCATGTTTGGCCCACAAAAAAAATACATAACTTTTTCCTCTCCCTACACTGCTATTAAAACATATTCCGTCATATCCTAGGCTTCTTATATATTCTGCTATAACCTGAGTTGCTACATATTCATAGGAATGATCTTCTTTTTATCATCCACTGGAGAGGTTATCTCTTTAATAAATGCATCAAGAAAATTATTTATCCAACGTAAATCATGATCATATTCTTCGCTGAATATACTTTTGGTAGTAACAAAAGCAACTTGAGAAAATCAATAATTGTCAATTCTTCTTTTAATACATAT
>ENA-OQOA01000650-OQOA01000650.1-human-gut-metagenome-genome-assembly--contig:-NODE-650-length-14053-cov-2.940399_pt1 | contig 14053 bp, 17 predicted proteins | sample MGYA00242633_ERZ504888 | MGnify/ENA primary metagenome ERZ504888 (study PRJEB26092, sample SAMD00036372) | human gut metagenome | host: Homo sapiens | study: EMG produced TPA metagenomics assembly of... | reverse complement strand
AGATGCGTGAGATTCGATTGATCTGTAAAAAAGAATTATCCAGAGTGCTGACAGACAGAAAGATGTTATTTTCCATATTTCTTCTGCCGGCGATCATCATGGTGGTCGTAATGAATGTAATGACCAGTTTTTCGGAAAATTTGGAGAATGATGTCAAATCTCATGCGCCCATTGTTTATCTGCAGAATGCCCCGGAGGGTGTGGAGCAGTACTTGAAGGCGTATAATGAGAAGATGGATCTGCGCACGATGGATGACGAACAGAAAGTGACAGAGGAAATCCGAGATGGATCAGCCGATTTGTGGATTGCTTTTTCCACATAATCCAAATGGCTGTCCTCACCGTCCTGCAACATTTCCAGTAATAACATTTCATTGCGGAAGTCATTGAAGACGATCAGGTATTTATATAAGATATACAACATATCCGGAGCATCGTTCTTAGGGTCACGGCTGTCTTTTACATTGATATGTTCGAAGTAGCGTACGGCATTGAACGTGGTATAACCATACAGTCCGCAGTAGTTGTTGTATTCTCCGCTTACCTTGAAACGATTCAGAAAATCGGAGATCGCATGGTCTGCCCGGAAATGTTCGGTGATGGGATGTTCTTCCATGCTGCCGTCAGGGTAGGTGGCAGTGGCTATGCCATGGTTGATTCCGATGCTGGCTACAGGATTCAGTCCGATGAAAGAACGGTTGTTCTCACTTCCATGATAGTCGGAACTTTCCATCAGCGCACTCTGTGGGAAAATGTCGCGTACTTTCAGATAAGTACTGACCGGTGTATGTAGGTCACCCAGTATGGTTTTGTATCGGGTGGTATAGGTAAAAGTTTTCATTGTTTCTTTTCTGTTTATAGTTGTCCGTATAAGATTTTTACTCTCGTGGGTTTCTATGTGTTATTGCAGGGAGGCCCTTGTGCTGGATTCTTTCAAGTAGGTTTCAATATCCTTATCTCCGCGTCCTGATACGGTGAGAACCACTATATCCGTTGGCTTGAATCTCATTTTGTCCAGTGCCCCCAATGCATGAGCCGATTCCAATGCAGGAATAATACCTTCCAGCCGGGTCAGTTCAAATGCGGCACGGATGGCTTCATCATCGTTTATGGCGAGTACCAAAGCGCGTTGCTGTTTGGCTAGGTTGGCATGCATGGGGCCTATGCCCGGATAATCCAGACCGGCAGAGATGGAGTAAGGTTCCTCTATTTGTCCGTCCTCGTTTTGGATAACCAAGGTCTTTGCTCCGTGGATAATTCCCATTTTCCCCAGTTGGATGGTAGCGGCCGAGAAACCGGTGTCTATGCCTTTGCCTCCTGCTTCGGCCAGGACATCTGCACACGTTCATCATCTATATAGTGATAAATGGTTCCTGCCGCATTGCTTCCTCCTCCTACACAAGCCATCAAGTAATCGGGATATTCCCTTCCTTCCTGTTCTTTCAGCTGCTTTTTGATTTCTTCGCTGATAACGGATTGCAGACGTGCCACCATATCAGGGTAGGGATGAGGGCCTACGGTAGAGCCGATGACATAGTAAGTATCTGCAGGGTGGCAACACCAATCGCGGATGGCTTCGTTTGTAGCATCTTTCAGTGTCATGTTGCCGGAAGTGACCGGGCGGACTTCGGCTCCCAGCATTTTCATCTTTTCTACATTGATATGCTGGCGTTCTACATCGGTCTTGCCCATGTAAACATGCATTGCATGTTCATCAAAGCGCATACCGTGGCGGTGGCCACACCATGCTGTCCAGCTCCGGTTTCTGCAATGATACGTTTTTTCCCCATACGTTTTGCCAGTAACACCTGGCCGATGGCATTGTTGATTTTGTGTGCTCCGGTGTGGTTCAAATCTTCACGTTTCAGGTAGATTTTACAGCCGTATTGTTCGCTTAGCCGGTTTGCCAGGTATAGAGGTGAAGGGCGTCCCACATAGTCGTGTAGTAACTGGTGGAATTCTTTTTGAATCCTTCACTTTCCAATACTTTGGAATAGGCATTTTTTAACTCTTCCACACAGCGATGAAGGATTTCGGGAATATAGGCCCCGCCAAATTCGCCATAATAACCTTCTTTGTTTACCTGATAAGTTTTCATTGTCGTTCTATATTAAATTTTGATTGTTAATTGCACTAACGAAAAAAGGCCTGTCGTAAGTACGACAGGCCTTCAGTTTGAATATCCTTATTAGAATGTCAGGTATATATACATGGTCTGGTTCCCTTACGACTTGTTTAGTTGTAAGAAACGCCACCAATATGTATTTACCATGATTCTATTCATAAAATCTGTTTTTATTTTGGGGCAAATGTAAGCGTTTTGTTTTAAACTCCAAAGAAAAACTTACTTTTTTTTATTTATTTGCAGCCTCGTGTATTTTCCCTTTCACTTCTTCCACTTTCTCACCTACTTTTCCGGCTACTTCACTGCTTACTTGTTCTGCTTTATGTTTTGCATGATGAGCCAGGTCTTTTGCATCTTCTTGTAAGTCCTGAATGGCATCATACACGTCTCTTCTCAATTTGCGGCCTCTGTTGCTGTGCGCAAAACAACTTAATGCACTGCCGACCAGCGCTCCTAGTGCCAGTCCGGCAAAGAATTTTCCATTATTCATAATCTTATTACTTTAAATTGGTTTTATAAATGAACATTTCGGGTGGCGGAATGGTTTTAATACATCAGTTAATAAATCATTAAAATGAAGTGTATGAAACGTAAACTTTGGATAAGGATAGGTGCCGTGTTGTTGGCAGGATTGCTGTTATGGTGGCTTTTTTGGGCTATTTTGATCGATGAGGACGAGAATGAACAAAGTCTGCCTGAAACAGAACAGATAGAGTGATTTGCCATATGATAAAAGGATGATCTTCAGGCATGGGTACGAAAGAACATATTGGAATAGTCGGTAGAATATTCTGTTTTGCTAAAGTCTATAGAACAATAGAATGTAGTTCTAAGCTTATGACAGGAAAATCTGTTCCGGCTTTCTTCTTTTGTTCTTCTGTCTGAAAAATTAATATCCATTTTGCATCTGTCTTCTCAGAAATAATCAGTATATTCGCTTCATTAACCAATTAGACATGATTGAATATGAAAACAATGAATTATTCTATAATCAGATGTATCTGTGCATTGGTCATCGGTGTGTTGCTGGTGGCATGGCCTGAAGCTGCCATTCTTTATCTGGTTATTACAATCGGTGTCCTGTTTCTAGTACCGGGACTCTTTTCTGTATTTGGGTATTTGATTCGTGGCAAGCAGGATGGCAGCAGTTTCCCTATTGCCGGGCTTGGTAGCCTTTTGTTCGGATTATGGTTGATGATTATGCCGGCATTTTTTGTCGGTATTCTGATGTATGTGCTGGGTGCTGTTTTGGTACTGGCGGGAATCAGTCAGATTGTGAATTTGTCTGCTGCGCGTAGTTGGACGGTGGTACCGGGAGGTTTCTTTGTGATACCTGTGTTGGTGCTGATTGCAGGTATTGTGGTATTATTTAATCCATTTTACGGCGGCGGCTGTTCCATTCATCATTCTGGGAGTGAGCAGCATTGTATACGGACTGTCCGATTTGATAAACATCATCCGCTTCCGTCAGAAGAAAGAACCGGGTATGCCTGAAATAGAGGATATTACTCCTATAGAAGAGATAAAAGACTAATCCGATTGATATGAAAATACGAGGGGGCTATATTTTATATCTTTTGATTTTATGTGCGGTTGTAGGTTGTAAGGGAACTTCTTCACCTTCCACCGCATCCGAAACGGATAAGTATGCTGGGACATGTGAGGGGGAAAAAGCGAAAGCTATTTTGTGGGTGGATTATAAAAGAGGACGTAAGATAGCGGACGGGACTCCGATAAGAACGGTAAAAGTCTATGCGGATGTTCATGCCGATGGAAGTCTGAAAGTGCTTTCTTGGTGTAAAAAGCAGCCGATGAAGGTAGAAAATTACTTATTGAAAAGGGTGGCAGTTTACCGGATCAGGAAAGAAATGTTCGAAGGGGGGTATCTGAAACCGGGAGAACAGTATTTGCAGTTGCGCTATCTGCCGGGAGAGGTGAAATAATATGTTGTAGGAAGCATTGAAATTCGTAGAAAAAGGTTTTTGTTTCTTTTATATTTCGTATCTTTGTGTAACACAAATTGTTAGAAATATGAAGAAACAAATCTTATTGTCTTGTGCACTTGCCTGGGCTGTGATGGCAGGTGCTGAAACGATTGACATTACTACTTTCCGTTATGCCGGCCCCTACGTTGTACAGGCCCCTTTTCAGGTAGACAGCGTGGATGTGAATTCAAAGACTTTTGTATCCGGACGTCTGTTGGATACTCATCTTTCTGTGGACGTATTGCAGCAGGGAACTTTATTTACAGGCGGAGTTTTGCCGGGAAGTGACTCGGGATATGCCTTGCACATGGTGGGCTTTGTGTTGGAGAATACTCGTTATGCTACGGCCAAGTTGAAGATTGACGGTCTGAAAAAATCCAACTTTATGTAGATGGGAAAAAGCAGGAAGGGACTGAACTCGCTTTGGAGCCGGCCACCCATTCTGTAGTTGTTAAATATCTTTCTGAAACAGGGAAAACAGATTCTTTGAAAGTGAGTGTGGATACGGATCAAGAGGGAAGCATTTCACTTAAGCAAGATAACAAAAAGCTATATACTTTGGCGGATGTGTTGCATGGAACTCGTTTTGCCGGAGTAGGACTTTTCTCCTGATGGCAGATATCTGATTACTAATTATCGTACGACTTGTGTAGGTGGCCGGTCGGCCGGCAGTACGCGTATTACTGAACTTGCCAGCGGTAAGGTTTTGGCGGAGCGTACTGAGAATATGCAATGGATGCCTCGTTCTAACCGTTATTATTATACCCGTACAGGAGTGGATGGCAGGCAGCTGATAGTTGTGGATCCACTTACCGGAGTGGAGGCCGTGCTGGTGAATAAATTACCTGACGGGTATTTCCAGTTCGCACCTACGGAAGACTACCTGCTTTTCACCATGACCCAGGAAGGACCGAAAGAACGTAAAGAAATTTATGAGGTACTGGAGCCGGATGACCGCCAGCCGGGATGGCGTAACCGTTCTTATCTGGCTAAATATGATTTGAAGACCGGTTTGTTGCAGCCACTGACTTTCGGTTATCACAATGTCTGGGCTGCCGATATTTCCAATGACGGCCGGTATCTTTTGATGATGACCAGTCAGAGCCGTCTGACCAAGCGTCCTACTACTTTATTCTCACTATATCGGTTGGATATGCAGACTTTACAGGCGGAACTGCTGATAGATAAAGATGGTTTTATCAGTGGAGCCCGTTTTTCACCTGACGGAACGCAGGTATTGGTATCCGGCTCGCCTGAATCGCTGGGTGGAATAGGGAAAAATGTAAAGGAGGGCAGACTCCGAGTATGACGGACGGTCAGCTTTATTGCTGAATATAGCTGATAAGAGGGTCACTCCGCTGACGAAAGATTTTAATCCCAGCGTACAGCGTGCCGTGTGGAATAAGGCCGACGGGCAAATATATTTCACGGCCGAGAACCGTGACTGTTACAGTTTGTACCGGATGAATCCCGCTGATGGGAAAATTCTGCAACTGGAGGTTTCAGAAGATTTGGTCAATTCATTCTCATTGGCGCAAAATGCTCCGGTTATGGCCTATTATGGACAAAGCGCCTCAAATTCCGACCGTTTGTACACCATGAATACCAAAAAGATGAAATCATCTTTGTTGGAAGACTTAAGTAAGGACATCTTGAAAGATGTGGAGCTGGGCGAATGCAAGGCTTGGAGTTTTACCAATTCGCGTGGTGATACCATTTACGGCCGTTATTACCTGCCGCCTCATTTTGACGCTAACCGGAAATATCCTATGATTGTGAATTATTATGGTGGGTGCAGTCCGGTCAGCCGTAATTTTGAAAGCCGTTATCCGCATCATGCATACGCGGCATTGGGCTATGTGGTGTATGTGATAGAACCTAGCGGTGCTACCGGTTTCGGACAGGAATTCTCTGCCCGCCACGTCAATACAGCCGGGGAAGGGGTGGCACAGGATATTATAGAAGGTACAAAGCTGTTTTGTAAAGAACATGCTTTTGTCAATGACAAGAAAATAGGCTGTATAGGTGCGTCCTATGGCGGCTTTATGACACAATACCTGCAAACACAGACCGATATTTTTGCAGCGGCCATCTCTCATGCCGGTATCAGTGACCATACCAGTTATTGGGGGGAAGGATATTGGGGATATTCGTATAGTGAAGTTTCCATGGCGGATAGTTATCCGTGGAGCAATCCTGATCTTTTTGTAAAACAAAGCCCGTTGTTCAATGCGGACAAGATACATACGCCTTTGCTGTTCCTGCATGGTGATGCGGATGTGAATGTACCGGTGGGAGAGAGTATTCAGATGTTTACAGCACTGAAATTGCTGGGACGCGAAACAGCTTTTGTGGCGGTAACGGGGCAAGATCATCATATTGTAGACTATGGCAAGAGGATCCAGTGGCAGAATACAATCTTTGCCTGGTTTGCCAAATGGTTGCAGGACGATGCGACTTGGTGGAACGCTATTTATAAGCCGAAAAACTTATAACTTTTATGGTGTAAGAGACTTTGGACATGTGTTTTTACATTGTTAGTATGTATAAGCTTATACGTTAGTATATGTAGGCTTATACGTACTGACGTATGACCTTACACGTACTAACGTGGGCTGAGTCTGTTTTCACTATCCGTTTTCCCTATACTGTTTCGGTGACATTCCTGTATATCTTTTAAAATATTTCCCAAAGAATGAGATATCTGGGAAATTAAGTGAATAGGCTATCTCCTGAATAGTAAGATCGGTGGATTTTAGTTTGGCTTCCGCATCTGTTATCACTAGTTTGGCGATGATATCTGTAACAGTTTTTCCCGTAATCTTATTGACAGTAGTGCTGAGGTGCTGAGGGGATATATGAAGCAGATCGGCATAAAAAGCTACACTCCGTTCTTTCGTATAATGTTTGATGATATATTGGACCAGACGTTTTACAATTTCTTCTCCACGATTGAAAGTACGTGTGGTTACATTGGTGTTCTGATGAATGCTGCCTACACCATGCAATATAGTGAGCAGCATGGTGCTGATTAAGTCTTTATTGGGCTTGGCTCCCATACGTTTCATTTTTATCAGCAACATAAAATAGTCTTGAAACAACTCGGTTATTTCGGGACGCAGAGGAATAATGGGCGTGTCAATCAGGGCTGAAAGATAGTTCATGGTGGAATTGAAGAGGTTTATTCCATTCAGCAACTCTTTGTTGAACCCTATCAGGTACAGACGGCAGTCGGGACTTTGCCGGTGGACATGTACAAAGGTTTCTGGCAAAATAGTGACAATGTCGTTCTTCTGTATCTTGTGTTCAGACAGATGGATCGTTATGTCACATTCACCTCGCAGGCACAGAAGGAACAAGCATCCTTCCATTCGTTGCGGGTAGTGGTAAATACGGCCTAATGATCCTGTCATGTCAATTTCTGCAACGAAATCCTTATTTGATTTAAATAGGTTAATGTCATCTATATACTTCATAAAAATAAAGAAGATTTTGATTATGCACCACAAATATAGGACAGTTAAAGCAGATAACAAAGAAAATGCTTAAAAATAGACTAATATATCTTACTGTTAGCACTTGTACGCCTTTAATAATTATGAGAACTTTGCAGCGGAAACTAATAGTGAAGATTAACAGTATGAAAGGTAAAAATTTGTCTATCATGGCAATGATTGCAGCAGTGTTCTGTTCTTGCGGACAGCAACCTGCACAAGAACGCGGTCCCCGTCCCGTGAAATTGGCGGAAGTGACCTCGTTAAGCAGGATCGAAAAATCGTATTCAGGTGTTGTGTCGCCTGATCAGTTCAGTGACTTGGCCTTTAAAATGTCCGGTCCGCTGGTAGCAATGAATGTACTCGAAGGACAGCGGGTAAAGAAAGGACAGGTAGTGGCCGAAATTGATCCGACAGATTACAAATTGGATTATGACGCTAAGAGGGCTTCATTTCAAAAGGCGGCATCACAGATGCAACGCGCGGAGAAACTATTGGCTAAGAACGCCATTTCCATGCAAGAATTTGAAACGACCCAAGCTTCGTATACCAATGCCAAATCGGCATTTGAAGATGCGCAAAACACATTGAATGACACAAAGCTACGCGCTCCATTTGATGGTTTCATACCAAAAAAAATACGTTGAAAACTATCAGCGTGTACAACCAGGACAAGGAGTAGTGTGTTTGATTAATCCGGCTAAATTGCAAGTGGAGTTCACTATCCCCGAAACGAATATTTCTTATGTAACTTCTCCTTCTACTATTTACGTAGAATTTGATGCCTATAAAGGAAAATTATTTCAAGCAAAAGTAAAGGAGTATGTAGAGGCTTCTCCCGATGGGGCAGGAGTTCCTGTATTCCTTTACATTGATGATCCGGAATTTGATTTGAAAAAATACAAGGTATCGGTGGGGTTCTCATGTCGTGTTATTGCCAATATTGAGAATGATGTGGTAAAAGAAGGGATTACAGTACCTTTGTCGGCTGTAGTGTTTGACAATACATTGAATAGTAAAAAAGTATTTGTTTATAATCCATCCACACAGAAAGTGGAACAACGCAAAGTCAACGATAAGGGTACTATTGTTGGACGTAATGACTTGATTGTTACCGGAGATGTGAAAGCGGGTGAACAGGTCGTTTCTGCCGGAGCCTCTTATCTTGTGGATGGCCAGCAAGTAAAAATATTAACAGAATAAAAAAGGAGAAAGCATATCATGAATATTCCAAAATATTCTTTGGAGAACCGGAAGGTTATCTATTTCTTTTTGGCTATTTTGCTGATAGGTGGAGTAATCTCCTTCTTCAAGCTGCCTAAGAAAGAAGATGCGCCTTTTGTGATAAAGACTGCGGTATTGGTTACCCAGTATCCGGGAGCGAACCCACATGAAGTGGAGAAACTGATTACGGAACCGATTGAACGCGAAATTCAGTCCATGACAGATGTATATCAGATTAAATCGGAATCTTATTTCGGACTGTCCAAGATTTCTATTGAACTTCAGCCTACGATTGATCCGGATTATATGCCTGTGAAATGGGATGAATTACGTCGTAAAGTGGCAAATATACAACCCAAATTACCCAGTGGGGCGTCTACCATTACAGTGAATGATGACTTTGGTGATGTGTATGGCATTTATTATGCTTTGACCGCTGATGAGGGATTCTCGTATACTGATTTGCGTGACTGGGCCCAGCGTATCCGTACCCAGTTGACTCCGATTGAGGGAGTGCAGAAAGTGATGTTGTATGGGGAACAGACAGAAGTGATCAATGTCAAGATATCCACCTCCAAACTTTCGGCACTGGGCATTGATCCCACTTCAATTATGGGCATCTTGCAGAAGCAGAATATACAGGTGAATACGGGAGATATAGCGACAGAAATTTATCAGTTGCGCTTGCGTACGGAAGGAACTTATACCAGTCTGGAAGATATAGAAAATCAGTTGATTATCAGTAAGGACGGACGGGAAGTCCGTTTGGGGGATATTGCAACAGTGGAGCGTGGATACTATGATCCGCCTTCAACCTTGATGCGGGTCAATGGTAAACGTGCTATTGGTATAGGTGTGGCCAGTGGAGCAAAGGATAATGTGGTAGCTGTGGGTAAAGCAGTGGACGAAAGGTTGGCGGAAATAGAGCAATTGTTGCCTATCGGTATTGAACTTGCCTCCCTTTATCCTGAGGATAAGATTGCCGATGAGGCGAATAATGGCTTTATCCTGAATTTGATAGAATCATTGGTTATTGTTATCCTGATTATCTTTGTGGTGATGGGATCGCGTGCCGGTATGCTGATAGGTAGTTCGTTACTTTTCTCAGTAGGTGGTACTTTGCTTATTATGTTGATGTGGGGAGTAGGATTGAACCGTACTTCTTTGGCGGCATTTATTATCGCCATGGGTATGCTGGTGGATAATGCCATTGTGGTGACAGATAATGCGCAAATAGGTATCAAGCGCGGAAAATCACGTTATCAGTCATTGATAGAGGGGGCCATCAAGCCGCAGTGGGCATTGCTGGGCGCTACTTTTATTGCTATCTGCTCTTTCTTGCCTTTGTATCTGGCACCGGCATCCGTGGCTGAGATTGTGAAACCGCTATTTGTTGTATTGGCTGTGTCACTGGGATTGAGTTGGATTCTGGCTTTGTGCCAGACTACGACTTTTGGTAATTTTATTTTGAAAGAAGCTGTTCCCGGCGGTGCAATGAAAGATCCGTATGATACTAAACTCTATCATAAATTCGAGAAGTTTCTGACCTTGCTGATTAAACGCCGTTTTGTGACATTGACCACCGTCTTTGTGACTTTGGTGCTTTCTTTGGTTATTATGGCTGTTATGCCTCAGAGTTTTTTTCCGAAAATGAATAAGCCTTATTTTCGTGCTGATCTGGTATTCCCTGAGGGATTCAGTATTCATGCGGTAGATCAGGATGTGATGAAGGTGGAGGGTTATTTGAAGAATCATGAGAAGTTAAATCATATTCGGTGACATTGGGTGGTACTCCGTTGCGTTACTATTTGGCAAGTTCTCTTTTGGACCGAAGTCTAACTATGCTAATGTGATGGTGGAGACTAAAGACCCCGAAGATGCAGCCGAAGTAGAACAGCAGTTTTATGAGCACATGACTCAGAACTTTCCCAATATCATTACCCGTTCGGCACTTTTTGCTTTGTCTCCGGTGCCTGAAGCTGCTATTGAGATTGGTTTTATCGGTGAAAATCCCGATACATTGACCGCATTGGTTGAAAGGGCGAAAAAAATAGCCCGCCAGTGTGATATGGTGACGGATATCCGTTCCAATTGGGGAGATAAGGTGCCTGTGTGGAAACCGATGTTCTCTCAACAGAAAGGTTTACGCTTGGGAATTACCCGTCAGCAGGTTGCTAATTCATTCCGTACGGCTACCAATGGTCTGCCTTTGGGAGAATATCGTGAGGGGGATGTTTCCTTGCCTATTCTGTTGAAAGATGAGGATGTGGAAAAAATGAACTTGAATGATGTGAAAAGTGTGCCTGTATTCAGTACGAAAGGAAATTCCGTGAAAGTGGAACAGGTGATCGATAATTTTGCTTTGGGTTATGATTATAATGTAGTCCGCCGCTTTAACCGCGAGCGTTGTATGATGATGCAATGTGAACCTAAACGTGGAGCCAATACGATGGCTGCGTTTAAACAGGTGCTCACTGCCGTACAAGAGCAGATGCGGTTGCCCGAAGGGTATAAAATGAAATATTTCGGTGAGCAGGAAACACAGGATGTAAGTAATGCTGCATTGGCGAAGAATATTCCGCTGACTTTCCTGTTGATTTATGTGGTTCTGCTGTTTCTTTTCCCCAGCAACTACCGCAAGCCGGTATTGATTATGCTTATGTTGCCGCTGGTGTTTATCGGTGTGGTATGGGGATTGCTCTTGTTTGGCAAGTCATTGGACTTCTTTGCCATCCTCGGTCTGTTGGGATTGATTGGTATGAATATCAAGAATGCCATTGTGCTGGTCGATGAAATCGGACTTCAGTTGAAGGATGGAAAGGGGGCTGTGCTTGCCGTGGTCGAGGCTACCAAGACACGTATCGTTCCGGTGACCATGGCTTCCGGAACTACTATTCTGGGTATGCTTCCATTGTTGGGCGATGCCATGTTTGCAGGTATGGCGGCTACCATTATGGGTGGTTTGTTCGTATCGACGGTACTGACCATTTTTGTTCTTCCGGTAACTTATTGTATTTTCTTTAAAATCAGAGCAGACAGATAATGAAAACTAAGATGATTTATATTATAAGTATGGCTTGTATGACCGGTACACTTTCGGCTCAGACTGTCGTGGATTATTCTACCTTTGAACAAAAGGTACTGGATTATAGCCAAACCTTAAAACAGAGTGTGGCGCAACGTACAGCTATGCAGAAGGCTATGAAAGCGGCAAAAAACCGCTTTCTTTCCGGCTGTTGATGCAACGGGAAGCTATCAGTATCGTATTAACAAATACGAGATGGATTTTGGCGGAATGGCTGTTCCTATGGAGCACGATTCATACAGTGCCGAAGTAGGGGTATCACAACCTATTTATGCCGGTGGCAGTATCTATCACAATTATAAGGCTTCCCAAAATCAAACTCAGATGGCGGATAAGTCGGTGGATTTGACAACGGATAATATTATCTATGCTGCTGAAGCCAGTTATTGGGGAACAGCCGCACAAAAAGAAATGTATGAAACGATGTGCCAGTATGTGCAGATTATTGAGCAGTTGACTAAAGTGCTGCAAGATAAGTACGATGATGGCTATATCAGCAAGACGGATCTCATTCAGATGCAGACCCGTTTGAAAGAGGCTGAATTGCAACGTTCCAGCAGCTACCAGTCTTATCAGGTCGCCTTGCAGAATATGAATGTGCTGATGGGATTGGAACCGCTGGCTGAAATGGATTTGACGGATTCTATTTCTACCATATTGCCTATGCCTGCCTTTATTGGAGCGGAAACAGCCTTGAATGTGCGTCCCGATTATGCTATCTCACAGTTGGATGTGGATTATCAGAAAAGACAGGTAAGTCTGGCTGCCGCCAAGTACAATCCTTCTCTTTCTATCGGTTTTAAAGAGACATGGGGAACACAGATGTTGAACATTTCGGGCGAAACTATGTTTAATAGTAATGTGTATGCCTCTATTAAATTGCCGATTTTCCATTGGGGAGCCCGCTTTAAATCGACGGCTGCACAGAAGGCTATTTTATTGGGCAAGCAGTATGCATTGCAAGATAAGCAAGACCAAATAAGCAAAGAAGTGGCGAAGGCGTGGACTAGTCTGACAGAGAATACCCGTCAGATAAGTATTGCCGAGGAGAACTGCAAACTGGCAGAAGAGAATTTGGATTTGAACACTTTTAGTTATACTGAAGGTAAGTTGACTATTTTGGATGTGCTTTCTGCACAGCTGACATGGATACAGGCATATACAAACCTTATCCAATCTTATTATGAGCAGAAGATTGCGTTGGCTGATTACAGAAAAGCGACCGGTATAAGGTATTTAGGACAGAAATAGGTAAATTCAGACCAGATTCTTATTATAAAAAAAGTCACAATAAAGCAGGTTTGGCTATCTTTGTATCCCAATCTGCTTTATTTGTTTTTATCAGTTTATGTTTACTGTAAAGCTTGTTTTAACAGTGGAAAAAATAACAGGTTACAATGAAGAAAATATCATTTTTGATCGTAATCTTTATATGTATGGCAGATGCGGCTTTGGCAGTCACGCAAGAGGGCGGTCTGTTTTATTTGCCTGAAGATACGACAATGCAACACAAAGACAGCACAGTACAGAAAAGGACTTTTTTTCAAAAGATTTCTGGACTATTTTAATGATGCTAATAAAGATAAGAATCATAAGAAATTTGATTTTAGTATTATTGGCGGACCACATTACAGTACGGATACCAAACTGGGGCTTGGACTGGTGGCAGCGGGGCTTTATCGTGCTGATAGAAGTGACATGCTTCTTCCCCCGTCCAATGTATCTTTATTTGGAGATGTTTCCACTGTTGGCTTCTATATGTTGGGGATACGTGGAACTCATATCTTTCCGCAGGACAAATACCGGCTGGATTATACTCTTTATTTTTATTCCTTTCCTTCCAAGTTTTGGGGAATAGGGTACGATATGGGTAATGTAGATGCCAATGAATCTGATTTAGATCGCTGGCAAGCACAAATTAAAGCTAGTTTTTGTTTCGGATAGCGGATAATTTATATATAGGTCCTATGGCATCTTATGATTATGTGCATGGTAAGAATATGGAACGCCCCGGATTACTGGAGGGAATGAACCTTACTACTGCTAATTATGGAGTGGGCCTTTCTTTGGCATATGATTCGCGCGATGTGTTGACTAATCCCCATAAGGGATATTATTTGAATATTACCCAATGTTTCCG
>ENA-OQOA01000648-OQOA01000648.1-human-gut-metagenome-genome-assembly--contig:-NODE-648-length-14058-cov-3.100280_pt1 | contig 14058 bp, 14 predicted proteins | sample MGYA00242633_ERZ504888 | MGnify/ENA primary metagenome ERZ504888 (study PRJEB26092, sample SAMD00036372) | human gut metagenome | host: Homo sapiens | study: EMG produced TPA metagenomics assembly of... | reverse complement strand
GCTTCTTATAATGTTGCTTTAAATAACAAATGGAATTTGCGCATCAATGCGGGACCGTATCTGTCCTATGCTATGTTTGGCAGGGGATAAATCCATTGACTACGCCTATGGCAACGGAATGCACTCTAGTTTGGGCTGGTGGCATCAGGATTTTCCAGATCATTTTACTTACGGTGGAAGGACCGGGGTTTCATTGGAATCCGAGCATTTCATTTACACTATCGATGGTAAATGTTCTCTTCGTAAGAGGCCTTTCGGGCGGAATGTCAGTTTATCGGCCGGTGTAGGATATAAGTTCTGAGTTTTCTGTATCTTTGTCGCCGGAGAATAAAAATAGAGTTGCATGTATGTTTATATAAAACAGCCGGGTATTGTTTGCCTTCTATGTTGGCTTTGTCTTTCCTGTACTTTGCAGCGCACGGAACATCCTGCTTTGCGGCAAGCAGGATACTTGATGGAAGAACATGCCGACAGTGCGTTTTCATTATTGAAATCCATCTCTTCCCTGATCGGTATGACCCCGGAAGACAAGGCCGATTACGCTTTGCTGCTGGCTGAGGCTGCGGATAAAAATGGTTATTCACTGCTTCCTTGTGACTCATTATTGAATTTAGCCCTCCATGTATACCATGAAGAAGCCAAAGAACATGCTATAGCTCTTCTGTATAAGGGTAAAGTGCAACAGGAAATGGAAAACTATGCCGATGCCCTGAAAAGTTACCGTATGGCGCTTGAAATCCTTTCCGCCTATCCATGTGAATTCTATTGGAAGGGGTTTGTATATAATATGTTGGGTGGGCTGTATGGCAAACAGAACTTGTACGCACAGGCCAAAGATATGTATGTCAAGGCTTGTTATAATGATTCGCTGGCACGGCATAACCGTCATTTCATCAGTTCACTCAGCAATCTGGGGGTAGCTTATATCGGCTATGGAAATATAGACTCCGCTTTTATCTGCCAGCAACGCGCTTTGCAGCTTTCTCTTTCTACTGATAGTTTCCTTTTGCATTCTCTTTATGGAAATATAGGGGATTTATGCGGACGTACAGGACGGACCAGTATAGCTATTACTTGTCTGAAAAGGGCATACGATGCTTGTCGTCTTAGAGAAGACAGCTTGCAGTGTCTTTGGAATCTAGGGGAATTTTATTATAATAACGGGCAGCTTGATTCGGCTCTTTATTATTTGAACCGGAGCAAGGAAGCTGTCGATATTCATATCCGGTATCTCTCTTTCTTTGACTTGTATGCCATAGCTAAGCAGCAGGGAAATGTGGAGAAAGCTTTGGAATATCTGGAAATCAGCACCGAGTTGGAAGATTCCATCTATTCCACCAATGTGGCCACGGAACTGGAGAAGAAGACCTATCGCTGGAATGCCGACGCGCAAGTAAGGAAAGAACAGTTCAAGGCTAAACGGAGGATATACACCATTGCGATGATAGCTGTGGTGTTGCTGCTGGTCATTGTGATTATTTATCAACAGATACTGAAGAACAAGAAGATACAGCAATCCAACTATAAATATCTGTTGCAGAAGCTGAAACAGAACCTGATGGATATGCAGCAGAATATTGCTCAACATGAAGAGGTGATAGCCGAATTGAAACAGAAACAAGAAAGCCGTGCCGAGGAAATAGAAGAGAAGGAACGGGCTATAGAGGCCATGAAGATGGAGAAAGAGAAATTGCGCAACTGGTTGTTCCGGCAAAGTGCCCTCTATACGAAAATAGACAAACTGGCCAACCAGCAAAAGCATCACAAAGAGCGTATTGCAGTGCTCACCAATGCTGAGCAACGCCAACTCAGAGTGATTATAGGACAGATTTATGCTGATTACATAGAGCAACTGCATACCCGGTATCCCAAGTTGAACGAAGATGATGTCCTTTTGCTATGTCTGCAATTAGCGGATTTATCTCCTTTTGCCATCGCTTTATGCTTTGGTAATAATGATGCACAGATTGTAGCGCAACGCAAATATCGTATGAAAAGTAAGATGGAATAACTGTGTGTTACAGAATTTGCATAATGTTTTTTTAATAGATGTTTGTATATCAGGTTATAAAGGCATTTTGCTATCTTTGTGCATAGAAAGCTAAAAGACAAAATTACTATGCGTTCATTTATTATATATTTAAATTTCGTCAGTTTGCTGGCTGTCTGTTTGTTTGCCTGTAACCACCATTCTTCCAATCCGATGTTACAGCAAGTAGATTCATTGTTGGAAATGAAGCCGGACAGTGCATTGACTATTTTAAAAAATATATCTGTTTTAGAGGATTTGCCGGAAGTAGACAAGGCATACTATGCTTTGTTGCTGGCTGAGGCTACGGACAAGAACAAACTACCCTTATTACCTTGCGATTCCTTATTGAATTTCGCCTTGGATTATTATGGAGATGATGATAGGGAGAAGGCTGTGGCATTGATGTATAAGGGAAGGCTGCTAGCGCAGATGAATGATGAAATGTCGGCGATAGAGCATAATTTGAAAGCGTTGGAAGTGTTGCAGAATTATCCGCAAGATTTAAAATGTAGAAGATTGATTTATAGTATGTTAGGGGTATGGTATGGTGATTGTGAATTGTACGACAAGGCGTTGGAAATACAAAATCAAGCTCTTCTTTATTCTTTTAGTGCTAAAGATACTGCTATTGCCTATCATAACATTGGATATATTTATGGTATGAGGGATATGCAGGATTCTGCTATAACTTATCAGAGAAAGTCTGTGGAATATGCTATGCGTTCTAAAGATACAAGCATGATACTCACTTCTTGGCACAATTTAAGTCTGTATTATGGACGATTTGAAAACATCGATTCTGCCGTGGTTTATGCCTATAAAGTTTTGCAAAATATATCTGATGAAAATAAAATATTTAGCGGTTATTTCTATAATATAGGTGATTTGTACATTGGTTTAGGACAATATGATTCTGCTAGGTATTATTTAGAGAAAAGCCTGCTCTTTTCTCCATCCCTTTCTATGTCTTACTGGTCACTTGCCGTAATGGAAGCTAAGCTAGGAAATTTCAAGTCCGCCTATCACTATCTAGATACTTTTGTCATGGTTCAGGATTCATTGGATGCTAGTGAGCGATTGTCTGAAGTGCAGCATATAGTCTATAAAAATCAGACAGCATTGGAAGTAAAGGATGAGCAAATAAAATCTAGAAAGGTTATAGGGCGTATTGTTTTTTCAGCCATTATTATTTGCTTTGTCGTTGCTTTGATTTACCAACGTTGGATAAATAAGAAAATAACCAGCAGGCACTCTATCGGCAAGCATTACAATATGCTGATGAGAAACAGAATGTGATGCAGCAGCGCATAGAAGAAAATGAATCCGCTCTTGCACTGTTACAGGATAGGGAAAACCAAAATCTTGATGAAATTGCCCAAAAAGAGCAATTGATAACTCAATTGAAGAAAGAAAAGTTGGCACTTCGTACATGGTTATTTCAGCAGACTTCTATATACAAAAAGGTGATGTCATTGTCTGACCAGCAGCAGGTGAATAAGAAAATCCGTAAGGTGATGGCAGCTGCTGAATTGGACAAACTGAAGAAAACGACCTTTGAAATCTATGCTGATTATATTTCTCCTTTGCAAGCACAATACTCCCAACTGACGGAGGATGACTTGTTGGTCCTTTGCCTGCAAGAAGCGGGTATTTCTCCGTTGGCCATTTCTTTATGTTTCGGACATACGGATACGATAGCCCTCAATCAAAGGAAATCGCGTCTAAAAAAGAAAATGTCAGAGTGATAAACTGAAATATATTGTTTATCAGTGTTTTATAGAAATATTATGTCACAGCAAATAGTTGTACGTTCTTTCCTTTCCCTCTAATTTTGCGGCATCATTTTTAAACAAAAAGAAGTATGAAAGCAAAGTTATTATTGATGTTATTTTAGTTTCCTTGAGTTTGGGAGTTTTTGCTTCGGAGCATCACCAAAAGAAGCCTCATGCAGTTTGCAAAGTTTATGAAAAGGTGGCTACTAGAATTCCTTTTATTTTTTCAGTACAAGCCGAAGATATAAATGACTGCTTGTATCTCACATTTCAATTCTCATTAAATGATGCTGATATTACTATGCTAGATAAGGATGGTAATGAAAAGGTGTAGTTATGAATAACGCATTTGAAAAAACAGCTGTACTTCCTAAGTGTAATAAAGGAAGTGCTTACTCGACTCAGATAAATTTAAGTTTTAAGTAATTCCAATTAAGGCTGTATGATAATATTTTAGTTGATAATCTAAGGTTATTGATAATGTGAAGTTCATATCTGAATCTTATTTTATTGCTCATGTTATGATAAAATATGTTATATGGTTGATTTTTAGTGTTGTATAGGTGAGTGATGTTATATGGATAGAGCTTTATGCTTATATCTTCTTTCTAATTTTGCAACATCAAATAAAAAAATAAGTATGAAGACTAAAATGATTGTAGTGGTGGTGTTGGCTGCCATGTGTGTATTGCCTTTGTCTGCACAGGTAAAAGTTGGTGTGGAAGGTGGAATGAACCTGTCTCATTATCTGGTTTCCGGTTCTGACGGATATAAAGCCGAACAGGTAGGTGGAATGAAGCCCGGCTTTCAATTGGGGGTGACTGTGGACTACGAGATAGGAAAGCATTGGATGTTAATGTCCGGTTTGTCTTGGTTGCAGAATAGAAGTACCATGAAAATGATGGATCACATGGTTACTTATTTTCCTAAGACAGAGATAAAGATGAATAATCTGATTTTGCCGTTAAAAATGGGATATAATATTCGGGTTTCGGATAAACTCAGCCTCATTCCGTCGGTTGGAGTTTATGCTTCTTACGGATTTGGTGCTGGAAACTGTTCTTTGGATGTTATTCACCAAGAGGGGGATAATATAACTACCGAGCCTGCAAAATGGAAGCCCTTGGATGGTTTTTCCTATAAAGCCGGGGAGCCCAATAATAGTGCTAATCTTCAGGCTTTCCGCCGTTGGGATTATGGGGGCATTGTTGGAATGAAGGCTGTTATTGCCGATCATTATACGATAAGTTTTTGATTATAGGGTCGGAATAAAAAAGATACAGGCACAAAATGGTTTTGCGGAATTCAACTTTCCAGTTCTCTGTGGGCTATCGTTTCTAAACTGATTTAATTAAACTGGCAATCTGTCAAAATGATAATGCCGGTGTATGAGGGTGTCCTGTTTCAAAGGATACAGTTTGTGTATTTTCATCGTATTCTCGTGCATCGGCATTTTGACAGATTGTCTTCTTTTTCTGGTTATTTATTCTTTTATGGATATATGTGAACGTATATGTAGGGAAATGCATACATACGTGTCCGACAGGGATCTTTATGCCTTTTGAGACCCCTCTATTTATTGAGCCAGCTCTTTCAATATTTCCTCTATTTTCTGAAAGAGTTGTCCTATGTGCGCTCCGTCCACAAAAGCATGGTTTACAGTGAAAGCGATGGGCATTACCAGTCTTCCTTCGCGTGGCACTACTTTGCCGGCATTCATCAGCGGATAGTCTAATGGATGGTCGGGAGCCATTTGTGTATAGGTGAGTGAAGTGAAATAAAGCTGAGGCGTGGCACTCAGTTGGATAATATCAAAATCTCCCTGTTCTTTAATGACTTTTTCGGCTCCATACGGGTCACCCTCTTCGGGGATGTTATGGACGATGTGATATGCTTCGGCATAAAACCGTTCAAAATCTGCATGGTAAGGGATGCGGACTGTGTAGAAAGTCTTGCCGGGTACAGCGATAGGTGATATGATGTCCACCTGATCGTGATAGACCACCTGTCCGTTTTATCTGTACGGAAACGGAATTCTTTCACTTCATTGGCAGCACGTAGCACAGCATACAGGTAATACAGGAAAAAGAGCGCTTGGCGGCTTTTGCAGCTGGAAATGCTTCAGTGCAATCCACTTCACTGGTAATGGATATCCATGAATTATGGAAGTTGCGGGAAAAAAATTATAATTGTCCCGGCGTTCCCAAGTTTCAATATCTATTATATGTTTCATTTATTTACGGGTTTAAAAGAATGGTACATGAAGTGCGCTCCCAGCAGTATGAACGGAATGCTGAGCCATTGCCCCATGTTCAGCATCATACTGTCTTCAAAGGCTTCCTGGCTGGCTTTTATAAACTCCACAAGGAAGCGGAAGGTGAATATGGTAGTGAGGCAGTAGCCGAAATAGAAACCGGGGGTATAGCGTGGTTTTGTACTTTTTATACAACCGCAAGCCTATGATAAAAATCAGAAGATAGGCGATGGCTTCGTAGAGTTGTGCCGGGTGGCGGGGTTGCATATCTTCGTGCGGAAAAATGAACGCCCAAGGAACATGAGTTACCGTACCTACTATTTCACCATTCATCAGGTTACCTAAACGGATAAAACAACCTGCCAGCGGGGTGGCGATGGCTATATTGTCTAGTACAGTCAGGAACTTCAATTTTACACGGCGTGAATAGATCCATAAGGCGAGCATTAGTCCGATGGTTCCTCCATGGCTGGCAAGACCTTGATAACCGGTCCATTTTATCCCAGAATCGGTAATCTTGACGGGCAACAGCATTTCTACAGGGTGAGAGAGCCAATAGCCTGGTTCATAGAACAGACAATGTCCCAGGCGAGCACCGATAACAATACCCAGCAGGCAGTAAACGAACAGGGAATCAAAATTTTTCGTAAGGAATTTTTTGGTCTTGGTAGAGTTTGTATATCACCCAGTAGGCCAATGAAAGCCCTGTAACGAACAATACGGAGTAATAACGGATGGAAATGCCGAAAATGGAAAAGATTTCTATATCGGGATTCCAAAGAATGGCTGACAGTGTATTCATATCTTGAATTTTTGTGCAACTTTGCGGTAAGTGGGCATATCCACATCCATCTTTTCGCCCAGTGCGATCATATCAAACAATAGTCCTTGTATTTCGGACTCATGTCCTTTGGCTATATCTTTTTGCATGGATGCGGTACTGTCCGGGTCTAATTTGTCAATCACTTTTAAGTTGTATTCTATCGGGTCTTCCGCATAGGTAATTCCCATTTTGCGGCCTATTTCAGAACTTTCCTTGGACAGACCGATGAAAGTGTCGCGTTCTGCTCCGGGATGTTGCAGAGGACCCATTGGGACATCATGGTAGGCACCTGTGCAGGCCATAGCCGAGATGAATGACCATTTGATGAAGGTGTCGCGATTGATATCATCCGAAATATCGGCTTTGATCCCTGCTTTTCTTAGTACATCGGCAATGGTTTCCAGACGTTCCGGAGCCACACCCTGTTGGGGACGTGCGCCGAAAACCAGTCGGAATATTTTGCCCATTTGTGTGATTTCACCCGGTCCGGAGACGAAACCTACGATGTAGATGCATCCGTCTAGTACTGTTACATGTGAAACAAGTTGCCCGATACGGGGACCTGTACCGTAAACATTCAGGATGGGGATAATCAAGGTATCTTTATCCGAGGCTTTTTCCAACAGATCTTTGATGGAATCTAGGGAGTAGCCCTTTACGCATACAAAAATTACGTTGGCTTTCTCGTTGTATTCCTCGGCTGTGCAGGCTTGTACAGGCAGAAAGTGATTACCTTTCAAGTCTGATCTTAGGTGAAGTCCTTTTTCACGAATGGCTTCCAGATGCTTGCCACGGGCAATGCATGTTACATCTTTTCCTGCTAAAGCAAGGAAACCGGCGATGCTTCCTCCAACGCCGCCGGTTCCCACGATTAAATATTTTTCCATGTTAGTTGTATTTTGTTTTAGGAAACAAAACACTGACTTATCAGTCTGCCATTAGTTTTGCTGGTTCCCTGATGTTTTTTCATTCATAGCATGGCTGTGATAAGTCTTTTGCGTTTTGATTTACCTACGGTTTATACATTGAAGCGGAAGTGCATGATGTCACCGTCCTGCACTACGTATTCTTTACCTTCCACGCCCATTTTTCCAGCCTCTTTCACGGCGGCTTCCGAACCATATTTAATGTAGTCCTCGTACTTGATCACCTCGGCGCGGATAAATCCTTTCTCGAAATCGGTGTGGATGACCCCTGCGCATTGGGGTGCTTTCCATCCTTTGCGGTAGGTCCAGGCTTTTACCTCCATTTCTCCGGCGGTGATGAAGGTTTCCAGTTCCAGCAGGTGGTAAGCCGATTTGATCAGACGATTTACACCTGATTCTTCCAGACCGACTTCCTGAAGGAACATTTGGCGGTCTTCATAGGTTTCGAGTTCTGCGATATCGGCTTCGGTTTTGGCGGCTACGACTAGAATTTCTGCATTCTCTTCTTTTACGGCTTCGCGTACTTGTTCTACATATTTATTGCCGGTAGCAGCGCTTGCTTCGTCCACGTTGCATACGTACATCACTGGTTTGCTGGTTAGCAAGAACAGTTCTTTTGCGATTTTCTGTTCGTCTTTGCTGTCAAATTGTACGGTACGCGCAGATTTGCCTTGTTCCAATGCGTCTTTGTATTTAACAAGGATGTCGTACATTTGTTTAGCTTGTTTGTCACCGCCCGTCTGTGCCTGTTTTTGTACTTTTTGGATACGGCTTTCAATGGTCTCCAAATCTTTCAGCTGGAGTTCAGTGTCAATGATTTCTTTGTCACGGACCGGATCTACACTACCGTCTACATGAGTCACATTTTCATCATCAAAACAGCGGAGTACGTGCAGAATAGCATCTGTTTCACGGATATTTGCCAGAAACTTGTTTCCCAACCCTTCACCTTTGCTAGCTCCTTTTACAAGTCCTGCAATGTCAACAATTTCTACAGTAGTGGGAACGATACGTCCCGGATGAACCAGTTCGGCAAGTTTGGTCAGGCGTTCATCAGGAACGGTGATGACACCTACATTCGGTTCGATGGTACAGAAAGGGAAGTTGGCTGCTTGAGCCTTTGCATTCGATAAACAATTAAAAAGTGTCGACTTTCCTACGTTTGGAAGACCGACAATGCCACATTGTAAAGCCATTATCTATTTGTTTTTTGATTATTATCTATCTATTTGTTTGCAAAGATAACCATTCTTTTTGTATCAGGCTTCATATTGAAGTCAGATTTGGCTTTTTTATATGCGAAAAGACTGCCCGTCACGAAACAAAAAGGGCAACCGTCACGGTTGCCCTTTCGTAGAGTTTTTATGAAAAGTGTTAGATTGTTAGAATAGATTTATTTGTCCATAGTTACGGTCATTTCGGGTACTAATATATATTCTTTCTTTTTAGAGTTCCATTTGTAATATTCAGTAGTCATACTTTTGTTGCCATAAGTATAACGAATGCAGAGGTCATTTTCCCAGCGATTTTTGTTACTGTTCCATTTTTGCGCCTCGTCCTCTGTGCGTTGGTTGTTGGCATCATACTTGTAATTGTGCTTCATATAATTAGTAAGCATGGTGCCTTCCATTTTAAAAATCGTTTCCGAAACAATTACTCCATTTACTTCTTCTGCATTGTAAATCAGGTTGTCACCCGGATTTCCTGCAAAAACTGTAAGGTTAGCAATAAATAAAATTGCTACAACGAGCATTCCTTTCAAAAAATTGATCTTCTTCATGATATTGATATGTTAGATTGTTACTTTCATATTGTTTTTAAAAACGGTGCAAATGTACGAAAGAAAATTGAATCTCCTAACATTTCTGCTAAAAAATGATTATATTTTTGCAAAATGTCACTGATTAAACAAATATTAATAATTGTATAAGATCTATTTATTACAATTATCTTGTGTTTGTGTTTTTCATTTACGTTCGGGATGGCAAATGAAAAGCTCAATGGATTGGAAAAGACCATTGAGCTTTTATGATATAAATACCTTATATATAGTACTATATATCTTGCGAATAGTTGGTTTCTATATGCTTTAATGCGCTTCAAGCCAGTTGCTTCCCCAACCGCAGTCTGCGCGTAAAGGTACTTGCATATGGTAGGCATTTTCCATCTCTTCAATCACAATTTTCTGTACTTTTTCCTTTTCTTCGGGTAGAACGCTGAAATTTAACTCATCATGTACCTGAAGTATCATTTTGGACTTTATATTTTCAGATTGAAAGCGCTGGTATATGCGTACCATAGCTGCCTTGATAATATCGGCTGCACTTCCCTGGATAGGAGCATTGATGGCATTTCGTTCGGCATATCCGCGCACAACCGAATTTCTGGAATTGATATCCGGAAGATATCGTTTACGGCCGAATATGGTTTCAATATATCCTTGCCTGCGGGCAAGGTCGATGCTTTTGTCCATATATTCCTTTATTTGGGGATAAGTTTCGAAATAGCCGTCTATTAGTTCTTTTGCCTCTTTGCGGTCTACATTCATACGTTCTGCCAGTCCGAATACGCTGATGCCGTAGATGATACCGAAATTAGCTGTTTTTGCTTTACTGCGTTGTTCGCGGGTAACTTTGTCTATACTTATCTTATATACTTTTGCTGCGGTGGCGGCATGAATGTCATCTCCTTCCTTGAAAGCCTCTATCATATTGGCGTCTCCGCTAAGGTGTGCCATAATGCGTAACTCAATCTGTGAATAGTCGGCGGAGAAAAATTCGCAACCATCATCGGGAATGAAGGCCTTACGGATTTCCTTGCCGTCTTCGTTGCGGATGGGGATGTTCTGAAGGTTCGGGTTGCTGGAACTGAGCCGGCCGGTAGCAGTGACCGTTTGATTGAACGAAGTATGAATTTTACCTGTTTCTTTATTAATCAATAGGGGCAGAGCATCAATATAAGTACCGAGAAGCTTCTTCAGACCGCGGTGTTCCAATATCTTGCCTACTATTTCGTGTTTCCCTCGCAGGCTTTCCAATACTTCTTCACTGGTGACATATTGTCCGGTTTTGGTTTTCTTGGCTTTCTCCACGATACGCAGCTTGTCAAACAGCACTTCACCTACCTGTTTGGGTGAGGCTATGTTGAAATCCGTACCTGCCAGTTGGTGCACTTCTTCTTCTATTTGGTTCATGCGGGCGGTGAAATGTTCCGAGGTCTGTTTTAAGGCTTCAGTGTCTACACGCACGCCGTTGCGTTCTATATAAGCAAGTACGGGGACCAGGGGCATTTCTATTTCGTAGAAGAGTTTTTCCGCATCGTTGGTTTTCAATTCCTGTTCCAAGATGTTTTTCAATTTCAGTGTGACATCAGCATCCTCGCACGCGTACTTATAGATAGCTTCGGGGGAGAGATCGCGCATATTCTTCTGACCTTTGCCTTTGGGACCAATCAGTTCTTCGATGTGGATAGTCTGATAATGCAGGTAGATTTCGGCAAGGTAGTCCATATTGTGGCGCAATTCCGGTTGTAGTACATAATGTGCCACCATGGTATCGAACAGGGGACCGCGCACTTCAGTTCCGTAGTTGCCCAATACCAGCATATCGTATTTTATATTTTGTCCTACTTTCAACGCTCCTTCTTTTTCGAAAGCCGGCCGGAACTCATTAACTATTTTTTGCGCTTCGGTCCGATCGGCAGGTACAGGGACATAAAAATGCTTGATTTTCGGCATAGCTGAAGCTCATTCCCACAAGTTCTGCGGTGATGGGATCGGTTCCTGTTGTTTCCGTGTCTAGACTGAAAATTTCTTTTGTAAGTAAGTTTTGTAATAATTCAGATCTTTTCTCTTCTGTATCAATGAGTTGATAGTCGTATTTTAAATTATCTAAACATGCTAGATTCGAATATTTCTCACTTTCCGTCCCTCTGTCGGTAAATTCTGCAAAGAGATTGCCTTGAGGGGAAGACGGAGAAGCGGGCGATTTGCCATTCGAAGCCGGTTCACCGAAAAGGGAGAGCTGTTCCGAACCGTCCGGCATGTTTCCCTGCCGGGCACTTCCTTCCGGTGTGCGGTTTCGTCCTTGCAGATCGTTTCCGGTCGCATCGGTGTATGTTCCGGCGAAGGCGGATTTCTTGTTTCGGTTGAAACGCGGTCGATGAGGGTACGGAACTCCATCTCTTCAAAAATCTTCCGTAGTTCCTCTTCGTTCGGTTCTTCCCGTTTCAGCTCGTCCATGTTCAGAGTGATGGGAACATCAATTTTGATGGTTGCCAGAAACTTGGAGAATTCAATCATTTCCCGATTGGTTTCCACTTTGGCCTTCAGTGCTCCCTTCAGTTCGGCGGAGTGGGAGAGGAGATTCTCGATGCTGCCATATTGCGCGATTAACTTTTGTGCTGTTTTCTCGCCCACTCCCGGACAACCGGGAATGTTGTCGGAACTATCGCCCATCAGTCCCAGCATATCAATGACTTGTGCGGGTGACTGGATATCGAACTTTGCCTTTATCTCTTCTATGCCCATCACTTCAAAACCGCCTGTATGCTTGGGACGGTACATGAAGACATTTCCGCCCACCAGTTGACCATAGTCTTTGTCTGGTGTCATCATATAAGTAGTGATCCCTCGTTTGCCGGCTTCGGTGGCCAGTGTACCGATCACGTCGTCAGCCTCGTATCCCGGTACTTCCAGAATAGGAATACGATAGGCCCGGATAATATCCTTTATAATGGGTACGGACAAACGGATTACTTCGGGTGTTTCTTCACGTTGTGCCTTATACTGTTCATAGGCCTCGTGCCGGAAGGTGGGACCGGCGGGATCAAATGCCACACCGATGTGCGTAGGATTTTCTTTCTTCAAGACCTCTTCCAGTGTATTGACAAATCCCAGTACGGCTGAAGTGTTGAAACCCTTGGAGTTAATGCGCGGGCTTTTGATGAAAGCGTAATACGCGCGGTATATTAATGCATAAGCATCTAATAGAAAAAGTTTGTCCATTCTTAAAAATCTTTAGTTTTTTCATTGTAAAAGTACAAAAAAATACCGTATTCCGTCTTTTATTACTACTTTTGTGCACAAATTAACCTGCATGGACAAATTACAGCAAATCAAATTGCCTATTGACAAGGAGTTTGAGGAATTTTAGAAGGTTGTTTGACTCTTCGCTCCAAAGTTCCAATTCTTTACTTAGTGAGGTGTTATCCTATATTAAGCAGAGAAATGGCAAGATGATGCGTCCCATATTGGCGTTGTTGATTGCTAAACTATTCGGTGAAATCAATGATTCTACGCTTCATGCGGCCCTTTCATTGGAGTTGCTCCATACGGCCAGCCTGGTGCACGATGATGTGGTGGATGAGAGTGACAAGCGCCGTGGGCAGTCTTCGGTAAATGCTATCTATAATAATAAGGTGTCGGTTCTGGTAGGCGACTATATGCTGGCAACCAGCCTGAAGCATTCTGCCATGACCCGCGAGATTACAATTGTAGATTTGGTGGCTTGTTTGGGACAGAACTTATCTGAAGGCGAGATTATTCAATTGGCGAATATTAATGCTTCTGAGTTCTCGGAAGAAGTGTATTATGATGTCATTCGTAAAAAGACGGCTGCATTGTTTACTGCCAGTGCGGAAGCGGGGGCTATTTCGGTTCATGCATCCGATGAAATGGTGAAAAATGCTCGTCTGTTTGGCGAAATGATTGGTATTGCTTTCCAGATAAAGGATGATATCTTTGACTATTATTCTTCTGATGAGATAGGTAAACCTACCGGAAACGATATGCGTGAAGGGAAGCTGACATTGCCGGCTTTGTATGTGTTAAATACGTTTGATGATGAGGAGATGCGGAAACTGGCGTTATGTATCCGGTCATTAGACGCTTCGGATGAAGATATTGCCCGTTTCATCGAATATACTAAGGTGAAGGGAGGGATAGAGTATGCCAGACAGGCAATGGTGGATTATCGTAATAAAGCGTTGGCTTTACTTCCACAATCAGCCGGTCAAGCTGTAAAAGATGCTTTGACTGCTTATATTGATTATGTGATTGAAAGAGGGGCAAAAGGACAAATGTATTATGTTACTCATAAAGGCTGGACATTTCTTGAATCTTTAAATGAATAATTAAATGCGAGGCCATTATATAAGTTTATTTTTGATGTGAGGGTGAATTCCCTCACATTTTTATTCGAAAGAGGCCGCAATGACTTCTCCTGTTTTTGCGTTGAAAACACAAAAGTATT